>JGI1221J13441_10001137_pt1 | contig 11386 bp, 17 predicted proteins | sample LakVidmifraction_4_FD_13441 | JGI IMG/M metagenome (IMG submission 13441) | reverse complement strand
TTATAATTAATTAAAAAAAAATATGTTAAATAATACAATTGGTATAGGAGAAGTGAATTGAGAGATATTGTTATGAGAAGATTTATGATATAAGGTACAGGTATCTGATTGAGTATTAGCTGTATTGAACTTAGATAATGAGCAATCACAAGTTCAAAAACAAAAGATTTGGGACTGAATATCAAACAAAGAAAGTATAACTCTATATAGACAAGGCTGAGAAATACATTCTCAATATTGAGAACAGGTTCATCATCAAACTTCTAAGGTTCTAAAATTAACAAGAAAGCAAGTTCATTTTATTGTTAACTGAGATATTGGGGAAGTTATGCAAGAGATTGATAGATTGTTTAATGAAATGTAATTTTTTGTTTGACACAAAAATGTCGCTCTTTTTTATTTTTTTTAAATTTTAAATCAAATTATATTTTCAAAAGTCATAAAATTACAGACTAATCTATAAGTCATTATTAGACTAATAAATATTAAAACCAAAAAAGTATCAATAACTAATAAATTTGTTATATTTAATCATTTTATTCAGGCAATAAACAAATTTATTAAAATAATTATAACAAATTGAAATAATATTTCGTAAAATAATATTTTCTTTAATTTATTAATTATTAAAATAACTCATTTTTCATCTGTATTATAGTTATCTTTTAATTTTTTTATATCTTCAACTTTTCATGTTGCTAACATTATTGATATTCAAGTTAGCATGAAACCACTAATTAGTGTGAACGCATTAATTAATTCTTGACTAGAAGATTTTATTAACTCATTAATATTAACATATTCATTTCACAAATAAACAAAAGAAGATACTGATATAATATATATTAATGACCAAATTACTGTCCATTTAATACTACCTCAGTAATACACATCTTTTGAAAGAATGAGGTATTCTCATATTCTTCAGAATGTAAATTTCATAATAATATTATTTAATATATAAACTAAGTTTATTGTATTTAATATATCTCAATAATGAAATTATTATTTTAAAAAAGATAAACTTGTTCTCTTAAAATCATCATATGAAATTTCTTTTTTTGTAAGCAATACAACCTCCTTTAAATTAACAACAAGTTCATCATTCATGTTTTTAATTTCAGTTTTATATGATTTATTATTATCTCTAATTTGAGCTGTTTTTGTTGTGAGTACTCAAAAGTTTCATAAACTTTTTTCTATTTCATTTATAAATTTTTCTAATTCTTTATCATCATCAATTCATATTTTTCACCATCATGAGTATTTAATTTCCAAATTTGCATGTTTTTTATCTCATCAAAATTCTCATTGTTTAAATAAATTTCTATTTGGCACGTTGAAACACATTTTAATTCATCTAACTTTTTTATTTATAATTTTAATTTATAGCAAAATTGTATAAAAAATGTATACAAGAATTAAACAAAAATGGCTTAGTATAGCTATATTTGTTTTTATTAATCTAAAATGATATAATTAAATTACATTATAAAAGTTGCAACACAAATAATGTTTAATTTAATAATAATTTAATACCAATGATAAGAAACATATGTTCTATAATTCTATATACAGAGTTAGCAATAATCTTATTTACTTCTTTACATATTTTATAATGCAAAAACAAATAAAAAAAATAGATGACTCTTTAAAAAAAGTATCAGATTGAATTACTAAATGTATATATTGAGAATACAGACAGAATTTGCTAATTTTGAACCTATTATATAAAAGAGAGAAACTACTTGAAAAAACAAAAAGAAAACTTATAAAATTGAATTTAAACAATTTTCTGACTTGGGAAGAGTCACAAAATACTATTATATCTTAATTATTGCCCCTGTGATACATTTAAATCTACAAAAGGTATATTCTACCACTAAAAACAAAATAGTTGCTTACAAAGCAGAAATATTATTAATAATAATATTAATTGTATGTTCTTGATTATTTTTATACCAAAATAATGTGAAACTTGAAAATTTAAAAAAAGAATTGTTAAAAATAACAAATGAGGATAAAAAATTAATTGAACATAAAAACAAAGTTATTGGAGTTCAAGAAAAAATAAAAAAGTTAAATAAAAAGAAACAAGAAATTGATATTGATATTTTAAAAAATATAGATTTAGAAAAATGTTTTAAAACACAAATTGAAAGAGTTGTAGATCAAAAAGAAAGTTTGATTGATTATTGCGAAAAAGAAGTTATTCAAGAAAAAGAAGTATTAGAAGAAGTTATAGAAGAAAAAGAAGTATTATTTAATATAAAAAAATTAGCAAAAGCAGTTGCTATGCACGAAACTAAGGATTGTACAGTTTGAAATAGTGCTGACAGGAATAATTGTTTTTGAATAATGCAGTGGGACAAGTCATGAAATAGGAGCTTTAAAAAATATGATACTAAAGAGGATAGTTATAACGATTTCATGAGAGTACGGACAAGTTATTATGGTTGATTCCCAACTTTTGCAAAAGCTAAAAAATATAGTTGAAATGATAGAGCCGAACACTGGTTGAGGAATGTTACATATTTTTATTATTTATAAAAAAAGAGCGTAGGAAATCGCTCTTTTTTTATAAATTATTGAAAAATAGTTTAAAAATGAATAAAAAAATAGTGAAAAAATGATAAAAAAAGGTAAAAAAACAAGAAAAAAAGGTAAAAAAACAAGAAAAAAAGGTAAAAAAAGGTAAAAAATTTACTTTTTTTTTGTTTTTTAAATGCTAAATATATTTTATAAATTTTTAGCACTCTATAAAAAAGTTGTAAAAAACCACGAATTAGCAAAAAAAACGGTACAAGTACCACTTTTTTTGAAAAAAGTGGTACCAAGACTAAAGCCTATATTAAGCCAAAAAACGCTAAAAAACCACCCAAGTACCGTTTTTGGAGCGTTAGTAGTGTCCCACGTAAGATGAAAAAGTCATTTACCATTTTAAAAATGGTAAATGAAAACTACACTTCCCCTACGCGAAAAATGAAAAACTAGGTGAATTGTGGTACACAGGGGACTTTTGACCTTTGTTAAGCCATTTTTTGGTACCATTTTAGGTACCACTTTTATTTTAGAAAACGGTACTTGCTTAGTTTTATGCTATTACAAGCCAAATAAAAATGGTACCTGAAAAAGTTTGCATTATATTTAAAAATTATTATACTTATCTTGTCTAAAGCTAAGAATTTATATAAAAGCAAAAAAGAGGCTTCAAACGATATTGGTTTTAGACGACTATTGCATTTATGTAAATATTCATTTGAAACCTCTTTTTTGTTATAAAAAATAATTATGGAAAAATTTAAAGATATACCTTGATATATTTGATTATATCAAGCGTGAGATTTATGAAGTATTAAGAGTTTAAAAAAGAAAAGATGATTTCTTATATTAAATGAAAAGATTTTAAAACCTGCTCCAGATAGATATTGATATTTAAAAGTTTGTTTATTTAAAAAATGAAAATCTAAAACTTTTAGAGTACATAGATTAATAATGTTTACATTTATTTGAAAATCTAAATTAGAGGTTAATCATAAAAATTCAATTAAACAAGATAATAGATATGATAATTTAGAATACTGTACTAGAAGTGAAAATATGGTACATTATTATGTAACAAAATATATATAAATTATGGAATATTTCCTAAAAAAGTTTGCAATTATAATAATAATAGATATAATTTGTTTGCTTAATGTCTCAATTTTTTAATTAAAGAAAAAAAAGAAGTTTCAATGGAAAGTGAGTTTTAAGCAACTATATTTTTAATTAAATATTTTCTCTTGAAGCTTCTTTTTTTTATAATATAAATTATGGAATATACAAAATATAGAAGAATGCAATTATTAGAAAATAAAATATTAAAAATAAAGATTTGAGATAATATTGGAGATCTAAATGTAATTTCTGATTGATATTATTTAAGAGATACAGTTTATTTTGATTGCAAATGTTCTTGTTGAAAAGTATTACTTAAATCTTATCAATCATTAAGACAATTAGTATCTTATAAGTGTAAACATAATTTTTAAAAAAGATTTGCATTTACTGCAAAAATAAATATAATACAAATGTGTTAAGAAATAAATAAATTTTTTAACTTTCTATACTCATCACCTTTTTGTAAAAAATACTGTTAGGGTATAGAAAGCAAAAACACTGTTGTGATGAGCGGTGTTTTTTTGTTATTTAATATATAAATATGACTAGGATAAATTTGATACCTGTTTCAGAATTAAAAGACCAACACCTTTTAGCAGAACATAGAGAAATAAAAAGAATACCAAATACAATTTCTTCTTGAAAGTATAAATTAGAAAATATTCCCGATAAGTTTTGCTTATGAACTGGCCATGTAAAATTTTTCTATAATAAATTAAGTTGGTTATATGCTAGATATACAGAATTATATGAAGAATGTCTAAAGAGGTGATTTAATGTTCAAAATTATAAAGATACTTTTACTAATGAAAATATTAGTGCTAATTTATTTAATTGGTATATACCAAATAAAGAAGATATAAATATTTCTAATAAAAGGATACAAGAAAAAATACAACAAAAACCTTTATTTTATAGATATTATTGAATATTATGAACTGACTAAAAGAATTATTAAGAAGTAAACGAGTGCAAAATAGTTTAAAACAATTATCAGAAACATTAGAAAAAAGAAAACATGAATTAGTTTTTTTTAATGAAAAAGATAAAGTTTGATTTTATTTTGTAAGAAATATTAAATAATGGAAGGAATACAACAATTAAAAGATAAAAATTTACTTGAATATGTACAAGCTACATTATGAGAAAATTGAAAAAAAGAAATTGAGGGTTATAGATTTAGGTCAGGTAAAACAGATAAAACACCAAGTTTATTAGTTTATAAAGATAATAATAAGGGTTATTTTGATTATTCTTGAAGACTGGGAGGAGGTTCTATAATTGATTTTCAAATGAACTTTTATGGTATGGAAAATTGACCAGCCATAAAAAGCCTTTGTGATAAATTTTGAATTGTAGAGGAAAGAAAAGAATTTAAAAAAAGCCCTAAAAGAATTGAATTTTTAGAAAATTTTGAAAACTTTAGAATGACAGGGGTAAATAGTTGATTTGGTAGATTTCTTAAAACTAGAGGTTTCACTTTCGAACAAATACAAGAAGAAATAATTTGAGAAATATCAAAAGAGTTTGGGTTTGCTGAAAATAATTATTTGGGAGATGAATTTTGAAATAAAGATTTTATTCTTTTTCCTGAACTTGATGAAGATAATCAGATTATCTGAATCAAGTTCAGGAGAACTGACTGAGAACCAGTACCAAGATGAAAACTTGATTCAATAAAAGAGTGAACCGTAAAAGGTAGTAAAAGTGGTTTATTATTTTCTTTCTTGGATGAGAATAGTGTTATCATATGTGAATGACCTTGTGATTACATTGTCCTAAAATTCTTAGGCTATAAAAGTGTAATTTGTAATTTAGGTTGAGTAAATGCTAATAGAGAAATATTAAAAAAATTATTAAAAAGTACAAAAGAAATTATTAGTTTTTATGATAATGATCCAGCAGGTAAAAAATGAAATAAATTACTTGCTAAGGAGTTAAACAGACCTATTAAAGAAATTTCTTATCCAGAAATTGAGGGAAAAAGTAAGTTTGATGTAAATGATTTGTTTGAAATGTGATACTTAAAAGATGATTTTGATAAATTAATTTCTAATTCGAGTGTTACTGATAGTATTAATGAGTGCGATGAAAACTTAATAATAGAAAAAGAAGACGGTTATTATGTAGTACAAGCTTTCAAAGATGATATCAAAGAAATAAAAATAACTAATTTTAAAATAGCTATTGAGGATATTATTGAATTTGAAAGCAATAATAATACTATAAAAATTTTAGTTTTAAAGGTTACAAATTGAGATAAAACTGTATTTTGAGAATTTCAGCCAAAAGATGTTGCTGATGTTAGGGGTTTCAAAACTATTATAAAATGACTTGAAACGAGCTTCAGCACTTATGATATGAAACCGTTAGCTTTGGAGGGATTACTTAGATATATACATAGGGGAGTTAATGTAAAAAATACAAAGGTTGTTGATAAAAAAGGATATGTACCTGAGTTTGATTCATGGGTATTTGATGAGGGTATTATTTACAATAAACAATTTATTGAATTTAATGAACTTAATGTTGTTGATATTTGAGAAAGAAAACTAAAAAGTGTATTAAGTACTAGAAAAAACATACCAGTATATCAGGATCAAGATTATTTTGATAATAATATTTGAGAATTTATTATTAATGACTTTAGACATTTATTCAGTTGAAAACAATGAGATCTAGTTCTTTGATTTTTAATGGCTGGTTTGTTTGTAAATAATTTAAAAAAGATATTAAAGCCTTTTCCTATTTTGTTTGTATCAGGTAAAAAATGAAGTGGAAAAACTATGGCAATGAGTCATGCTTTGAGAGTATTATGACTTGAAGACTCAGCTTATTCAGCTGAAGAAGATAATATATTTGTTGATCAATTTAATTTGAGTGAAGTTTCTAGTTTGCCAGTTTGGAGCGATGAATATAAAAATGGTAAAAAAACAAAAGAAAAGAACGGTTTTTATAAAACTGTTTTTGATAGAAACGGGAGTAATAAATGAACTATTAATAAATGAGGGATTTGAAGTAAAGGCTTAAGGGTCGAAAATTACGATATTAATTGAACTCTTGTATTATCAGGAGAACAAGCCCCTATTGATGACGCTTTATTCTCTAGAGTATGTTTAATAAATGTTTCAAACAAAAGAAGCTGACCAAATATATATGAAGATATAGTTAAAAGAAGTTGAAGTTACTGAAGTATTTTGAGGTTAATTTTAGAAAAAAATGACTTTCAAAATATGGCAAGAAAATTTGAAAAGATGTTTAATTTTCTAAAGAAAAAATTAATTAATGATTTTTGACTTGAAAAAAGAATACTAAATGTATACTTGCCCGTTATTACTTGATACTTCTTTTTTAATACGATTATTTTAAGTAAAAATTTATTGAAAGATGAGGAATTTTTAAAAGAATGGTTTGAAGAAATTCTACAAATTATAAAAGATAAAATGACAGATGAAGAAGACGAAGACATTGTTAATTATTTTTTCTGAATTATAAATGATCTATATTCTGATGATGGTACTAATTCTTTAAGAATTAATGATGGTTTTATTAAAGTAACTGATAATAATGTACAAATATTTTATAGCCAGCTATTCTCACGTTTTCAGGTTAAACAAAGACAAATACAAGGTAGAGAAGCAAGCAGTAGAGATTTAAAAAAATATATGATGAATGAGTATTGAGCTGTTGTAAGTAGAATGACTATTTGAATGAATTGAAAAAAAGAACACAGTTTAAAATTTGATAAAAATAATTTACCTGAAAACCTTGCTAATATTGTAGAATATATTGCACAAGAANACTCTGTTGATATTAATGATATTCCATTTTAATTATTAAAAATAATAAATGCTGGATTTAANAGAAAAGAGGGATTTTTTTACTATTACAAAGCGTGAATTCAGTTTTGCAAGTCAAAAAATGATAAACAAAACATACCGTTATTACAACGGTGCGTGCTTTCCACCAACTTTACAGTACATTTACCCTAAATGAAATAAAAATACTGTACAGCCTAAAAACTCTATTAGTTTACGGCAAACTGAATTGCCTGAAGAAATAAAAGTTAGATTTGCTGATAATATTATTATTCAAGACGAAGTTATGCGTATAATTAAAAAAAGAAATGAAGAATTTAATTATAGGTGCTGACTTATTAGACTTACAACTTGAAAGGGTAAAAGTCATATTATTTTAAATGTGGCTGAATACTACCAAACAAATACTTTAGTTTTGGTTCATAATGTAAAAACTCTTCAGGAAATGTACCAGAAATTTAAAGAATATACAAATGTTGAGCCGTGAATTTATGGAGGTTGAAAAAAAGAAATAAAACAAATTACCATAATGACTAAAAAAAGTTTTACAATGGATCATAATAAAATTAATTATTTCTTTTGATTGGTATTAGTTGATGAAGCTCCTATCGGTTTTAGTAAAAAATTTTGGACAGCTTTAAATACTTTTTTTCATTGTACAAATAACACTGCATTATACGGTCTTTCTTGAACGCCTTTAAAAAATGATTTAACTACTGAAGATTTAGAAAAATACTTTGGTAAAATTATTGAAGTAAAAAACCAAATTAATAATGGTTATAACATAATACCTAAATTTACTATGTTAGATTATCATTATTATGAACATTATGAGTTTGAGTGACCTGCTGAACTTAGAACTGCAATAAGCGAAAACGAAGAAAGGCTTGGGCTACAAATAGAAACTATACATGAATATATTAAAAATAGAAAATGTTTACTTGTTTTGACTGATAGAAAGCTTGAAATAGAAAATTTTTATAGAGAACTTTCTGAAGATAGTAATTTCAATTTAATTGTTATGACTGGTGATACTAAAGTTAAAGATGATGACGAGCAACTTGCTAAAGCAAAGGCTAATTGAAAACCTATAATAATTTTGGGTACAATTCAAAAAGTGGGGGTTGGTGTTGATATACCTATAATTGATACTATTTTACTTGCTAGTGCAATAAAATTCAAAGCAACAGTAATACAAGCAATAGGTAGAGCATTAAGGAAATACGAGGGTAAAACTGATGTTATTGTTGGTATTTGGAATGACTTGCCTGTTTTAAAAAAACAAAGGGCTGAAAAAATTAAAACAATATGTAGTGAATATTGGTTAGAAAAAAAAGATATTACTTCTATAAACTTATAAACTTATAAACTTATGTTAGAATTACAAACAAAAGTAAAAGGTAATTATAAACTTGAAACAACATTTACTTCAGCTTGGTTAAGAACATTAAAGCAACAAAGCCCTAGTGTTTGGAGTAAAAAACTAAGTGACCAGTCAGGAGATTTTAAACCTTTTGATTGTGTTATTGCTTCTCACCTTGATTTTTATGCTTGCGAGGTAAAAATTATTGATAATGAAGTTTTCAAATATAACCAGCTGAGAGATAACCAACATACAGCGCTAAAAAGATTGCATAAACTTTGAAGATCTGCTATTGTTACAATTTGGAGTATAAATAAAAAAGATTATATAATTATACCTTTTTATAAGTTATTGGCGTTATGATGGAATACAAGTATTATAATTGATTTTAATAATAAAAGCTTTATACAGAAAAAATAGTTTATTTATAAATTAAATTTGCAATTACTGCAAAAATAAATATAATAAATTTATAAGTTAGAAACAAAAGCAAATAAATTGCAATTGATAACAAGAACTTATAAAAAGTTATATTTTATACCCTGATTATAATCAGGTGTTCGCCACAGCTCTAAACTTGTGTTTAGGGTGTAGAATATAACTACAAAGCTTCCATCACGAAGTAAAACTGCGTATTTTAAATATATAATTATATTATTATGGCTTTAATAGCAAAAGAAAAGTGAACTATTGAATTAGTTGAAGAGGGTATATACCTTGGAAGATGTGTTTCAGTGATTGATCTATGAACACAATTAAAAAATTACAAGGATCAAGAAAAAATGGTGCATGAAGTAAGGTTCGAATTCGAATTACCAACACTAAAATATATCTACGAAGACAAAGAAACTAAAAAAGAAGTAGAAACTACAAAAGTTATGTGAAATAATTTTACAGTTTCTTTAAACTCTAAGGCAAATATGAGAAAGTTCTTAGAAAGTTGGAGGGGAAAAAAATTTACAAAAGAAGAACTGGAGGGTTTTGACCTTTCAAAAATACTTTGAAAAGTATGTCAATTGCAAATAATTCATTCTGAGGATGGTAAATATGCAAATATTGCAAATGCACTGCCGTTAATGGCTGGTGTAACTGTACCTGAAACAGAAAGGGAATTACTAACATTCTCAATTGATGAAGATAAAAAAGGTAACTCAACTGGGTATAATGAAGAGGTATTTGAGAAACTTCCTAACTGGCTACAAGAAAAAATAATGGAAAGTTCAGAAATGAAAACATTATTTTGAATAATAAGCTTGGATTATCAAGAAAAAGAAATTGAAAAAGAAATTGAAGTTAAAAAAGAAATTAATACTACTGAAGTTGAATGAATATTCAACTGAAAAGAAGATGATTTTGAATAATATTTTTAAAAAAATAGAAATATGTATAAAACAAATGCTAAAAAAAGAATTTTTAAAAGAGAAATTGAAAATGCTTTTTCTGAATGAAAATATATATTTCTATTTTTATTTTTAATAACTTTATTATATAATTTTTTATAAAAAATGAATACTTTAAGATCATGAAAAGCTATAAGCAAAGAAGTATTTGAACAAACACAAAATACTTTAATAAATCAAACACCTGATTGATTCGTGTTTTTTTCTAAATTAGAAGATAAAATAAATCAATTAGAAAATTTATTACAATTTAGTAATTGAGAAGCAATATTTGTTTGGGTATGAGCTAAAAGAAGCGATGTATTTAAATTAGATTCTGAAGATATTGATAGATTACTTTCTAATTATAAAACAAATGACTAATTTTAAAGATATACCTGAAGAAAAATTTACTGCAATGGGTAGATCCATTGAGAATAGTTTAGGTAAAAAAATTGAATGACCTTTAAAAGTAAAAGCAATTGATATACAAAACATTAAAAATATTGATTATATAAATACTACTTTTTCTGACTGGGTTGTTGTTGGTGGTAAAAATGCACAAGGAAAAACAAGTTTTATAGATTCTATTTTTCTTGCCTGAAAGGAACTATGTTATATTGAACTGGTACAGAACCAACAAAAATAATAAAACACTGAGAAGACAAGGCTGTAATTTCTCTTATATTAAGAGGGGAGGAAAGAGAAATTATAATCAATAGAACTTTTAAAAAAGGTAAGAACTGAGGGAGTAGCAAACTGGAAGCATTTTTTGAAAACGGTGCAAAAATCTGACAAGATCAATTGAAAGACCTTATTAATGTCTTAACTATTGACCCCCTTAAATTGGATAAAATGAATTTACCTGATTCAATAAAAGAGGTACAAAATATAACTGGACTTGATACGAGCGAAATTGATAAAAAGCTTGCTGATTCTGAAGAAGAAAGAAAATATGAAAAACAAGCCCTAGCTAAACTTATTGCTTTGGTTGATGAAAGTACAAAATTTTGAGTACCTGAAAAAGTTGAATCTGTAAATATTAATGATTTACTTGTTACGCAAAAAGGATTTAATGAATTAGCTAAAAAACAAGATATTTTAAAAGATAAAATTGAAGATTTTAAAAAAGCTAAACTTGCTGTTGAATATTTTGAATTAGA
>JGI1221J13441_10001135_pt1 | contig 11395 bp, 10 predicted proteins | sample LakVidmifraction_4_FD_13441 | JGI IMG/M metagenome (IMG submission 13441) | reverse complement strand
TAACATGATTAAATAAATCCTTATCAGAAATAAATTGTAAGTTATATTTTTTCATTTTTAGATTTCGGAGTCTATGTCGATTCCGAATTGTTGCAGAAGGCCTTCGAGCTCTTCATTTGAGTAGTATTCAATTTCAATTGTGCCTGGTTTCTTCTTTCCATTTGCTTTTGTCTCTACAGAAGATATTCTTACAGCAGTTCCAAAGTGACCATGCAATCTGTCTGACAGATCATTCAGATATGTAATTGGCAAGTCAGGTTGTGTGGGACTTTTTACTCTAGGAGTGGTCTGCTGTTTTTTAATGTATTTTTCAAGTTGTCTGACTGTTAAGTTTTGTTTGATTATTTCGTATGCGAAAGCAATCTGATCGGCAACACTTCCTACACCTGAAAGTACTTTTGCATGGCCAGTTGTCAGTTTGCCATCTTCAATCAAGTCTATAATTTCTATTGGAAGGTTTAGAAGTCTAAGGGTGTTTGCTACAGATGTTCTAGCAATTGACATTTTGACAGAAATCTGTTCTTGAGTCATATTGAATTTTTCTGTAAGCATTTGGTATCCTTTTGCAATTTCAATGATATTCAAGTCTTCTCTTTGAAGGTTTTCAATGAGAGCAATTTCTAGAGCCATATTGTCATCGGCTTCCATTAATATGATAGGAACTTTCTTGAGTCCGGCTTTTTGTGCGGCTTGAAAACGACGTTCGCCGGCAATCAGTTCATATTTTTCTTTGACCTGACGAACCAGTAGCGGCTGGAGAACACCATGCTCTTTTATTGAGGCTGCAAGTTCGTCAATTGCTTGTTCATTAAATTTTGTTCTTGGCTGAAAAGCATTTTTTTTGATTTTATAAACAGGTAGTGTTGTTACGTTATTATCATGTATTACATCAGCTTGTATAGCTGGTTTAGGAGTTTCTTTATTCTTTGTTTCACTTTGAATTAAACTCCCCAATCCTCTGCCTAAACTTTTTTTTGTCATTATTCTGTTCCTGTCTTTTTATTTTCGCCAATTTGTAAATCTGCAAGAAGACCTGCACCATCCTCAATTATTAAAGTTTTTGCCTTTATTGAACCAATAAAAAATCCAGTTGAAGTTATCCTTACAGTACCAGATGATTCGATGTTAGCTTTCATTTTACCTCTGATTTCAATGTTTTCATGTACCAATGTTTCTTTCAAAGATAAAATACTATTTCCTTCGCCAATAATCAAGTGGTTTGTTTCAATCTTTTTTATATCAAATGTAGCTCCGCCAAACAGTTCTATACTTACATTTGCAAAAGCTTTAGAGTTGATTAACTTTCCTTTTATGATTATTTGGTTTGCCTTTATTGATGAATCTTTTAGAACTCCATTTGTATTGATTTCAACGATACCAACTGTCGCAATATCTTTTGTTTTTTCTCCGTTTATAATATAGTCTTTTACGTCTAAAGATTCTTTGCATTTAGGGCATGTTACAGACGCCAGAGAGCCTCGGACGTTATATTTATATCCGCATGCATAGCACTCAATTTTATGGAGAGTTGGTTTTGCTGTATGGGCATACCTTCCTCCGGACGAAGATGCATCAGAAGGCTTGTTTTTCGTTGGAATATTATTCTGTTGCTTTTGTGAAGTAGGCACACCAATCTTGTCACCATCTTTTTCATCTTTTTTAGCAGATGATCTTTTGACAGCTTGTATTGATGTATATGAGTTTATCACATTTGAAGATTTTGGAGGCATCTATTTAATCTTAAATTTTTGTTTTATTTCCGATTGAAAAAGCCATTTTTATTAGCTTCATCAGAATCAGATGATATACCATCATTTTCTTTATTTTCCTTTGAAGCTTGTTTTGGTTGAAGAGCTGTCGTATCAGGAGTAATTTCAGCATGACCTATAAAAGTTACGCCATCCTCAACTGTAAGTCTTTTTGATTTAATGTCGCCTGAAATTGTAGCACCAGTCTTAAACTCAATCTTATCATTTGAGTTTATGTTTCCTGTAATATTGCCCAATATTGTTGCATTTGCAGATTCAATGTTACCTTTGATAGTTGCAGTTGCACCGATTTCACTGCCTGCTTTACATGTTAAGTCACCTGTTAAAGTACCATTTATCTGAATGTTTCCCTTTGATGTTATTGTTCCTTCAATTGTAACATCTTCTGATATAACTGTGTTTGCGTCGTTCATTTTGTTATCCTTTTGTTTTAGTTCTAAGAGATTCGTATTACGTTGTACGTATTACGTTCGTTAAATTTCAAATTGCCAACCACCAACATCCAAGAAAGGACACTCCCGTCTTTGCCCCATGGGCTACGCCTGACACCGCCGTGGGCAGGTAAAACCTTTGTTTTTATTATTTTCCCTAGGGGGCTTTGCCCTAGGCTATTATGTTACGGGCTTACAGCCCTTTATGAGAACGGGGACGTTCTCGCTCCCAGCCTGCATTCAAGTGTTGCCGTTTTCTAATTTATTTCTAAGTTCTAAGAAATTCGTGTTATGTTTTTTCAATATCCAACATCGAATCAGTCTTCGCTCTACGAGCTACGCCGGACAGGCTATTCAACATCCAACGTCGAATGAAAGATACCCCTCCGTCCTCGTTCCTCGGACACCTCCCCTAATTTAGGGGAGGAGTAAGAGAACGTCCAACATCGAATCAGTCTTCGCTCTACGAGCTACGCCGGACAGGCTATTCAACATCCAATAATGAATGAAAGACACTCCGTGGGTAGGTAACTATGTATTTGTTATTTTTCCTAGGGCGTTGCCTAGGCTATGTTGTTTCGGGCTGTCAGCCCTAGAGTCCTTTGTTATATTATGTATATTGTATGAATATTTTACTTCTTAATTCTTAATTGATTTTTATGGTTGCATTCCCGGGCGGTCCAGTCCCGCAGTTTCATCAAGACCAAACAGAACATTCATGTTCTGCAATGCAGATCCAGCTTGCCCTTTCATTAGGTTGTCGATATACGATACAACCCTTAGAATTCCAGTACGTTCATCTACAGAGACAGTTAAGTTGCAGAAATTTGTGCAACGCACATGATGTGAACCAATTGGTGCATTTTTATCATAAACCCTGACAAATGGTTCATTTGCATAGAAATCTTTATATATCTTCAAGACTTTCTCTTCTGTTACACCAGGATCCACACGTCCATATAGAGTTGACATAATGCCTCTGCATATGGGGACTACTTGTGCTGTAAATGTCAGCGTGACATCTCTGTTTGCCAGAAGCCCTAGTTCACGTTCGACTTCACAAACATGTTGATGACCTGACAATCTATATGCATTCATATTTTCATATCTGTTGGGATAGTGGTGAGGAGCATTTGGTGTTTTCCCTGCGCCGGAAACACCCGTTTTGCAATCACATATGACACCATTTAGATCGATAATATTCTCTTTTGCAGCTGGGGCCAGTCCAAGAATACAGCTTACTGCAAAACAGCCTGGGTTTCCAGCTAAATTTGTGTTTTTAAGATCATTTCGATGTAATTCCGGCAAACCATAAACTGATTGAGGTAGTAGGGATGGAGTTTCGTGAGTGATATTTTTATCAAGCCTTCGCGCATACTCTGCATAACTATCAACAGAGTTAAATCTGAAGTCACCACTAAAATCTATAACTTTTGCTCCTTTGTCAAGTTCAGCCTTGGCGAGTTTCATGCCTACTCTATCTGGAGTAGACATAAAAACAACATCATGGGGTTCCTGAGCTTCTTGAGATTCTGCATCAATAATATCTAAATTACAGAAACCTTCAAGATGCGGATGTAAAGATGCAATATTTTGTCCTGTACTTCCAGGGCTAATTAAAGTTTTTACTTCCACTTCAGGGTGAGATAGCAGAAGTTCTAGAATACCAACTCCCCCATATCCACCAGCACCAATTATTTTTGCCGTGATCATTTTTATTCCTGCAATTTTTTCTTAAGTCTTTCAATTGCTTCAAGGACATTATCTCTGTGTCCAAATGCGCTGAAACGAACAAAACCATTTCCTGTTGCACCAAAACCTGCACCAGGAGTTGAAACAACATGACAGCTTTCAAGGATATCTTCAAAAACATCCCATGAATCTTTACCAGGGAAATGAGCCCAGATATATGGTGCATTATCGCCACCATAAACAGTGATTCCAAGAGCTTCAAGAGCCTCTCTTATTAAACGTGCATTCTCCATATAGAATGCTATACGTTCTTCGATTACGCTCCAGCCTTCTTCTTCCAGACATGCAATACCACCTTTTTGAATGATGTTTGAAGCACCATTGAAAACAGTACCCATAATCCTTGTCCAGTCTTTAAGAACAGAAGACCCATCTTCGAACTTAAGTTCTTTTGGAACAACTGTCCAGCCAAGACGTACTCCTGTGAATCCAGCAGGTTTTGAAAATGAACTTATTTCTAAGGCAACTTCTTTTGCACCCTCAATCTCGAAGATTGATTTTGGTATGTTGGGGTCTTGAATAAATGTTGCATATGCTGAATCAAAGATAATAATTGATTGATTCTTTTTTGCAAAAGCAACAAGTTCTTCGAGTTGTTCTTTTGTAGCAGTTGCTCCAGTTGGATTGTTTGGGGAACAGAAGTAAATAAGATCTGTTTCAGGTGTGTTTTCAAGATCAGGGAAGAAATTGTTTTCCGGCTTACAAGGCATATAAACTATATTATCAAAGTTGCTGTTTTCTTTTGAGTATTCGCCTGTTGCACCAATGATTACGCTACCGTCAACATATACCGGATATGCTGGATCCTGAACAGCAATTGTTACATCTGCCCCAAAAAGTACTTGTAGTCTCCCACAGTCACATTTTGCACCGTCAGACACACATACTTCATCGACATCTACTATTCCATTGTAAAGCTTTGCTGCAATTTTTTCTCTCAGTTCTTTCATTCCAAGTTCTGAGCCGTATCCGCTATATCCTTCAAGAGTTGCCATTCCGGTTGCAGCATCAGCCATTGCTTTTGCCACGAATTCAGGAATTGGTTCTGTTGTGTCACCAATTCCAAGACTGATAATATTAGCCTGAGGCTCTTTTTCTAAAAGAGCTGTTTTTCTTCTATTAATTTCCGGGAACAGGTAACCTGCATGTAATTTTTCTATATTTTTGTTTCTTTTAGCCATGATTTATTAATTTCTCCATTAAAAACGGTAGTTGCACCGCCTGTAAGTATTATGTTATTGTTATCTAATTTTATATTTAGAATTCCACCTGGCATATGTATGTCCGTGTTGTTGCCAGTGTAACCATTCAATTTTGCAGCATAAGCAATTGCTGATGCTCCAGAACCACACGATAAAGTTTCGCTTGCACCTCGTTCCCAAACTCTTGCTTGTAAAGTTGATGAATTAATCACTTTTACAAATTCAACATTTGTTTTGTTTGGAAACAGATTGAATTTTTCTATTTCCGGTGCATACTTTTCAAAATCTTCAAAGTCTTCAACAAATACCACACAATGTGGGTTGCCAACAGACAAAGCTGTAATATAGAAGATTTTGCCCATAATGTTAATAGCAAAGTTCTTAATTACATCATTTTTTTTGGATATAAATGGAATTTTTTCTGGCAAAAGAATTGGTTTGCCCATATCAACTGATATGTTTTTAATTTTTCCATTTTCATCTAAGTTTATTGTTGTCTTATTGATGTCGGCTGGAGTCTCAAATGATATAATATTTGTTGATATCATTTTTTCATCAAAGACATATTTCGCAACAGTTCTTAATCCATTTCCGCATGTTTCAGCTTCAGAACCATCACTATTCCATATTCTGATTTTAAAGTCAGCCTTATTACTTTTCTCAATTGCCAGAATTTGGTCACATCCAATACCTGTTCTACGGTCAGCCAGTTTTCTGAAAAAACTGATGTCATGACTTTTCAGATTTTGAAAGGCAAAGATTATGAAGTCGTTACCTGTTCCGTGCATTTTAGTAAATTTCATTTAAAGTCTTTTGGCTCAATCTCAAATTGGGCAATTTTGTAGTTTATGATTCTTGGTGTTGTTTTCAAGTCTCTTGCGGCAGCAGCAGCATTGCCGTTATTTCTCTGAAGAACAGTTTCTATAATTCTTTTTTCATATGCAATAACCATATCTTTAAGAGAACCATTTACTGTAATATCTCCGTCTGGCATGCTTGCGTCTTCTTCTGGAAGATGCATAGTCGCATCTTGTATTTCAGGAGGAAGATTATATGAGTTTACTTCGTTATCGTTGCAAGTTAGAACAGCCCGTTCAATGCAGTTCTCCAACTCTCTAACATTTCCAGGCCACTCATATGCCAACAAAATACGCTGTGCTGATGCAGATGTTGAGTTGATCTTTCTGTTATATTCTTTGTTATATTTTGTATAGAAGAATTCGCATAACGGCATTATATCTGATATTCTCTCTTTTAATGGTGGAAGATGTATTGAAAAAACATTAAGTCTGTAAAAAAGGTCTTCTCTAAACTCACCATTCTTCATAGCTTCTTCAAGATTTCTACTTGTTGCAGCAATAACACGAACATTAACTTTAATGGTTTTGTTACTACCAACTCGTTCGAAAGTTTGTTCCTGTAGAACTCTTAATAATCTTGCCTGTACTGCGGGTTTTATATCTCCAATTTCATCAAGAAATATTGTTCCGCCATCAGCTTCTTCAAAGCGGCCCTTTCGTTGAGCAATTGCTCCGGTAAAGGCACCTTTTTCATGTCCGAAGAGTTCACTTTCCACCAGATTTTCTGCAAGAGCCGAGCAGTTAACAGCAATTAGTTGTTTATCTTTTCGTTGGCTATGGTTATGTATTGCCAGAGCAACAAGCTCTTTTCCAGTACCTGACTGACCTCGAAGCAAGGTTGTTGCTGTACTCATGGAAACCTGGTGAATCTGCTTGTAAACCTGCTGCATTTGTGGAGATGTACCAATGATGTTATCCGGTCTGTGAATCTCTCCAAACTGTGCTCGTAGTTTTCTGTTTTCCTCTTCTAGTTTTCGTTGCTCATTAATCTGTGTTCTTATTACAGCAACATGTGTTGCAATGATGTTTGTTACTGTTATTAGAAACTTTCTAATAATTTCAATGTCTTCTTTACTTGCTTCTTCAGAATATATACTTAAAGTTCCTATAACGTCTTGATCAAATAGAATAGGTATGCAGAAATGTGAGAATTTCTTTTTTTTATTGAATCCAATCTTATTGTCAAACTCTTTTGATAGGCGAATATCTTCGGTAATTATTGCCTTTTTGTTTTTAGCGACCCTACCAATTGTTCCCTGACCTAGATAATATATTCGTTGAGTTTTCTGCTCTGGTGGAATTCCGTAAGAACTTGCAATTTTATACACATCAGAATCAATCTCTTTTAGTGTAAAAGCTCCTCTTACCAGATTTGCACGTTTTGAGAGTGTTACAAGTATATCATATAAAAGGGATACAACTTGCTGCTTTTGAGTCATTATTTCTGATATGTTTTTAATTAAATCTAAATCTATTGACTGATTTCCTAAATTTTCCGTCATTTTTTCCCTCTTCATTAGTCCGGATATTCATTGTATAATATCTGTGGATTAGTTCCATTACAAACATATTCTATCACATGTTGGGAATTCTACCCTTTATTATTAAATATATAAAGGAAAAAAGCATGACTTTTTTGTTAAATCTCACAAAAATGTAATCTTGAGTGATGGCTGGAGTTGCAAGACAAGCTTTATTTTTAAGATTAATGTTGTAAAGGATCTTCATATTGATTATTATGGTGAAAATATTGTTCTGAAACCGGGTGACGGAGAGCTCATTTTATAAAGTATACGTCTCCAAATCTATTAATTTTTATCATGTAGGAGTAAAATGACCAAAAAACCAAATATAATATTAATATGTTGTGACCAATTGAGAGCAGATGCACTCGGAGCATATGGCAATAAAATTTGTGAAACTCCTCATATTGACTCTTTAGCTAGCGAAGGAACTCTGTTTGAGAACGCCTTTACCGCAGTGCCTTCATGTGTGCCTGCACGTGCTACACTTTGGACAGGATTGAATCAGTGGCACACAGGAGTTCTGGGAATGGGGGTTGGTCAGAAGGGAATACCTTGTGATTTCCCTCACACCATGGCTGGAGAACTGACGGCAGATGGTTATGAGACTAGACTGGTAGGAAAATCTCATTTTTCGCCACTTCGAACACCAATGGGATTTGAGAAGCAAGAGCTTGACGAGTCAGGGCGTATGATGGATCAGGAAGATAATTACCGCAAATGGTTCAGAGAAAACGCACCTAGTTTTGTTACGCCTGATGACCATGGAGTAGGTTGGAATGCTCATTTATCTCGCCCATGGCATACAGAAGAGTATCTTCATCCCACAGCATGGACAATGACGACAGCTTTAGAAGCCTTGAAAACGCGCGATAGAACAAAACCAATGTTTCTTAATATTTCATTTGCACGACCGCACTCACCTTATGTTCCACCAAAGCACTACTTTGATTATTATTATAACAAAGAGTTGCCGGAAGCTGTTTGTGGTGACTGGGCAGATGTTCATGATAATCCAAAGGATGCCAAATCCACTGAAGCATGGCGCGGAAATATGACGAAAGAGCACATTCATAAAGCTCGAGCAGGATATTATGGTGAAGTATCCTTTATTGATACTCAAATCGGACGCCTAATTAACTGGATGAAAAAGTATGATGGTCAAGAGTATAAAAACACCTGTTTCATTTTTACATCCGATCATGGTGATATGTTGGGAGACCACAATTTGTGGCGGAAAACATACGCTTATCAAGGCAGTGCAAAGATTCCAATGATAGTTATGCTTCCACATTCGTTTAACCAGCATGTTGAAGGCACGGTTGATAATGTTGTTGAGCTAAGAGATATTATGCCTACGGTTTTAAATATTGCCGGTACAAAAATTCCAAGTATGGACGGAGAAGATCTGCGACCTTTAATCAAAGGAGAGCCTGTAAGCTGGCGAGCATATATTCATGGAGAGCATTGTCAATGTTATTCATATGAGCAGGAAATGCATTATGTTACTGATGGTAAATATAAGTTTATTTGGTTGCCCAAGATTGGTGTTGAGCAGTTTTTTGATTTAACAAAAGATCCATCTGAGTGCCGAAACCTGATTGATGCACAAGACTATAAGGACACAATTAGTATTTGGAGAAACTATCTTGTGGATGAACTTGCAGCACGCGATGATGGACTGACAGATAATGGCAGACTCGTTCAGCAGGAAAAGTCATACGAACCCATCTCACCATATCGCGACAAACGCTACATTACTGACTAAATTAACAAATTATTTTTTGTTGTTTCTGATGTTCCAGTAGCTTGCAAGCATTGCTCCGGATATATTGTGCCACACGCTGAAGAATGCAGCTGGCAGCATTGCCTCAGGAGTTGATGCAAAATGTGTTTTCACCAAGGGTGTTTATGAACTTAATTCTATGCTTCTGTCGGCCGCAGCTTTGATTGTTTCAGCAAGAATCTGATCAATACCTGAGTTTTCAAGAATTTTTCTACCGGCTTCTGTAGTTCCTTTTGGAGATGTTACAGCAGTGATAAAATCAACAGGATCATATCCTTTTTCAATCAATACTTTTGCAGTTCCCAGCATTGTCTGACATGATAGTAGTTTTGCCTGTTCTGATGACAATCCAAATTGCTCAGCGCCAATCGCCATGCAGTTCATAATATATGCAAAAAATGCTGGTCCTGAACCGCTAAGAGCTGTTACGACATCAAATTTATCTTCATCCAGCTGTATTACTTTTCCAAAAGTTGCCAATAATGTTTCAGCAATATGTTTATGTGATTCATTGGTTGAAGAGCCAAGACAGAATGCTGTCATACCTTCACCGACCTGACATGGAAGGTTAGGCATGACTCTGACAACAGGTACGCCTGGTAAACGACTTTCAAATGCCGCAATTTTTTTTCCGGCCAGTATTGAGAAAACTAATTTATCTGTTGATATGTGTTCTGCGACCTCATCAAGCACAATATCAAGAACCTGCGGTTTGACAGATATAAATATTACATCCACCTTATTGACCAAATCCCTATTATCCACTGAAACAGTCAGACTATGTTCAGTTTCAAGAAAACTAAGTCTATCTTTTGATATATCAGATACAATAATTGATTCTGAATCTGTAATTTTCTCTTTTAACAACGAGACAATAATGGCTTCTGCCATTTTTCCGCCACCGATAAATCCAATTTTCATTTACATTCCCTTTGCTTCAAGAAGTCTTTTTAGTTCCTGCTGGAAAGCCTGTATGTCTTCTGCAGATGGTTGATAACCTTCTTGACTTGCATCAAGAGATAGCTGTCCACTTTGTGTTAATCCCCATGTTGCGGTAACACCATCGGTAAAGGTTATTGTTCCACTAACTAAAAATCCAGGTCTAATTATTGTGTCAAGGGTTACAGACACATCAGTTATTGTATGGGTTGGAGGAGGTGTGGCGTATGGTCCTGCAGGTTGCTGTTGAGGAGTCCTTTTCATTTCAGGAGGAGGAGTGGTTGGAGCTGGTGGTGGTGCAACTTTTTCCACAGGTCTTTTACTCTTTGTGTCTTTGATTTCTACATCAAGGTCGAGTACTAGAAAACGAACATCCATGAATGTGAGTTTTGTATTAAATTCTGTCTCAATATTTTTTTGTATGTCTGAAAGCGACACACCCTTTGACACCCATTGCTTGACTTTTTCTTTTTGTAAATCTGTAAGTTCCATAATAAAATCCTTTTATTTTGTAAAAATTTCTTTTTGAATCATACAATAAATAGATATTTAAAACAAATAAAAAAGGTTGAGTGATTTTTTTTTTGACATAATAGTGTGTTTAGAGTATTATTTAATGAGTTGTTTTGCTGTCTTCACTGTCGTTACGTTACGCAAAACGCGGGATGGTTGGGAAAGGTTGTTTTAAGTTTTGCTGTCTTCACTGTCGTTACGTTGTGCAAAACGCGGGATGGTTGGGAAAGGTTGTTTTAAGTTTTGCTGTCTTCACTGTCGTTAAGTTGTGCAAAACGCGGGATGGTTGGGAAAGGTTGTTTTAAGTTTTGCTGTCTTCACTGTCGTTACGTTGTGCAAAACGCGGGATGGTTGGGAAAGGTTGTTTTAAGTTTTGCTGTCTTCACTGTCGTTACGTTACGCAAAACGCGGGATTTTTTGGAAAATGAACTGTTGTTTGGTTGCAGTGAGGTGTCAAAAGAATTGAGGAGAATGAGTTATGGATTCAAATATTGAAAAAAGGCTACGGGAACGTGCTGTTGAAATTGGAAATTCAGGTGATGCAACTGCGTTTTCGGAATTGATTGAATTGGTTGGTTCTCCGATTGCCAATATTCGTCGCTTGGCAGTTTCTGCAATTG
>JGI1221J13441_10001133_pt1 | contig 11403 bp, 9 predicted proteins | sample LakVidmifraction_4_FD_13441 | JGI IMG/M metagenome (IMG submission 13441) | reverse complement strand
ATATGGAAAAAGACACAGAAATAACCGAGACAATCGGGAACAATACGGGAAAAGACCCAGTAACAGGTCAATTTGTTGCTGGTAATTCTCTCGGAGGTAGAACTGCTGGCTCTTTAGACTTTAAAACCAAGTGGAATATCTTTATTGACAAGGTAGCAAAGCAAAACAACATGACTCCGAACGAGATAGACGAACAACTCCTCGCTGTAGGATTTAAGAAAGCAAAAGACGGTGACTATGCTTTTTATAGAGATATACACGACAGAGTATATGGTAAGCCACAGCAGTATATAGACCATACTACTGGTGGTGAAACATTTGCAATGGAAGTAATAGAACAGAAAGCTAATTCAATCCTTGATGATTAAGAAAGACTTACTCAAAGCAGAAATAATCAAAGCGGAAACAGGAAATGCAGAAGCATGTGCTGTTGTTCGTGAAGTATTAAGACCGAGAACAACTGACACTGTAGAAGAAATACAGGAGAAGATACGCATTTTTATACGCCTTATATTCCTTTCATCATTAAACTTTAAAGATTCATACGACCATAAGAACATTGATAAAGCATATGCCGAGCAAATTCACTCGTATCTCACCAGGGGTAGACCGAGGTATAAGGGAATCATCATCGTAGGATTTCGTGAAAGCGCAAAGACTACTCGTGTAAAATTTAATGATGTATACATGTCATTGTATCTTCCCCACTTAGTAGATTATACAAATGTAACTTCCGAGAATGGTATTGGTGCAGATCAGTTCAATATGGATATATTTAACATTCTTGCTTTCTCAAAGATTTCACAATACTTCCCAGACACTATTTCTCCTGAACGAAAGAAAAAGAAAGAAAGCCAGACAATGAGTAAATTCACGACGGCAACAAATGTAACGTACACATCAAGTGCAGGACGTAAAACTGGTCGTGGTAGCGTAAAGGTTGATATTAGTGATGATGGTGAAGTAGATGTGAAGCGACCTAAAAAGGTTATCTTTGATGATATTGAAAATGAAAACACCATACGTTCCATAGCTGTAACAGAACAAATAGGGCAAGTAATGGCTGCAAAGATTGACGGTATGGACCAGATTTTAGGGTTCTGGGTATTACTCGGTAACTATCTATCACTTCGTGGAAACGTGCATAAAACAATAGTGAAGTATAAAGACGATGATAACTACCTTGAAATTCTTATACCGATTATTGATGGACTTGGTAATCCAACATGGGAAGACAAGTATGTTAGGACCGATGCAGAACAGGTTGAATTTGCTGAGAAAGGTATTGTGAAGGCTTCTATTGAATCAATTCAGCGTGATAGTGAAAACTTTGAGACAGAATACTTAAACAACCCAAGGCGAAGTTCGGTATATTTTGATGACAAAGCATTACTCGGTCTCGATGAAGATAACCTTGTTTCAGAAAAGATGCGTGATTTAAATGGCTTACTGATAATTGAAGAGCCTATAAATGATGCAACCTATATTATGGCAAGTGATAGTGCGAAAGGTAATGGTGGAGACCAAGCGACTTTTACCATACTCAGAGTTGATGGTATTCGATACGAAGAGGTTGCGAATTTCAAGAACAATAAGATACGACCTGAAAGCTTTGCTGTAATCAAAGCTAATAACGCTTCAAAGTACAACAACGCTCTTATAATCCCAGAGGATAACTACCCAGGAAACGAAACAATAGCTTTTCTCATTCCAATTTACAACAACATATATATCAGAGAAACAAAGATTGATTTTGATGGTAAAAAGGTACATACCTATGGGGTAAATACCAACATAAAGACAAAACCAGAGATGTTCTTGAAAGCTAAAGAGGTTTTGATTAACCGATTGCTTAAAATTCGCTCACAGGCAATGTATGACCAGATACTTGAGTATCCAAGTGAGGAAATTCATGCATTCCGAGCACGAGATGGGAGTGGTGGACACTTTGACTTACTTCAATCATTAGTTATTGGCTTATATAAAGCTGGTTATATCGGGCAGGAAACAAAATTAAATGACACACGAGATGTTCAGATTCGCAATCTTGTGAAGAATGTTTTCATTGATGATGTTATTGACAGATAAATTGTGATACACTTGTTTTATGAACACTGAAGACAACAAAAAACTTCTATCTCAAACAAAAATCGCCATTGATGATTTCAATGATGGGTATCTAGAAGGCGAGCTTGGATATAAATTTAGAACAAAGGACTTTTTGAATCTTATCTTTTTGTACAAATACCAAGTTGATACAAAGAACCCTGATTTACTAGGACGTAATAACCGCAACACTTTTTATAACGAAGTTCAGTCTCCGATTGAAAAAATTAAAGAGCAAATCCGTCTTGATTTAAAGGACATGAACTTTATAATACAGGGAGCATCAAGTCTTTCTCGATTCGTTGTTCGTGCAGCGAATCGCAAGATTCTCAAAGATAATCGTTTTTCAAAGATTATTGACAAGGTTCCAAACAACGCTGTTGATTTCGGTAGTGGCTTTTTGAAGGTTTGGCAAACTGATGGAAAGCTTAAAATCAAATCAGTGGGACCTTACTCAATCATTTTCGACCAATATAATTTCACTAAAGGGGCAAAGATTGAAAAGCTCTCACGAACTCGTCGTGATGTTATAGCTGACGAGAAGTACGATGCCACAGCTCGAATGGCTCTTGGTGCTGTTACTAACGATGAAAATCGTGACGAAACAATGACCCTTTACCAAACTGTCCAAGATTTCCCAGACGGTTCACAAATAATTGGTGTTGTTGAAACTTCTCTTGATATGGTGTTCTATAACTATAAGACAAAGAAAGGTAAAAAGAACAAAATCATCAGTTATTATAAATTTGACTATGAAGAACGTGAAGGATTTCCCGATGCTCTCGGTGTAGGTTGCTACGAAAAGGTTTTTAACAAAATCGTGCAATCAAAAGTAAACCGAGAACGCATGGACGATGTAATGGCTATTGCAGCAAAGCTTCCATTTCAAAAAGAGATTGATAATGAGCAAGATAACTATGTAGGAAAACAAGTACAAAAGCTTGAAACTGGTGTTATTCTTGGACACAAAGGAAAGCCAATTACACAAATGGATACGGGTGGTATTAAGCAGGTGAACATTATTTCAAACCGTATCACTGAAATTTCAAACTCTATCGGTTCAGATTTAAACATGAATGAAGCACTTTTGGGTAAGAACTTACCGTCTGGTACTTCTGGTGTTCTTGGTAACTTGCTCACAGAGAACTCCTCAACAGTATTCAAAGACAAGCAAGAAGACTATGCAAAGTTCTTAGATGATGTGTACATTGATGACATCATTCCTTTTATGCTTTCCGTATTTGATTCTGAAGAGGATTTGAGGAAGCATCTTACACCAAATGACATAAAGTTTATAGAACGAATGGTTATCAATTATGAAGTCGCTATGCGACAAGTTGATGCTGCTATCAATAATGAAACGTTTGATGAAGTTCTTGCTCGTGAAGAGGTGAAAAACAAAATCAAAAAGTCTGGCAAACTTATCTCAGGGGACCTACTCGACAGATTGCGTGAAGAGGTTGATGGTATTGAGACATATATCACTGGTGAAAACTTCTCGAAACCACAAGCGGTTGCTTTTATTCGAGAACTTCGTGCAACATACGCTTCCAATCCAGCTATTCTCTCAGACCCATTTTTCTTAGAAACTCTCAGAAAAGAAGCCGAGTTAGATTCAGGTATCTCTGGTCTTGAATTTGATTTACTGTTATCGGAACTTCCAAAGCGTGAAGAGGCAGCAGAAGTCATTGTATAACCAGATGGAAAATACAGAAGTTCAAAACAAGTTTTTGAAAACTATTGCAAATCAAAACAAGAAACTATTGGCGCAAGCATTGTTCGATGAGACCCCTATTGAGGAATTAATAGCGGAATACGGTACAATACGAGTGCAAGAGATGCAGACAGCCATAGCAAACTTTGAATCGGTGTACGGAACTCAAAAAAGGACCAGAGCGATTCCTAATGCTGGCTGTAGAGCTTGTATGAGAAGCACTTGTGAATTATAAATAATCAACCCTTTAATTTTATGGCTGAAGAAATAAAAAAAAGTGAATATAACACAGAACAAATAGAAGTATTGGAAACCATTTACGGTTACTCTGATACTGCAAATTATTCAAAAGAAGACCTTGCGCTTGCTCGAATAATGTTTGATAAGCCAGAGAAATTTGCACTGTTGCGTAAAATTCTACAAGTGATGACACCAAATGAGCGTGGTCTTTCTATTCCGAACCCAAAGGCACTTGTTGACGCAGATATAAAAGACCTTCATGGTTATGCAATTGCAACTGCTGTTAATAACCTTGCTGATGAAAAGGTCCGCCAGACACTCAATGCCTTCTATCGCTTGATGCGCGCGACTATTGTTGCAGACAAAAAAGCGGAATATGATGCTGAAAACAAAGAAGAATTTAAAGAAAAGCAAAACTCTGAAGATTTTATAGAGAAACAAAAAGAAGAAACTGAAAAGTTCCCAGAACATTTGTAAAAAATACTTGCTTGACATTCATTATTATCATATAATGTTTATATTCGTTTATTGGTTGCAAAGAAACCTCTTATTAGCACAAAGTTAGGAGACCTTTAAAACTTCTTTAACCAACAAAAAAATGACAACACCTATCGTTACCCCAGAAGATACACATGAAGTTCCAATAATTGAAGCTGATGCTGTAATTCATAAGTCTACTGAAGAGATTGAGGCGGAAGCTAAATCTCTTGAGGAAGAAATCAAGACATTACGAGCAGAAAAGGAAAAGGGCGAGATTCGACAGAATCAAGAACGCCGACTTGAAAAAGCAAGGGAAAAAATTGCAGAACTCAAGGGTGATACAACTACTTCATTTAATGGAGAAAAAGTTGAAACACGAGACCTGATTACACTTAGTAAACTTGACCTTTCTGAAGATTCTGAAAAAGCTATTGTGCTCGAAAAGTACAAGAAAGCTGGTTTAATTACTAGCTACGCAAATGGTATTGATAATGTTGCCATAAAAGCTGAGTTCGATGCTATTGATGCAAAGAATAACGCAACCGCTGTTATAGATGAAAATGATTCAGACGAAACCGTTCTGAAGACTAAAAAGGAAGTTATACAAGGGTATAAAAACTCTGGTAAAGTTCCTGAAGACCCAAGGATGAGAAAGGCAATCGCAGATTCCAATCTCAAAGATATGGGTTTCTAGTTCAAAGTGATTAATCTAAGAAGCATTGTTCGTACTTATTACAATTAAATTAGATTAAACACCAATGATTATCCCAGACACAGTCGCAAAGCGAGCTATTTTCCAACAGGAATTTAAGACCGTTGTTGAGACAAAAAACATCTTCTCACCAGTTGCAACAAAGCTTGTTGCTCGTGCTAAAAATATCAATTCTCCATTTACCAGTGTTGGCGTAGCGAAAGCTCACACACAGGATTGCCGTGTACCACTTTCTGACATCACACTTACTGTTGATGAATTGGTACTTGACCGTCTTATCGGTAATGCAGTCCGTGATTGTAAAGATGAGCTTTCATACGCTCAATTTGACATCATCGGAAACATCCGTGCAGACCTGTACGCTACTGTAATCAAAAAGAGCAATACTGTTGCTCTTACAGACTTCCTTGCTGATGCAACGACAGTCGCTGGTACAGTTGACCTCTCTACAGCTGACAAGGTTGCAGAATTCCTTATCACTGTTGCAGCAAGTGCTGCTCAGTCTGTAGGAGTTTCGCAGACAGTTGACGGTGCTAAAGTCATCCGTGCTGAAAAGCATGGTAAGCCGTTCGTTGCTGCTGGTACAACCGCTTTCATTGCTATCACTTCAAAGATTGCTTCAATCGTTGGACAGTCAAACCTCAAGGGTCTTGATGGTGGTTCAATGGTAGAAACACCTTATGGTGTAACAGTGATTAACCTCGCAGAAGCTGCTGCAGACCCTAAACAGCTCCTTTATGGAACTGCTGGTGTACCAGTAATGGCGTATCGTGAGGACCAAATCGAAGTAGATATGGGAGAAATGACTTCTGTAATTACTTACTCTGGTTCAGCAGACCTTGACATTGTTAGTGGTGACGAAATGCTTGAAAAGACATTTTTCATGTATGCCCAAACAAAAGGTAAAAATGGTATCTTCGCAAATGTTGCTTCACTCGTGAAGAAACAGTTGATGGTGTAACCTCTTAGAGCTCCTGAAGAAATTCGGGAGCTTTATAGAGATTAATCACTCACAAAATCATTATGAATATCAAACAAATCGTTGACAAGATAGTAAAAGAAGCTGATGTTTCACCAGCACAATATACTGTTGCTGACCGTATTGTTGATGTAAATGAAAAGTATTTGATTCTTATTGAGAAAGCTGTTCAAATCGGTTCGACTGTTCCTATCTCAAAAGCTGAAACATTCTCTGAGACATTTGTTATTACTCAGACTGAAAGCCAAACACTCGTGCGGACAATCAAAGATACACCTATTCAACGTGTGGACTTTATGCAAGATGGTGCTACTCAATACCAAAAGGTAGAAGTTGACCAAACTCGAAGTATTAATGGGTGGTGTGGATGTGGCTTGAAATTCTTTGCAAATGAAAAACAGATTTTTATTGAAGACGGACAGGTTGGAACTATACGAATTACATACACTCGCGGAGACATTGTGCTATTCACTGAAGCTGATTACAACAATGTAACCCCTCCAAGTCCAGACTGGCTGCCAGAAACTTACCATCCTTTATTGTGGCTTGAACCAGCATTGTTTCAGGCACAACTCTATAAACCAGAAAGAGTATCGGCAATCGCAAGTCGTCTGAATCAGTTACAGGGTCTGTTCTTTAATCACTACGGTAGAGATGCTGTGCAGAATAGTGCATTTGAAACGAAGGAGTACGGATGCGGTACTGGTAATAATCAAAGATAACCATGGCAACAGAAAAAAAAGAAATTCAATTTCATAAGTCCATGAACATAGATAAACGAAATAGAAATTTCGCTTATTTGCGAAAAAATGTTTTGAATGAATCAACCCCTGGGCTCTATCCATCAATAGACTACTATTTGACAGAACCATCGGGTTCTCCTATTGATTCAACATGGACACTAATTGATGTCATCGGTTCAGATAAGAGGGACCCGGACCAGGGTGCGGATTTTGATATAAAACTTATCTATGAAGATAATGATAATGACACACGATTTTTTAATCTTGGTTCAAATGCAGAAAGTAACACAGAACTTACAAATATAGCAGTTAAGGCAACAGCTTTTGGTATAGATGGTGTGTATGTGTTCACTAGTGATGCTGGTAAAGTTTATAGAGTAAACCATACTTCAAGTAGCACACCATTAATTGGAACCCTTGATGGTAATTCACTTAGTGTTGAGATTGGTGGATTTGATGGTCTTCGATATTGGTGGGCTGGCTCAGGTGGAATTTGGCGACAATTACCAGGCGCAAACGCTTTCAATGTTTTTTCAAATCCTGGTGTAACTTTTGAAAAGATGGACTTCTACCGTGATTTTATGGTTCTCTTTGGACAACAAAGGGGTCCTGATTTTTATATTTATTTCTGGGACAAACAAAACACTGTCGCATTTTCAAAACGAATCATTATAAAAAATGCTACTTTCCTCTCTGGGGGTGTTGTTGATGGTGTTCTTATGTGCGTGTATTCAGTTGGTAATTCTACAAACGCAAAAGAGTATGAGGGAAAGATTGTAGTTTCAGCTTTTGATGGCGAAGGTTTCAAAGAAATTAATAGTATTAAGGGTGGTCGTGAGAATGTTTCGATTCCTACTAAAAGCATTAAAGGAACAACAATGGATACTGGCAATCAAGTGATGCTTTTTGCAGTTGATAATAACGATAGGGAGGCTAAAAATCCTGATTTGTACAATAATTTTGTTTATAAAGTTAGAAATAACGGACAAATTGAGGTTGAAATGTTGCCAATAACAAATGTTGCCACAAATTATGCGAGCGTTGCTAGGGTTTTTTATAACTTCAATCTTATTGGAGTTGCAAGAGGTACAGGGACCTTACCGAAGATTTACATAAATGATGAGCAAAATACTGAATGGGATGATTATAGAGGATACAGTCAAACTGAATACATTACTGAGTTTTTTGAAAATTCTTATAATTACCATGCCTTATGCGGTCTTTCAATAACATTTGAGAAGCTTTTTAAGAATGGTGATGCACCTGTACCACCAAATGGACCAGAATTATTCGAGGTGTACTACAGAACATCAGAACGTCTTGCATTTACATTACTTGGAACCATTACACCAGCAAAAGTAATTGCAAACGTTAATACTCGACAGGACCCCGCAGTTGTTGCGACCGAAATTCCATTAAACATGCAGACATACCAGTTCATAAAACATGATGATGGAACACCTTTACCTGAATACAATGAAATTCAATTTAAATTTAAATCTTTAAATGGATTTTCTGCTATCAGCGCATGGCGAGAATATAGTTATTTGACTAGAAATATATTAAACTAAAGACAATGGCAACAAACCTATCACAATACTATAAACAAAAAGGCTTGGCTCTACCAAGTATCAACGAACGGAAAACTATTGCTGCAAAAGCTGGTATTTCAAACTACTCTGGTTCAATCGGACAAAACGCACAGCTTCTCGATTTTCTTACTGGACAAGTCGGACCAACAAGTAGTGTTATTAGAACCCCAACTTCGATTAGTTCAACTAATACAAACATTTCTCGTGTCGAAGATGTTTCAATCGTACCCAATCCAGTCATTACAGCACCAACAACCCCAATACCGACCCTTGTTGCACCAGAAACAACACTAACCGTTATTAAAACAGTTGATAATACTGATGGTACAAGTACAAATTTTCTTTCTGATGGAACCACTGATACTGGTGTGTATTCAAAGAATGTCGATGGAACACTTAAGTTCAATCCAATTTCAAGCGACCCTCTTCAAGCTGACATTACTCGAACTGAATCTGAAATACAGACGATTGAAAGCCGTATGGCAAACCGCACAGCGGACCGTAACACAGCATTAGGGGGTGCTGGTGTATTTACTGACATGAAGAGGTTGAATGAGCTTAATGCCACTCTCAGGGCAGCACAGGACCGTAGAATTGAAGTACCGATTGAATCACGCCAGAACTTGCGTGGTCGTGGGGCAACAATCAGTGAACTTGCTGGAGAATCAGTGCTAGGGCTCGAACAGGCAGCTTTACAAGAGCTCACAGCATCTAGACAATCTTCTCGCCTTACCGATACAGTCAACACCAACATTGCCTTGGTTAATTCATTTATAGCAGCTGAAACAGAGCGTGATAATGTTTTATTTACACAAAAAAATCGTTATCTTACCGCACTTCAAACAAATTACAGCAATATCATCACAGCAAAACAGGCACTTGCTCTCGAAGAGCGTAAATTTCAAAACGATTCTCAAAAAGAACAACTAGGTTGGGATAGAAAACTGAAGGAAAGTACTCTCGAAGCAGCGATAGCAAATGGTGCTACACCAGAACAAATACAAAAAATCATCAATGGTACTGCATCAGATGCAATAGTTTTAAACTCACAACTCACAGGAAACATTAAGGCTGATTCTGCGCAAGGTGTCGTTACTCAGATTGATGCAATCCTAAATGCTCCAGGTTTTGATGGTGGCGTTGGTACTAACTTCTTAGGTCGTATCTCTATCTCTGGTGATGCACAAGAGTTCAAGGGACTTGTTGACCAATTCTTTAGTCAAAAAACTCTTGATTCAATTTCAGAATTGAAAGCAAAAGGCGTTTCACTTGGTGCTCTATCAGATAGTGAGTTGNGTATCTTAGCNGGTGCAGCACTCCCTATTCGCCGAAACAAAAACGGTGGTATCANAATGAAAGAAGAGGCATTTAAAAATATTATGAATACTGTAAAAAGTGNAGCACAGAAAACATTCATTGCTTCTATAATCGGAAAGACCGCATACGANGCTGGAAACTTNAAAAATGCAGCACNAGAAGTTNTTGCAGCAAAATACGATGAACTCGTAGTCGCACAAGCTCCAGCAACAAACGCATTTTCTTCAGATTTCGGTGGCACTGTTTCCCTAAACACTACTCCTAGTACAGCTGGTAACTTACCACAGCGTAACAACAACCCAGGTAATGTGAAAAGAGGTGGTCTTGCTGATTCGCTTGCAACTGGAACTGATTCACAAGGACATTTGATTTTCCCAGACGCAGCTGCAGGATTTACAGCACTTGCTCTCGACCTCAATGCAAAAATCAGTGGTAAAAGTCGATTCTTACCAGCAAACCCTACTATTGCACAACTAGGGAAGGTATACGCTGAAGATGGTGGTTGGGCAAACAGTGTTTCAAAACTTTTAGGTGTTCCAACTTCAACACCTACAGCAACCATTCCGCTTGATAAACTTTTAGTAGCAGTCGCTCGTCAAGAGGGATTTTACGCAGCATAAATATATGGAATTAACACAAGAACAAAAAGAAATCGGTAAGAACTTCACAGCTCAACAGCTGACGGCTTATAATACATACCGCGCTTCTGGTGATGCGCCAGACAAAGCTTTTGGTCTAACTCTTTCCGCGTATCCTATTGCTGAAGTAAAATCTGACAAAAACATTGTACAGAAAATTACTTCTATCCCCTCAGAAATAGGGAAATTTGCAACAAGTATTACTGGAGGTGAAAAGATATTAGAAGCGACAGGACAAATTATTGCTTCTCCTTTTATAAATAATCTTTCAGAACAGACCCGTACGAACGCACAAAGAGTGCAGGAAGATTTGATTGCTCGTATTAATCTGGCTAGAAGTACAGGAGATACTGCTCGCGTTGCTCGCCTATCTTCACAGCTTACTACCCTTGATTATGGTGCAAACATTCAAAAAGGATTTCAAGATAACTTAGTAACTAACGCTGAAGTTGTTGGTGATGCGGTAAAACTTGCTTCAACAGCAACAGGTCTTTTTGCTGGAGGTGCAGCACTAAACGCAACAGGTAGTCTTGTGAAAGCTGGTTCTCTTGAGGGATTGATACAGGGTCTTGGATTTGGTGTTGGTGAAGCAATCCAAGAAGAGACTAAAATCAATGAAGCGGTTGAGAAAGTATTACTCAGTGGTGGTCTTGGTCTTGTTGGAGGTGCGGTGTTTGGTAAAATAATACCTGCTGTAGGGCGCGGTACTCGTAAGCTTCGTGATTATTTTAAGAAAGGTGCTACAGATATAGTTCCTACTATTCCCCCAGGTGGTAGTGCAAGTGGAATAGTTGTTGATGACATTGTTGATGAAGTTGTTGGAACAACTAACTCTGCAAAAGAAGCAGTAGCTAAAGGTCTCACAGAGGAGCAGTTTATGAA
>JGI1221J13441_10001132_pt1 | contig 11405 bp, 6 predicted proteins | sample LakVidmifraction_4_FD_13441 | JGI IMG/M metagenome (IMG submission 13441) | reverse complement strand
CTCATAGAGCGGACACTACATTACTTGCAAATAATGCTGATTGGGGGAAATGTAGAGTCGGCTCTGTGAGCCGAGAAATATAACAACCAGAAAAATAGGGATTTTGATTAGCCCCGTATGAAATTAATGGTAATTCAATCATTAACTTGATAACATTGTGAGATTGATGGTTAGGTCGGTGATTGGAGAGAACTCAAGGTACTGCCGGATGGTCCTTGGCTGGGACGATAAAGGCCTACTAGTTTGTATTGAAGTGGAAGATGATTTTTGGCATTTTGCACAAGTCTTCAACGAAATAAAAAATGGAGAAATAATAGATGATAAAATTTATGTTAGTTTTTTTACTCATGATGTTTTTGATAGGAAGTTTAATCTTTTTTGTCGTTAAACCAGCTGCTAAAAAAGTTATTTACAGTTTTGATTTTTCCTCTGATCCTGCGAAAGCCGGCTGGGTCTACAAGCCCTCCAAGGGGGAAGGAACAATGGTCTATATTGAATCAGAAGGGTGGCATAAAGACAAGGGAGAAATGTGGATCAGCCCTAAAATTCCTCTGCCAGATCGTCCTTTTGGATTTTATCGGCTTCGGTTTCAATCCAAAGCTGAGGAGAAAGGTTATTATGCGATTTTCTACTACGATAGTAATGATAAATTTGCTGTTGCTGATGATTATGGCACGATTGAGAAAAGCAAGGAATGGGTGCAAAACGATGTAATCTTCCGTGGCAGGGAAGATACCAAAACTATTACGATCAATTTTAGAAATAAGAAGCCGGTAAGCGTCAAGGATCTCTCTCTCTGGCCGATTAGTATTAAGGAGGCGGCTTTCCATCAAGACCGATTATATGCGACACTTCCTCCATTGGATTTCAATGCTCCAACCAATCGGTGGAAATATCTTCCGAAAACTATGGAAGCTTTACAAAAGGGTAAAGTACTTCGTATTGTCATGCTGGGGGATTCCATTATCAACGATACCAACAATTCAAATTGGGACGCCCTGCTTTCTCGTCTTTATCCCAAGGCAAAAATTCAAATAATATGTTCTGTTCGCAGCAGCACTGGTTGTCGGTATTATTATCAAGACGAAAAGTTCAAAAGTTATGTAAAAGATCTGAATCCGGATTTGCTGATAATCGGTGGTATCTCCAATGGAACGAAAGTAACAGATCTGAAGTATATGCGCACTGTCATCGAGAAGGCGCGGGAGCAGGTTGGGTGTGAGATTATGGTTATGAGTGGTCCGGTATCCACTGATTTTCGTAAGAGGGACGAAAACAACCCGGATCAAGCTCTGCCAAAACAAGTGCCTTCGACAAGCCCAGATAAATGGCCGGGGCCTAGTCCTTTCTATCAGGGAATGGAAGAGATGTGCAAGGAGATGAAGGTCGAATACTTGGATATGTATACGCCCTGGCATCAATACATCGGAGCTTCGGAAAAGCCGTATATGTGGTTCCACCGGGACGTATTTCATGCTAATGATCGGGGAAAACAGATTTTGGGGAGAATGCTTGAAGTTTATTTTTCTCCAAAAGAAAGTAATAAATAAGAAATAAAGAATAAGGATAGCGTTTGATTATGAAAAAGGAATTAAGGCACAAAGATTATAAAGTTGATTACTATCAGTTTGATGAAAGGCCTATTTCTGATTCTTGCTGGAGTGTTCAGACAGGTCCGGATGGGCGAATATATTTAGCTTGCTGCATTGAACATACCGGAGGAGAATCAGTAACTGTTGTTCGCTATAATGAGGAAACTAAAGGGCTCGATTACTTATTCGATATGGATGAAGTTACGGGAGATTTAAGAGATAGTGGAAGAGCAACACAATGCAAGATTCACTATAGTTTTGTCCCTGATCCCTCGAGTGACATATTGTATTGTGCTACTCATTTAAGTGGACCGCCAAAAGGTGAAGCATCTTACAATCCTTGGGCAGCATGGCATGACCCGGTCAGAGCCTTCCGCGGTTCATACCTGGCTGCTTACGACACAAAAAAAGACAAAATAACAGGTGTCGACTTATTTATTCCTAAAGAAGGATGCCGTTGTTTATGTCTGGATCCGGAAAGACAACTGCTTTTTGCTCTTACTTATCCGCGAGATCATTTTGTTGTTTATAATCTTAAAACTAAAGAGCTTAAGGATATGGGGCGTATTGGATCAGTTAATTCACAGTGTATATTTTTAGGAAATAACGGAATGGCTTATACTTTTGCTGATAACGGGCAATTGATACGATACGATATTGAGAAGCAGAAACTTGAAGAATGTCCTTTATTCTATCCACATGAAGATTGTCAAAGCAATTGGCATGGCGTTCTGTATGATGCAGTAAAAGATCCTTTCCAAAATGCGATATACGCAATCCCGTGGAAAGCACGACCTCACTTAATAAGGTTTTGGCCGGATGAGGGGGAATTTGGGCGTATTGAAGATCTGGGAACTTTGACGCAAGCTGCTGATACTCATTTGCCTATTAGTGTAAACATAGATCATGTCGGGGGACTAGTGTTTGGTAAGGACGGTTATCTTTACTACGTTAAATCAGCCTGGGGGGTCATTAAGAAAACTACTTTAAAAGACTTTAGCGGAAAGAATTTTAATTCAGCAGCGATACTCTGCAGAATGAATACTGTTACTCTTCAGCATGAGGAGGTATGCTCTCTGATTGGCGGAAATGGGCCTAATCGTTATGTATCAAGAGGAGCTATGGACATTCATGGCAATCTCTACTTTGGAAAAGTAATGGCAAAACCTTCTGGTTTTTATCGGGTTGAAAACAACAATAAAGATATTATTCATAAAAACAACGAGTATCTCAGGTATTGGGGCTAATATGACAACTAAGAAAAAATCTACACTTGGTCAAAATTTTGTAACAGAAGGGCGCTTCTATGCAATGCCATTAGTGATTGAGGGAGAGTCTTATCCAATTCCTCGCGATGAAAGTTACTTAAATGCATTCACTGAGGCACCTTCAGGTAAGAAGTTTTTTGGAACAACAGGAGGGAGTAAGTGTCATGTCTTTGCGGGAGCAGCCAAAGGAAACTATGCTGGAATATTCGACATGGGAGTTGTTGAAGATGCTATTGATGTTCCGGTACTTCTGCACTATGATACAGCTGTCAAAGAGGCATATTTAATGGAAGAAATCATTTTTGTTGCCAATACCAAAGCTGGTGCGAGTATTTACCTTCACCAGATTTTTCTGACAGCAGACATCATTCAGGAACCATCCTTCTTTAGCTCTTTATTTCCTGAAATTGCCACATTGGAAAAGGTCAGAGTTGAAGATGCACTTCTTTCTACGGATAAGAAACATTTGATTTGTTTGAGTGACAAAGGTATTCTTGATGTAACAATAAAATCAGGAAAGAACAGGTATTTACAAAAAAGAAATCTAGGGAAAGCAGCTATTCGAAAATTTGCAAAAGTTAACGATTCCTTTGCTTATTTCATTGATGACAAAGGAATATTTTTTGAATTAGATCTCAAGAATAGGTCTATTCGTAAAACAGGTATTACCGGTGATGTTGATGATAACTCATGGGGGTTTTGTATTGTCGATAAAAGAATATTATTTGCAAACAGTTCTGGTGAACTTTTCACCTTTAATCCTACAAGAAATTCCCTGAGAAAAATAGGTGAAGCAATACTGCCAAACATTCAATGCATGACAGTTTTGCCTGACAAACGGGTTTATGGAGTGAGTGGTTCTGAAATCGGGTTTTTCTTTCGCTTAGATATCAAAAGTGGTAAGTCTGAAGCATTAGGTGCAATTGCAACTGCGATGGGTGCAAAGCGTTATGGTTTTGAATTTTCAAAAATGGTTACTGGAAAAGATGGAGAGATTTACCTTTGTGAAAATGATAGTGGTGGTCATCTCTGGATATATTCTCCAAAGATCCTCCCATATTAATCAGCCATGAGTAAGATAAGCTCAGAAACAAACACATTCCATTACAACTACTACGGCGCGACACTCGAGCTTGTGAGAGAGGCTTTAACCACTAATGATAGATAATAGGGTGAAGCAATGAATGTAATGAATGGCTACGAAGAGTTTTGGTCACCGAATTTTCACTTCGCTAATTTTTTGTTATGGTATTTTGACGGTTGTATCTTATTTTAGCTTAGCTAATAAGTTGCAACAGTTCAAAATTCCAAAACAAGGTTGTCATTTCTTTAATCTCAAATCGATAGATGGTTATTATAAAGTTTGTTAACCACAAATGGCATAATAAATCAAGAAGTCAGGAAAGAGTTTTCTCGCACAGAGGCACGGAGGCACAAAGAACGCAGAGAAGAGTTATAGCCACAAAAAGGCACAAAAATCACAAAAAACATCAACGACCGTTGCTGATTTGAGGCATATTGGGAGCGATAATGTCCTCATTATCATGAAAAGTTGATAGTCAAGAAAATTAAGGGTTTTAGTACAAAGAAGAAATGTGTCACCCTTTTAGGGTTTTAATTCAGGGGATGACATGTTCCCACGGGTTTACACCCATGGCTACATGCTGTCGCTCCTTTGGAGCTGTAATCAATAAAAAGACAGCATTTGCAACTGAAAGTGTGTGGAACTAAAGCAACGGTAAACGGTAAATGGAAAAGGGTAAACTTTGGAATAGCTCCGCAGGTATTTATGTTTTATGATAATGAGGACATTATCGCTCCCGTTCTTGCAATACAATACTGATTTGCAGATTTTGAGGTAGCTCAACCTTCTAGGTTGTTGGCGTTTTGCACTTGCAACGAAGATCGTTGCGTTACCCTAAAAAAATGCTATAACTATTCTTTGTGTCCTTTGCGTTCTTTGTGGCTAAAACTCTTTCTTGTCGCGCCGTAGTCCGGCACGGCGAAGGCGGATTGTTATAATAATCTTCTACCGATTTGAGATTAAAGAAATGACAACCTTATTGCAGACCACGCTGCCATTTTGCATTCTTAAAGCAAAATGACGGCTTGGACTGCAATAAAAAATCTGCGAGGACCCGACCAACGGGAGAGAGGCTGGAGTCTACGACAGCAATGAGTGCAACGAATGGCCAATCTGCGTCATCTGCGGATCATCTTTTATTCTTCTTCTTTTTCTTATTCGTGTAGATTTGTGTGATTCGTGGTTGAAATTCTTTCTTACAACTCACGCACTTGCGCATTCCCCAACTCTCTTTCTCTTCTCTGCGTTCTCTGCGCCTCTGTGCGAGAAAATTCTTCTCTTTTCTTTTATTAATGAACGTCCAATGTCGACCCAGCTACTAATATAAAACATTTTATCTTTAAAATCAAAAGTCTCATTTCTTTTAGTAGCTGGGCAACATCCAACGTCGAATGAAAGACACTACCGTGGGTAGGTTCGAGCTTTGCTCGTGTTGTTTGTCCATGGGTTGCAACCCATGGCTACAAAGATCTCGCTCCTCTGGAGCTGTAGTCAACAAAAAACAGCACTTGCAAGCTGGAAGCGTGCGTTACCTAAAGACACCACCGTGGGTAGGTTCGAGCTTTGCTCGTGTTGTTTGTCCATGGGTTGAAACCCATGGCTACAAAGATCTCGCTCCTCTGGAGCTGTAGTCCATGGGTTTACACCCATGGCTACAAAGATGTCGCTCCTCTGGAGCTGTAGTCCGAGAACAATGATTAATGAATATGATAACGAGGACGTTATCGAATTGTCGAGCCGTAGGCACTGCGAAGGCTGATCCAGAAGTTGGAAACATCTGAGGGTGGTAATGTTTAGCTGGTTGTTGCTTGGAAGCCTGTTTTTGATAGGGATATGTCGACAAATCTTGCAAGTTTGTTTGGCGGGTTGTCATTCAATATTTGTTTGATTTTGACACCAGAAGCTAGATTTTTTGCAAATATCATCATATAGCCACCGCCGCCTGCACCTAGAAGTTTGTATGCAGATGCATATTCTGAGATACTGTCAATGATTCCTTGTATCTCGGGGGTGTTGGTTCCTGCATCCAGTCGTTGGTTGAGTATCCAACTTCGTCTTATGCCTTCAACAATTGATTCCCAGTCGTTTCTTTGAATTGCATCAGCTGTGAATACTGCATTATTCTGTATCTCTTTGATAATGCTTATATGCTCTGTTGAGTTGAGAAAGAGGTTTTTGACAATTTCGCTAAGAATATTTTTTGCAATTCTTGTTATACCTGTGTAGTATAGTAGGATTGTATGATTTGCATATTGTTCTGAGAACAGGTTTTCAGGTAGCCATTTTATGATTGGTTTCTGTTCAAGTCCAGGCATTGTCTCAATAAGCTTTATTGAACTGTATAGACCACCAATCTGATCCTGCCAGCCACCACCTGTTGTGAGCATCTGCTCAAGTGTACTTACTTTGGATATAATATCTGTCTCATCCCAATGCAAGCCACATATTTTTGACAGAGTACCTAATATAGTTGCAGATAGAACGCTGCTTGTTCCTAACCCTGAGCCTTTTGGAATTGCGCATACGGTTGTAATCTCTAATCCTCCGTCAAGTTCGGAAGTCAACTGCTCTTTTAAAGTTTTGTAGCCATTTGAAACATGAAATTTGGGTTCAAACCCGGCAAGTGCTAAAGCAGCTTTCACAATTCCAAAACCACAACCTACTTTTGCATTGTAAGTTTTGATTTCATCGTATGTTTCAATTTTTGTTTCCATGCCGAGGTCGACACTTCTAATTGTGATTGTTGGTTCTTTAGAAAGTTTGCAAAAAACTTGTATAGGGCTTTGTCCATTTAAATCTACAGCAACGTTGACAACTTTGCCGCCGTATTCAATACAGTAGGGGGGAGTGTCGCTCCAACCACCAGCCAGATCCAGTCTGATTGGGCTTCTTCCCCAGACGAGCTGGTCTTCTTTGACATTTCTGACAGGCTGAGAAAGTGTTTGTTTTGCATTACCAATTATCATTTCTCTTAGTTGTTCAAATGCCTTTGCCTTGTATTTTTCACTATCATCTTTTTTTATGCATGAGAGAAGCATGTTATTATGTATTACAGAAAAGTCTTCAGTATCTGCTGATTTTTTAATTAATTCTATTTGCGAATTCTCAAGCATATCTGCAAGTTGTTTTAAGTCAAGTTTTGAGAGAGTTCTGTTGAACTGTTCATTGTTGATTATACTATTAATGTAAAGTTTTTTACTTGCAGCTCTTTGATCAGCAAATAGATCAAGTTCTGATCTATACAGCAAGTCAGTTGCTGAATATCGCTCTGATTTTATATATGTTTCTTTGAACTTTTCATTTTGCTTAGATGACGGATTAATTAACCAGTTAATATATTCAGACTTTTGGCTATTAGAAAAATCTGATATTTGCATGATTGGAAAAAGTTTTGCAGTTTGTATATCTTCATGTTCGTTTAGCTCTAATTCATCAAAAGAGAGTCCGTGATTTTCTAACCATTTATTGAAACTAATCGAGCAGAACTTTGTGCTATCAGAGTTCAACACCCCTTTAAACATGTCATTAAAGCCATAAAATCTAAGCGCGAAAGAGTTGTTGGATACGTATGAACAGTCCAGACATATTCCGGGTTTAAGAGATAGACTCCAGTTGTTTTCAGGAATTGATGTGATTACATGGTTACTATTCAGTGTCCAATTTGAGTTGACTGATGAATTATCTATCCACAATTGTTTGTTTTGTGATGATAACTCTTTTTCTATGTTGGAGTATTGAATTACTCGGAAATTATTTTGATTGTTGTCAGACTGATCGGTTCTTGATAATCCATATTGTTCCAGCCAAAGTGTTGATGAAATCAGGCTTTGGTTTGTTCCAAAGTGAAGAAATCGTGTGTTCTGCATTGGCACAATTGCTGTCGTGAGATTATTCAACTCTTTATCTTTGTTTGCTGGATTGGTTCCAAGGCATATTCCCATATCTGAATATATATCAAAATTATTTGGTGTCTTTGAAGCCAGGTCTTCAGCATTTTGTAATCCACACTTATTAAGAAGAGCCTTTACTGCTTTTTCTGAGAAGAGCCATATACCTGTGTCAAGATAGCATAAGTGGGTTTGTTGAAGCTTGCGTGTTTTTTCAACTTCCGGCTTCTGCAGAAAGAAGTCCACATTTTGTTTATTAGATATTGGACAGAACATTGCTCCATGATGAGATGCTTCTTCGGGAGTTGTAGACATGCCGAAGATTGCGATATCCGCATCGGGAATCATTGGCAGATGGTTTTCAGATATAACCATAACATCACCGCATGCAATCATCAAAACAAAGTTGTTTGAGGCATTCATGTAGAAACGACCATATGTGTTTTTCTGGAAGTCTAGAAGAGTTTGTCCTGGGGCCTGACCTGAAAATCCATCCATGATTGGTAGAGGTGCAAGTGATTTTCCAGGTGCTGCGTATGCGGGTAATCTTCTGCTTTGTCCACTTCCATGAATCATAAGTTTATTGGATTTGTTCAGCCATTCCAAGAATGATAGTTCTGGAGATTGAGTTTTCCAAGCTTCAATAAGCAGGTATGCGGTACCACCTCCTGAGCCAAGTTGAGTGCCTACCGGATCAGAGGTAACAAAGCATTGATTAGCTAGCCTTGGGGCCAATTTTTTAAAACTTTTTACTGATGATGCAGGCAATGACACCAATAAATCTAAATCTTTTGTTTTTCGCATGTATTACAAAATTTCTTTGTTTATATTGTTTTAGAAGCGACCCGAGAAATCCTCAGGAATCTTTTCTATTGTGATTTCACCAATAGAAGACTTTGCATGTACCAGAGCTTTTCCAAGTTGAGCAAGAATATCCTGTACTCTGAGTTTTTGATGTTTTTCATCTGCAAGCTGTATTGCACCAATTGCAACAAGGATTTCTCCTTCGCCCTTGCCGACTGCTTTGCTTCTTATTAATTTAAAAATATTTTCCAATCGTGCTTTTGCTTCATTTTCAGTGGTTCCAGAGAAACATAGAATGAATTCATCAGCTCCAAAACGTGCAAGTATATCCATGTCACGGATTTCCTGTTTTATTAAGTCGGCGACTTCTGCTAGAAGTTCATGGGCTCCGTCAATACCATACATTTCAACATATTTTCTAAATGCAGCAATTGATATCAGAGATAGTGATACTTCATAGCCATGACTTACTGCACGTTGAAGTTCTGTTGCAAAATTCGGAATAAATGCTTTGTATTGTAGAGCACCGGATGAGTCATCAATAATGGAAAGCTTTTTACTGGCTTTAATTAATTCAAATTTATCAATCATGTTTCCTATAAGGTAACCTATAACCTGAAGGTGTAGGAGGTCGTGTTCGTCAAAGGTTTCGCCTTCAACTCTATCACAGAAAACGTAGCCAATACCTCTTTGGTTCATTACTATTGGAGCCATGACCGCAGATCCGAAATCGTGTTCAAGTTTTATTTCCTTGTAAATATCTGAGTTTGCATCAATATTGTTAAATAGCATTGGCTCTTGTTCTAGAACTACTTGTTCAGCTTTTGGAGATGGACCATCTTTATGAAACTTTTTTACAAATGTGTAGCTGATCTGTCGGGATATCTTTATTCGCAGTTCTTTTGTGTCATCATCAATCAAAAGAATTGCAACACTCTGTGCAGGAAAGAAATCTTTCATACTGTCCATAATAACATGAAGTGATTCTTCAAGGGATAAGGCTCCATCAGCCTCTCTCATAACGTGTACCAGCCAGCCGCCAAGTGTTTTTTTTATCATTGTTCGTTCCTCTTAATAAAGTTACTATACATTTATGGTTTAGTTTAATATAAAGAGTGATTGTTTGCAATAACATTTTTAATCTTAAATATATAAACCTTGATTTTACGGTTGGAGGTTGTTTTCGGCGGTCACCGCCCGCCGCTACAGGTGTTATTTTCGGCGGTCACCGCCCGCCGCTACAGGTGTTATTTTGCAAAATAACCCTAAAACTGCAGATTCATGCTGTAGCGACGGGCGTTGACCGTCGAAAATGAAAATTAATAAATATCACCCAACGGGGGATATTTATCTGTTTAAAATGCTGATTTTATTGATTCAAATGCACATTTATGTCCTCAACCAGAAATCTAAGGATATAAACCTTAATTTTACGGTTGATATATTTTTAAGTTTGAGATTTGGAAAGCCATAATAGTAAATAGTTGGTAGTAAATGGTAAATGGTTCACTCCGTGGGTAGGAGCGAGCAAAGCTCGGGGATGGTAAAAGTAAATAGTTGGTAGTAAATGGTAAATAGTTCACGACCGTGGGTAGGAGCGAGCAAAGCTCGGGGATGGTAAAAAGTAAATAGTTTATAGTAAATGGTAAATAGTTCACTCCGTGGGTAGGTGCGAGCAAAGCTCGGGGATGGTAAAAGTAAATAGTTGGTAGTAAATGGTAAATAGTTCACTCCGTGGGTAGGAGCGAGCAAAGCTCGGGAATGGTAAAAAGTAAATAGTTGGTAGTAAATGGTAAATAGTTCACGGCCGTGGGTAGGAGTGCGCAAAGCTCGGGGATGGTAAAAAGTAAATAGTTTATAGTAAATGGTAAATAGTTCACTCCGTGGGTAGGAGTGCGCGATTGCGAGAGTGCGCGAGTTATGGAATAGCTCCGCAGGTCTTTATTGTTAAAATGAAAAGTTTTCAAATAAATATTGTCTTGTAAAAACGGGTGAAAGAAGTCTCATCAAGCTGTTTTTCAAAACAAGTCACCTGCGTGACAGCAATGCAATATATCAATATCAGCCTATTTCGGCGATGATCCGCCTTTGCATTTCCTGTCTTCAGCCTTTGCAGTTCCTGTCTACGGCTCGACAAGACGGCTCGACAAAGTCATAGCCGCTACAGAGTGACTAAGGACTAGGTGACCAAGGACTTAGTAACTGAGTGACTAAGGACGGATCGGGCTAATCGTGAAAATCAGTGCTACAATCCATCATTTTCTTCCCAGCTATTAACAATATAATAAATTGTTAGTAGCTGGGTTATGGTCGATTATTTTGAGAGCCGTCTACAACACTTTTGTATTCAATGTGTTGCAATGTAAAATGTCAAACACCAACTTTTTCTTTTTTGTCTTCATTACATTACGACATTCACTGCCGTGAGCAGGAAGATTCTTGTTTTTTATATTTTCCCACGGGTTTACACCCGTTCCCATGGGTTTACACCCAGGGCTATACTCTGTCGGGCTGTCAGCCCTTTTTGGCGATGATCCGCCTTCGCAGTTCCTGTCTATGGCTCGACAAGACGGCTCGACAAGACGGTGAACGATGGACAAAAGTGGCTACATGCTGTCGCTCCTTTGGAGCTGCAATCTGTGGACAATAAAAAACAATTCGTGAAAATCGGTACTATAATCCATCATTTTCTTGTTTTTTATGATCGTTTTTTATTTTTGACATTTATAACTGTATAATTATCAATAATTTATAAGACTATTTCTAACTT
>JGI1221J13441_10001129_pt1 | contig 11423 bp, 11 predicted proteins | sample LakVidmifraction_4_FD_13441 | JGI IMG/M metagenome (IMG submission 13441) | reverse complement strand
CCACCTGGCCGCCAGCGGCGACACCAGCTGGTGTGATTACGCCCGCTACATCGCCGAAACCCTGCAAGCCCTGGGCGCCCCGGTCACCGCAACGCAGCAATCCATAATGCCCATCGCCAGCGAACACTACCCCACGCCGGCCAAACGCCCGCTGAATTCACGCCTGAACACCCAAAAACTGCAAACCCGTTTTGGCCTAACCTTGCCCCACTGGAAGCCAGGGGTGAAGCGGGCACTGATGGACGCACGGATGGACGCACTGATGGATAAGGCGAAACACCCTATATGCTGAAACAACTGCTAGAACTCTACCGCCTGCTAACCAAAGAACAGCGCAAAAAGCTGATCAAGCTTCAGCTGTTGGTGGTATTGATGGCCTTTGCCGAAATCGCCGGTGTAGTGTCCATCGGGCCCTTTATGGCCCTGGTCGGCGACATGAGCCAACTGCAAGGCGATGGCCGCCTGGCGCAGATTTACAACGCCACTGGCGCCAGTTCACCGGAGCAGTTTTTGTTTGGGGTAGGCATTGGGGTCATGGGCTTACTCACACTCGCGGCCATTATTTCAACCGTCACCGTGTGGCGCTTGTCGATGTACGGCGCCCGCGTGGGTGCGGAGCTGAGTATTCGCCTGTACCGCTATTACATGCATCAGCCCTGGTTGTTTCACGCCAGTGGCAGTAGCAGTGAATTAACAAAGCAGATTACCGGGGAGTGTCAGCGGGTTGCCAACTCCATTATCAACCCGCTCATGCAAATGAACGCAAAACTGGTGATGGCGCTGTTTATGGCCATCGGCATATTCCTGTACAACCCGGCTGTAGCCATCACCGGCGTTGCGATCTTCTCTGTTGCTTACTGGTTATTGTTCCGCATTGTACGCAGGCGGCTAAGCGCCAACGGCCAAACCATCAGCCGTACCCAGCAAGCAAGATTCAAATTGATGGCCGAAGGCTTTGGCGGCATAAAAGACACGCTGCTATTAGGCCGGCAGCCAGACTTTATCAGCCGTTTCGACAAGGCCAGCAGCCAATTCGCCCACGCTCAAGGCACCAACCAGGTGATGGGGCAGGTGCCGCGATTTGCCATGGAGCTGATAGCGTTTGGCTGCGTGATCTTCTTGATCCTGTATTTGCTGACTAGCCATCAAGGTAATTTGGGCACCATCTTGCCGGTGTTATCGGTATACGCATTAGCGGGATTCAAACTGCTACCGGCCTTTCAGCAGGTGTACAACAGCCTCTCCACAATGAGGGGCAACATTTCGGCCTTCGAAGCCATAAAAGGCGACCTGCAAGCCAGCGCAGTCAACGAATCCGCTGAAGCGAAAACGGCTCAACAAACAAGCCATACGCACCTGGTTCCCAAAACCTCCATTCAGCTCACAAACGTGACTTTCGCCTACCCAGGCAAGAAAAAATCCGCGCTGAAAAATCTGGACATCACCATCTTCGCCAACAGCGTGATTGGCCTGGTGGGCTCCTCCGGCTCCGGCAAATCCACCGCTATTGATTTGGTACTCGGCCTGATGCAGCCCGAACAAGGCCAGTTATTAGTAGATGGCAAACCCATTACCCAAGACAACCTGCGCGCTTGGCAAAACACCCTGGGCTTTGTACCGCAATCCATCTTTCTGGCCGACAGCAGCATTCGCGAAAACATCGCCTTTGGCCTGCCCGAAAATGAAATAGACGACAACAAAATCCGTCGCGCCACCAAAATGGCCCACCTGGAAGAATTGATTCAAGAACTGCCAAACGGCTTGAACACCCGAGTAGGGGAGCGCGGCGTGCAACTCTCCGGCGGCCAGCGCCAGCGTATAGGCATAGCCCGCGCCCTGTATCACGACGCCGAAGTGCTGATTCTGGATGAAGCCACCAGCGCTTTAGACGGCATTACCGAAAAACTGATCATGGACGCCATCCACGATTTTGCCGGTCAAAAAACCATCATCATGATTGCCCACCGCCTGGCCACCGTGAAGCAGTGCGACACCATCTATTTGTTAAATAACGGCACAGTGGTAGACGCCGGCACCTACACCGAACTGACGGAAAGAAACCAAATCTTCAAACGCATGGCACAGCACGCGTAACCGAACCGCACTCGCAAACAAAAACACAGGAATCTTCATGAAAGGCATCATTCTGGCCGGCGGCTCAGGCAGCCGCCTGTACCCCATCACCCGCGCTATCTCCAAACAACTGTTGCCGGTGTACGACAAGCCGATGATTTACTATCCGCTGTCGGTGCTTATGCTGGCGGGCATTCGTGACGTGCTGATTATCACCACCGCCGAAGACCAGGCGGGTTTCATCCGCTTATTGGGCGATGGCGCACAGTTTGGCGTGAACATCCGCTACGCCGTTCAGCCAAGCCCAGACGGTCTAGCCCAAGCGTTTATCATCGGTGAAGAGTTCATTGGAAAAGACAGCGTGTGCCTGGTACTGGGCGACAACATCTACTACGGCCAGGGTTTTAGCGAATTGGTGCAAAGCGCCGCAGCGCGCGCCAGCGGCGCGACCGTTTTCGGTTACCGGGTAACCGACCCAGAACGCTTTGGCGTGGTGGAATTTGATGAACACCGGCGCGCTATCTCTATCGAAGAAAAGCCCACAAAGCCAAAATCCCATTACGCGGTAACCGGCCTGTATTTTTACGACAACGACGTAATCAACATTGCCAAAGCGGTTGAACCTTCCCACCGCGGCGAACTGGAAATCACCAGTGTAAACCAAGCCTACCTGAAACGCGGAGACTTGAACGTGGAACTGCTAGGGCGCGGCTACGCCTGGCTAGACACCGGTACCCACGACAGCCTGCACGAAGCCTCTAACTTTATTGAAACCCTGGAAAAACGCCAGGGCTTGAAAGTGGCCTGCTTGGAAGAAGTAGCCTGGCGCATGGGCTACATCACCACCGAACAACTGCTACAGCAAGCCGACGAACTGAAGAAAAATGGTTACGGCGCCTATCTGAAACAGTTGGCAGAGCAGGAAGGTTGAGATGAAAACAATCAGCACCGCAATCCCGGATGTAAAAATACTGGAGCCAAAAGTGTTCGGCGACAACCGCGGTTTCTTTATGGAAACCTGGAATGCCCAGCTGTTTAGCCAGCTGGGCATTCAGCACGGCTTCGTGCAAGACAACCACAGCCGCTCGGTAAAAAACACCCTGCGCGGTCTGCACTACCAAATCGAAAAGCCCCAAGGAAAACTGGTGCGCGTTACCCGTGGTGAAGTGTTTGATGTGGCCGTAGACTTGCGCAAGGATTCACCCACATTCGGTAAGTGGGTAGGCGAGTACCTGTCAGAACACAACAACCGAATGATGTGGGTGCCACCGGGGTTTGCTCATGGTTTTCTGGTGACTAGCGAAACGGCGGATTTTCAGTATAAGTGCACAGATTTTTATGCGCCGGAATATGAACGAACAATCCTCTGGAATGATCCCACTCTTGCAATTGATTGGGGGATAGAACACGAAAATGCTTTGCTATTGTCCACAAAAGACAAAGCTGGCAACAGCTTTGAACAGGCAAAATCTGAGTTAAAAGGAGTGTCCTTGAAATGATACCCGTTACAAAGCCATATCTTCCAAGCCGGGAGAAGCTTGACAAATACATCGACGGAATTTACGAGCGACAGTGGCTAACGAATAACGGCGTACTTGTTCAGGAGCTTACCCGGCGCCTTGAAGAGTACTTAGGCGTTGAAAACTTGCTACTGGTAAGCAACGGCACCCTAGCGCTGCAAATCGCCTACCGAGCACTGGGCGTGAGCGGTGCGGCACCGGGTGAGCGGCCTGAGGCTATCACCACGCCGTTTACGTTTATAGCAACGGCAAGCTCGCTAAAATGGGACGGTATAGAACCTGTATTCGTAGACATAGACCCAGAGACTTGGTGCTTGGCGCCAGGCAATATAGAAGCCGCTATTACACCCAACACCCGCGCCATTGTGCCTGTGCATGTTTTTGGTAACGCCTGCGATGTAGAAGCAATTGACAGCATCGCTAAAAAGCACGATTTAAAGGTGATTTACGATGGGTGCCACGCCTTTGGCGTAAAGTACAAAGGCGAAAGCCTGCTTAAGCACGGTGACGCGGCCACGCTGAGTTTTCACGCCACAAAGTTATTCCATACGGCTGAAGGCGGCGCCATTATTTTCAAGCGAAAAGAAGATCTTGAACGCGCGAAAAAGATGATCAATTTTGGCATTACCGGGCCAGAAACGATCGAAGAGATCGGTATCAACGCCAAGTTGAATGAGTTTCAGGCGGCTATCGGGTTATGTGTGCTGGATGAGATGGAACAAAACCTGGAAGCACGGGAAGAAATTTGGCAGCGGTACGAGAAAGCGCTAAGTAGCACCTTACAACTTCAGGCCAAGTCCCAAACGCTCGACTACAACTATGCCTATTTTCCAGTAGTTTTTGACAGCGAAGAGCAAGTCGTGCGCGTGGCGGCTAAGCTCAAAGAAAATGGTGTGCTAGCAAGGCGCTATTTTTATCCGTCACTAGAGTCAATAAAAAATCTCGAAGCTCAACAAAACCAGCCTGTATCAGCGGATATAGCGAGCCGGATTATTTGCTTACCCATATTCTCAGGGCTCTCAGTCGAGAGCATCAAAATAATTTTGAAAACAATGAAAGAGGCGCTATGAATATTTTGATTACTGGTCAATGCACCCTGCACTGGGGCAGGATGGAATTTGGTAACATTGGCAATTATTATATTATAGAGCCATTTTTTCGTGAGCTAAGACGAGTATTTCCTGTATCAGAGATTAAAACGACTTTTCAAATGTCAAATCGATTCTGCAAAGAAGAGTCTGTTTCCATATTGCCAATGGAACTTTATTATGGATGGAATGATAAAGACCTAGAGCAAGCAAGAGAAGAGGTTGTGCTAGCAAGGCAATATCAAAGCAGCGGAGAATTGCCGAAGTCTACGCCTTATATTGAAGAAGTCTTATGGGCTGACTTGATTGTTGACTTTAGTGGTGACATATGGGGCGATAATGCTGATTTTCTAGGTGCAGATCGATTCGAAGTGGGATTACTCAAAAACAAAACGGCACAGTTGTTTGGGAAAAAGACCGTCATGTTGGCGGGTTCACCTGGCCCGTTTGCAAACCCTCAGCTCAAAAAAATGGCAAAGGACGTTTATGGTGGATTTGATCTCGTCACCAATCGAGAGCCTTTAAGTACGCATTTACTTGAGCAAGAAGGGTTTGACTGTTCCAATACTTTGACTTTGGCCTGCCCAGCTTTCCTGTTCGAACCAGCTTCCGAAGAAGCCGTAGCAGAGACAGTAAAAAACATTTATGATTTTGGTAGCAGCGAGAGCAAACCGATCGTCGGTTTTATTATGTGTGGCTGGAACTTCGAAGAAGGCCCTTTTGATAAGTGGCCCCGAGAAGATAAGGATTACGACCTTTTTGCCGAAGCTGTTGAGTTCATTTCTAAAGAAATCGGAGCCCGGGTATGCCTTATGTCGCACTCCAACGGCTTCGATATACCCCCAGAAACTTTTAGACTTAAGCACGGTCGTGATTATCCAGTTATCAAGCAGCTCCAGAATGTTATTGAAGCTCGTGGAATTGCGAAAGATGTCATAGCACTTGATGGAATTTATGGAGCTTGGGAAACAAAGGCCATTATAAAATCCTTTGACATGCTTGTGAGTGGCCGAGTACATGCAGCAGTAGCTGCTTTATCCCAGAATGTACCGACCGTCGTTGTGGACTATGGTCATGAACCGAAAGCCCATAAGCTCAAGGGCTTTGCCACCATAGCCGGCGTAGAAGAATTTGTTGTAGATCCGTCTTCCCCGGGCGCTCTAAAAGCCGGAATTATGAACTGTTGGAACCGTCGGGATCAATATCGTAAGCTCTTGAACGTCCATATCCCGTCGGTAAAGAAACAGGCAAAAACTCACTTCGATCTATTGAAGAGCTTGTAAAATGTCGTCGAGTAACCGTGCAGCTATCATGCAGCCCTATTTTCTGCCATACCTAGGGTATTGGCAGCTAATGGCCAATGTGGAAGAGTTTGTGGTGTATGACGATATACAGTTCACCAAAAAAGGCTGGATTCACAGAAATAGATATCTCAACGACAGCAAAGATCAGTTATTCACGTTGCCGCTGAAAAAAGATTCGGACTACCTAGATGTGTTTGAGCGCTATTTATCTGAATCCTGGCATACAGAGAGGGAGAAGCTCTACCGTAAACTGAAGGGGGCTTACCAAAAAGCGCCGTATTTCCAAGAAATTGCCCCCCTTGTAGAAGACTGCCTTTTTTATGATTCGACTAATCTTTTTGATTTTACCTTTAATTCTATTAAAAAAATCAGCCAAGGCCTGGGTATCAATACAAAACTGTTAGTTTCGTCGCAATTAGGTAATACGAAACATCTGAAGGGACAAGATCGGGTCTTAAAGATTTGTGAGTTGATAGAAGCTACTGAATATGTAAACCCGATTGGTGGGAAAGAACTGTACAAAAAAGAGAATTTTTCAAGCTATGGCATCGACCTTAAATTCCACCAAATAGACCCGATTATATATAGCCAGTTCGGAAACGATTTCATCCCGAATCTGTCGATTATTGATGTTTTGATGTTTTGTGGTATGGAAAAAACCGAAAACCTGCTTTCCTGCTGCAAAATCCATGAATAAACCTGGCTTTGAGGCATCTCGCTCGGAAGCGCGAATTTTTAATTTTCTGTTTTCTGTAGACAGCCAGTTTACACCCCCTCTGAGCGAAAAAATAAATGTGCCAGATTACGCACGAAAACTGGCAGTAATGGCTGAAAATATATTTCTGGTAATGGGCGGTTATGATGTGGGCCACGCGGCCTATTATTCTAATGATTTACAGACCCAAACAGCGTATTTGACGTCTATATGCGTAAAAAAAGAGTTTAGAGGAAGCAGGATGGCGGAAAGTTTGTTGGAGAAAGTCCTTCTGGGTGCCACAAACGATGGGATGTTGAAACTTACACTGGAAGTAGATTCGCGGAATAGTGTTGCAGTTAGGTTCTACAGAAAACATAGCTTCGTTGATTGTGGCAACAACCAGATGATGCGCGACTTGAATAGAATCAATGGGAGCTTTGATCAGGCTATTTCTACCTGAAAACCAGCCTAGTTAAAAGTCTCTATTCCAGGAAGACGCTGCAACCATTGAAAGTTTAAGTAGTGGGATAGTGCTTACAGAAAGCCCCAGGCGCAATCAACCATTATTAAGCAACTGGCCACACACCACAGCTGCTTGATTGTGGGCGACCTGCATTATTAATGATAAAAAGTTATCAAAAAAGATACTCTAATGAGGAAAAATAATGCAATTAATTAAATTCATCGCTCGTGTTCTAAGGGCAATAGCGAACAGAATCGCTCCACAATCCGCTATTGGGTATTTGGAGCAATTTCATTTGGTTCTTTTAAGCACTGGCTATTCCCCAGACCTGATAGTTGATGTCGGTGCTAATCATGGGCAGTGGTCTACAAAAACGATCAAGTATTTTCCTGATGCGACATACCATCTTTACGAGCCCCAAGAAGAACTGCTGCCAGACTTACAGAAACTTCAGTGTATTTCGTCAAAAGTGTCCATCAATATTATGGGTGTTGGCGCCGTCAAAGGCACCATGAATTTCAGTCTTAACCCACGCGATGACAGCTCCACATTTCGCTTGAGCGCACAAGAAGCCGCTGATCGAGGTTTCAAACAGCGAGAGTTACCTGTCGTAACACTTGATGAAGAGTACTTTGAGAAGGGAATAACGCCATCCATCGTAAAAATTGACGCTGAGGGCTGGGATATCGATGTTATAAAAGGTGGAATCAAAACGATTCAATCGGCCGAAATCGTATTCGTTGAAAGCGCGATTCTGAATAAGAGTATGAACAATACACTTCCTACAATAGTGACCATGATGGATGAAATGGGCTTTAAGCTGGTTGATTTTACTGACCTGAATAGAACACCCACGACGAAAGCACTGTGGCTAGTTGAAGCTGCTTTTGTGAAAAAGGGTGAAAGCCTCGATGCAATCGTGACTATTTACAGCTAGCATTAAATTAGCATGATCCAGAAAATTACCTTAGCATCTAAACTCCGTCTGCCGCCGTCGGAATAAGTTGCCCCTTATCTGGAATAGGCCAGGGCGCACAAGGTGCTCATTTACAACGAGACGTTCCCTAAAGTAAAGGAACGGTGCCCCGCGCTTTTTAGTTTGGATTTAGTAAAGAAAACAGACCGAGTGTGAGTAAATACTCGATATATTAGCTATAATTTTTGAGGTTATTTTTAAGTCATGTTAAAAGAAAACTGTCATAGTCCATATTTGATGCCAGGGGAGTCGGTTAAAAAGCCTCCAAAACCTCGTTCTGAAGAAGAAATAATAAAGGGTTGGAGTGGTAATATTGATTCCCCTTTGGTATCGGTTGTATGTCATACTTTTAATCATGAAAATTTTATAGAGGATTCTATTAATGGTTTTCTAATGCAGAAAACAACATTCCCTTTTGAAATAATCATTCATGATGATTCATCTACGGATGCTACTAGAGAAAAAATTGAGAATTATCAAAAAAAATATCCAAACATTATTAAGACGATTTTGCAAAAAGAGAACATTTATCAAAAAGGTTTAAGGCCATCGATGTTTAGTTTTCCTTTAGCAAAAGGAAAGTATATCGCAGTTTGTGAAGGTGACGATTTTTGGGTTGACGAAAATAAAATACAAGCACAGGGTGATTTCCTTGAGAACAACCCTAGCTATTCAGTTTGTTACACAGATTCTATACCTTTTGAAAACAACATCGTAATCGATCGAAATTTTGGTGGTGCTGTCTGTGATCTAACAGCTGAAGAGCTCCAAAAAGGCCCGGCAATCTATACCCTCACAGCCTGTTTCAGGAACGTGCTCGACAGCCCGCCTGAACTCGCATTGGTGAGATATGGTGATAAATTTATATGGTCGAGACTGGGCAAGCTCGGCAAAGGTAAGTTTCTAGCAGGCATTCAACCATCAATGTATCGTGTGCATTCGGGTGGAGTGCATTCCAGTTCTTCTACCTTCGAAAAGAATATGATGTATTTTCAAACCTATATCGCAATGGCCGCCTACTACAAGCGCCTAGGTGATGAACAGCTTTATCACTACTTCCTAGGAAAACTCAAGCAGCAAGTCTATAGCTCAGACGGAGTAAGTCCACGAGTAGTTTCAGTTGTAACGCCGATTTCTAATTTATTGAGAAAACTAAAGAGATTTGTAGGGGGTAAACCATGAAAATTTCGATAGCTATGGCCACCTACAACGGTGCCAAATATCTCAAGGCCCAGCTCCAAAGCTTCATCGACCAAACCCGTCAGCCCGACGAGCTGATCATCACAGACGACTGTTCAACCGACGATACAGAAGATATCGTACTCGAGTTTGCGAAAGCCGCACCCTTCAAGGTCGAGTTCTACCGCAACGAAAAGAACCTAGGCTACTGCGGCAATTTTAACGCCGCTTTAATGAGAACGACGGGCGACTTGGTGTTTCTGAGCGACCAAGACGACGTTTGGTTTCCGGAGAAAATCGAACACATGGTCAGTGTTGCCGAGCGCAACTCCGAAGCGTTGGTGGTAATGAATGACGCCGCGCTAACAGATGGTGACCTGAATGAGGTTGGGCTTACCAAGGTAGGGCAGATTCGATCAGCAGGTATAAGCATGGATGGCTTTGTCATGGGCTGTTGCTGCGGTATTCGAAGAGAGCTCTTGGATCTGTGCATGCCTATACCGGCTGGTTTCAAAGGTCATGACAACTGGATTGTCGGCTTAGCCGAGGGCTTGGGAGGGAAAACTGTGGACGATAAGGTTCTACAGTATTATCGTCGGCACGACTCCAACGAATCGCAGTTTATCGCCAACAGAACCACAAAAGTTACGCGGACCCAGGCGTTTTTTCATTCTTTGAAAAACGTCTTCCAAAAGGATGCTTCCACTAAAGCTCACGAACAAGTAGAACAGCTGCATATCTTCGCCAATGGTGTTCAGGGGATTATTGAGAAGTCACCGGGGAAATATCACGAACAATTAGCAGCGCTTAAAGAGCGTACTATACAGAAAATCGATACGGCTGAGCGTCGCATTAAAGTACGGGATAACTGGCTCGTACCACGCGTCATAGCAACGTTTAAGCTGCTTATGCATGGAGGATATCAAAATACCAGCGGGTTTAAGGCTGTTTTGCGGGACATTATAGGTTAAGTGGTATCTAGATAGGTGCTAAATGTGTACCTCTCATAATACGGTTGTTGATCGTTTGATATCTTACGTATGTGTTTGGGAAGTAGGTGTCTGGAAACGTCCCTTTGGGCGCGATCAATGCCTTTGACAGGGAAGCGCTGGATTTGAAGAGCGAAAGGGCCGTGGCCAACTCTCCTGCCAGAGGGGGGGGCTCCAGGGTGACCAAGTCATTGAACAAAGCGTTGCGGACCACCTGATCTTCCGCACCGGCTGGGTGTAAAGTACCCGGGGCAAAGCTCCATGAAAACCACGTTGCGCTTGGCAAAAATAAAGCCGAACTCAACATTGTCGCAGATCAGGTAGGTGCCCTAATGCCTGGTGGTCACCTCCAACTACCACAACGTTCCAAACAGATGCATGCTCGCGGTCGCTCATTATTTGGGTATAAAAACGGTATACCTGCAACACGCATCCGTAAGCCCCATATTTCCAGCGTTGCGGATTAATTATGCTTTTCTTGATGGGCAATGCGCGCTGGACATCTATCGGCAGTGCGAGCCAAACCGGCCAAACACTGATAGACACGCACCACTGCCCAAGGTAATCCTCTCGGGTCAGAAGAAACATATTAAAAGATCGGAAAAAAGCCAGAGTACTTTAATTGGAGTAGCCTTTAACGTCCTTGATGATGCTGAAGCCGGCATAGCATTCATCAACGCTCTACAAGATGAGGGGCTGGGTGTTCGCGTGCCTATCCGGTTCTATCTTCCAACCGTCTGTTATCAGAGCCCGTCATCTTCTAGGGCGCTGCCTTTGAGTCGCTTTGTATCGTTTTCGACCAGCCACGCTTCCAATGAGGTAATCAGAATGGCATTGATCGTGGTGTCGTTTTCGAGTGCCGCCTGCTTGAGTCGGCGCCGTAATTCTTTCGGAACTCGATTTCCTATTTGCACCAAATTGTCGGGCTTCACCGCGTTGCGGTTCGCCCTTTCCTCAGCGCCCGCGATAAACGAATCTGTGCTCTCGATTTCGTAGTTTGGCTTGCCCATTGTTGTCACTCCGGTTGCTCTTTTCTCAGCAGGGATTTCAAAACCCGCTCCATTTCGTCAATCGCTTTTTGATCTTCTCTGGCATCGAAGACGGTGCCGCCCTGGTACTGGCTGTCGTCGTAGC
>JGI1221J13441_10001128_pt1 | contig 11429 bp, 11 predicted proteins | sample LakVidmifraction_4_FD_13441 | JGI IMG/M metagenome (IMG submission 13441) | reverse complement strand
CCGCATTTGGTGCAGGCCATAGATTTATTACCGGCCTAGGCAAGTCACGCTGAAACCAATAGGTTAAAGGCCGACCTAAAAACACTTTATTGCTTTGGGCAACGTAAGTGTCTCGGTTTAACAGACCCATAGGTATTTCTTGTGGCATTGTTCCAAGATAAACCTCAGTAGCCGAAATAACGCCGATAGAGCGCAAACGAAACATTCTATAGGGCAATGCAGGCACAATGTCTGTCCAAGTCCATTGGCCGGCCAAAGCACCCGTTGTTTGAGTACCTACTTGAGTCCAAACAACGTTATCGTTCGAAACTTCAAAAATAAGGTCAACTGAAGTTGCTGCCCATTTAACCCCAACGCTATTGACAGTTGCAGAGTTAAAGTCGACCGTATACGTATTAGGCAGAATTACAGTTGCGCCAATGCATTCTTGCAAAGTGCGCAGGTTGGCGTTTAAAACACCTACCGTACCTTTGGCCAGAGTAACAATAGGTTGGCCTTGATAAAACGGATAAATTTCACGTTCAATACACCAGCTAGGAGTTTTGCTGTTAGCTAAGTCTGATAGCATCAAACTTAACGACTCCAAAGCATAGCTCTGCATTTCACTAGTGATTGCTTGAGCTGGCAAGCGGCAACGTCTAAATGCGTGGTCAACCACCTTTAGAGCGTTAAATGTTGCTTCGCTTACGTTGCCAGAAAAGGCCATGCCGACTCCAAAAGGTGCGTAGTCAGATGGCTGCCGCTAACTGGCAAACCCGAGTATTGACTTGAATTATAGCGCGAATATTTACGCTAAGTTAATAGTTCAACAATTAGATGTTGAGCCGCCTTTTTTCATAGCCATGCCGCCATGCATCATTTTAGCCATGCCGCCTTTTTTAAGAGCCAAAGATGTACCTTTGCCGCCTTTATGCTCTTGTGCGTCATGCTGTTTAAAAGCTTTTTTAATCATGGCCTTGTCTTGGGACATATCAACTTTTCCGCCTTCTGCTTTGTGCATCTTGCCTGCCATCATTTTGCCATCAGGCATTTTGTGCATTGCACCGCCTTTTTTCATAGCAATCATTGGCTCCATAGATGCTACAGGCACCATGCGTCGAGCAGGCATTTTGGCGCGAGGTGTCTTTTCAGCTTCACGCTTTACCATGGCTTTTTCAAAAACTCCACCGCCTTTTTTATATGCCTGTTTAGGAGCCGGGCTACAAGATTTGGTTGCCCCGCCTTTAGCATAGCCCATATCGTCGCCGCAAGCACCAACAGCTCCGCCTTTAGCAAAGGTGAACTCTTTTACATATTGAAGTGTTTTACCCATGATATTTTTCCTTTTAAGCTGTTGCGTAGGTTTTAATGCATTCAAGCACAACAGTGTATGTGTCGCCGTGCTTGCATCTTGCGTAGTAAATGCGAATGTTGCCTGTTGAGCCTGCGCCTGCGTTTGTAGACAAACCGCCAAAAGGAGAAAAGTCCATAAAATACGTTGACGGCTGTGTAAGCATCCAAGCAAACGAATCAACAGACGCATCAAACAAAATACGCACTTGCATGCCGTTGGTAGATTGCCAGATTTTATTAATCTTAAGACCGTTGCAAGCACGACCAAAAGCATTTGGAGCTAACGAGGCTGCAACTATTTTGTTGACTGCAACTTCGCCTGTTCCATCGGAAATATTTGTAAACTTGCCGATGAACAGCCGCTCACCGTCAAGAATAGTTTGTGAAGAGACTGCATCAGCCATATTAGATTCCTTTTAATTTAAAAGAATTTAAGCTGCAACAGCACCAAACAAACCTACAATTGCCCAGCCTACGGAAGTAAATTGCAGCGTTGCAGACTCGCCGACATTGGTAAATGTAATGGTGCTAAAACCAACTTTTGTAGTTGGGTTCAAAACTGAAGAACCGCCGTCAACAGCGTGAATAACACGTTTGATTTGACCAACAACACCATTTGCTAGGGTCAAAGCTTGTGCAGCGCCGGTGCTTGTCAAAACAGTAGTTGCTGTGGTTACATTAACAGCGCCTGCACCTGTCAAAGATTGAATCGTAGCAATTTCAATTCCGGTTGTGGAACCGATAAAACCATTGTTTGATGTGACTGGGCCGGAGAAGGTCGTTGATGCCATGATGTTTCCTTACATGCAAGTTGTGCGCAGCCGTCTGCATGTCGTCGGCCAGGACGGGCCGTCTGCTGCGCGTAAAGATTTTAAGGTGTCCAAAAAAGCCCCCAGCCTTTTGAGCTAGAGGCTTCATTTGACATCTTTTAAACGCCAGCAGTACCGAACACGCCGCGTGGGTCAGTCCAGCCCAGGGTGTAGCGCTCTGTTGCTTTGTACCGCATGCTGTCGGTTTCAAAGTCGCCTTCCATGGATTTTTCCAATCCACGGCGCATCATCAACTTCAGACCTTCAGGAGCGTCGGTCTGAACCCACCAAGCCGTGGTCGAAGTGATACGCGAAAGGTTAGCTTGACCATCGGCCAACAGACCCATCGACTTCACAGGGTTGATGTCGTTATCGGCTGTGCCTGTACGCAGTACTGATTTAAGCAGCACTTCGGATTGGAACACATTGCTAGGACCGGCAACGATCTTCTTAGGCGTCAAACGAATACGCTTACCGTTGTTGTCAACAGCATTGCGGATTTGGATCAGAATCTGCTCAAGCGAAGTCTGCGACAAAGCCGCAGATGTGCTGAGCTGATTACTGAACGTACCATTGACGATTGGGTGTGACGCAGAAACCAGGGATACGCCGTCACCGCCGACATACGCACCGTTGAAGGCACGATTCAGGATGTTAGCCGCCAAAGTTTCTTTAGTCTCAATCAGCGACTGTGCCAAATGCTTGGCATAGGTTTGACCGATACGAATGTGATCGCCGTCTTCGACCAAGACTTTCGTCAAGGCAAAAGCAAGGCCATACACTTTGTACAGGTAACGCTGTAGAAACAAAACGCCACCGGACTGATACGTCACTGCCATGCCGTCTGGCAATTCAGGAGCGGCACCGAAGCCGTACAAAACAGGCTCTTCGTGGTAGTTACGTGGAATGCCTTTTTGCTCACGGAAGACCATCTTCCATTCGTCGGCACGTTGATCATAAACTCCGTCAAAGACTTCGTTCAGGATGGGTTCAACAACGGAGCGAAAATCCGTACTGCGCATTGGGGTTGCCATAGCTATCTACTCCTTAGCCGACTGAGTTAACAGATGCTTTGTACTGATGTTCGTTGATACGAACAGTCACTACAGCGAACGCGTCTGTGATGGAATCGTTGACATTGCCTGAAAAACCAGTAATCTGGAATTGACCAGAAGTGGCTTGCAAAACAGTCAACTGCGAGGTGGACAAGCCGGTCCGTGTAGAACCGCCTGGAGAAGCAACCGTAAAGTCAGCCTCTTCGCCTACAGCCGTTTGCATGCTCGTAGAGCCAGGGGTGCCTGGGTTTGCATACTGGACTTCAAACAAGGTCTCTGGATCGTCAAGAACCCAAGCAACGATGTCAGTGCCAGTTGTGCCTGACGGCCAAAAAGGGCTGATTGTAGGTTTGCCGCTGACGTCGTTGTACTGGCAGCCCATGAAGATGCCGAGTAGTCGGATGCCGTCAGTTGTACCTGACCTAGTACCGTCGCTGGTACCCAGTTGCGCTGTACCGTCAGCGGCAAGCTTTACAGGATCGCCGCCGAAGATGTTAACTGCGTAAGCAGAAGTGATTGCATAGGCTTTTGGGCGCATCTGACCACTGTTGTGGAAAGATGCACGAAAGCCAAAAGGTGCGCTAGTCGATGACATGTGCGTGACTCCTTGAGGGGTTTAAAAAAGTACCGTTTAGGTCAACTCAAAACGAGAAGACCTGTTTTGACCAATTTCCCGGTTTCCGTCACCCACATCAACACGAGTTTTAGATGCACGTGCTTGTTGCTCCATAAACTCAGCCGTATCAGTCAACTTCTCTTCTTCACGAAGTGGAGCATCATGATGCGCTTCTTGCATGTATTTCTCATACAAGCTCATGGGCAGCTTAAAAGCAAGCATCTCATTAACCCCAATGAAACCGGTCCAATCTCCCGTTTTAAGGGTGGCGTATTCCCAGCCTGGAATATCTTCCGGCTTAATCGCCTCGTAGCCTAATCGCATACGAACATGAATCGAGTCACGAGGGTTAGTCGTGGTTAGCCAGCACGCATGCCAGCCAGGGATATTCGGCAAGTCCGGTAAAGAGGACTGAAAAAACTGTTGACGGAACATTTCTACCCGCTCATCGTCAGAGATCTCACGTTTTTCAACAACAGCGCGATCTTGCATCGCACGGCTTTCGCGGTTCTCAGATCCAGCGGTTTTTCTAAGGCGTTCGTCGGACATTATTCGCTCCTTTCAGCGATTGGTTGGATTATATGCACAATTTTACAAGTTTGTGTATTAAAAATTTTAAGCTTTGTTGTTGCGGTCATATTCTGCATAACGTTTTGCATATTTCATGCGCAATATTGGATCGTCCCAAACACCAGCATCGACCAAAGCTTGTTTGCGATCCGGACTAATATATATTTCACTGCGAGTAGAAGCAGGTGCATGCTCACGGCCAGAACCTACGGCCGGCCCGCCACGTGGTGTTCTATCCGATTTGACAGGTTTAAATTTCTCAGGCAAACGGCGCGCAGTACGAGTGCGAAGTTCATCCCAATAATCTTCAGAATCAGGAGCAAACCCGTCTCGCACAAGTGTTTGATCAATTGCCAAAACAATTGCTGAGTCTTCATCTCTGCCTTGAGGATCGTACCAGCTGTTGTCTTTAAGAAATTCCTTTGCGTAATGCAAAGTTAAATCACTCATGCCATCAGCCGGTTTTTGCGCAGGTGCCTGCCGAGCTGCATTTTGCTTGGCAAATTCTAATTGCTGTGTGCGTTGAATAGACTGATCACGATACTTCATTGCTTGAGCAACGTCGGCGCCGTTTCCAGCATCAACAGCTTTGGCAATTACTCGTTCAGCCATCTCAACTTCATTGCGGGCTTGCGCAATGTGTGAATCAAAATTGCTTAGGTCAACTTGGTGTGAACGAACTTCTTGAACGGAAACACGACGCTCAAGTTCGTCATTGCGTTTACGCAAAAAGTCTAGTTCAAGTTTGTCACGGCCAATTGCTTTGTCGCGACGGTCTTTGCGCTCAACTTTCTCAAGCCGACGGCGTCCACGAATTGCTTCACGCTCGGCGTCATTGCCGCTTTCGGCTTCAGGCTCTTCATCGCCTGAACTAAGTCGATCGTCGTCTTCACTAGACTCGACAATTTCTTCAGTAATTACAGGCTCTAAATCTTCAGGCTTGCCTGTTGGATTTTCGTCGTCTTCAACCATTGTTGTAGCCATATCTCATCTCCTTTCAGATGAATGCACGGATAGCTAGCGGATCGCCTTGCACGGCGCCGATAATATCCAAGTCGTTAAAAATAACAAACAACGCAGACTCGCCGTTGTCCATAGAAACTTCCCAACGGTCACCGCCATACTTAGCCACGCGCACGTAGTCACCTGGCTTGCACCAGTTTCCTTCAGGCCATGCATCAAGTGTGGAACGGTTTTTAAAAGCAACGAGGCCTAAAGAGACCACCTTTGCGACCTGAGTATTCCATTTCTCAGTGTCCCGCGAGCCGTTATCAAGAATGATACCAGAAGCGGTTTTAGTTTTCGGGCTGCGTATTTGCACTAGCACCCGGCTACCGAAGGGCATAATCCCTGGCTCGGCAATTGGAAACGCCTCATTCAGCGCATCGCTCATAGTCTGCTCCTTTCAGCAGTTGTTGTAAAACTCTCACACAGCGGCTTCAGCCACTCCGACCGTCACAAAGTACGGTCTAAATCTTTTTCACCGTTGCGCTCTTCACCCACCAATTGAAGCAGCAAATTTATGGCTTGTTCAAGCCCAGCTACTGTACCGCTACGGAATCCATATTCAAATTCACTTTTAGCGGAAGGGTGTTTTAAAGATAACAGCGCATAGTCGGCCTGACCGCTTTTAAGTCGATTAAGCAGTGCGGTTTCAATGTTCATTTGTTTAGCAAGGAGTTTTAGGACCTTGCGCAGGAGCTGGAGGCAAAGTCTTGCCATCTACAGGCAAGCCTGCAGCAAGGCGGTGTTTTTGCTTTACAGCACCTGAGTTCATTGGCACTGTGCCGGTTCCGGGTTTATCAGACATTGCATTTCTCCTATATTAAAAATTTATGGGCCTGGGTTAATACCTGTGCCTGTGCTAACTGCAACTTTATCTCCACTAGCAATCTCAGCTGCAGCCAAGCGCATCGCCGTTTGATTGTCCGAATCATTCATGTATATACGTGCACTAAGCTCGTCGTTCAAGCGCTGGCTTTCGGCCAATTGACGAAGCTGTTCGCGTTGATTGTCCGCAGAAACTTTCTGAGCAGATTCTTGCTGAGAAGATTGAAGTTTTTGTGCGTCAATTTGCAAGCGGGCTTGGTCAATTTGATTGCGCTGCGATGCAATGCCTTGCTGCACTTGTGCTCCAAGCTGAGCAATCTCCATAGACTGGTCTTGAGGCATTGGTGGAGGCTGAGGAGCAAATTGTTGTGCCTGCTCATCAATTTGTGCAAGTTCTTGTGCAAAGCCGCTCAGCTGCTGTTCGATGATACGTTGAACTTGCAATATTACTTGCACTTGCTGGTCAGCATTATCCTCAATCAGATTTTGACGCTGAGCTTTGTCAACAGCTTCGTGCGATTCTTTTAAATAGAAATTAAGCAAATGATCACGCAAGTGCGTAGCCATTGGGTAAAGATAAGTTTTGATGATTGTTGGGTTTTGGCCAAACAATGGAGACTTGAGAAAAGATAAATGTGCTTTTAAATGCGCAATGTGGTCTTGCTGCGGTAACACATACACTGGCCTGCCCATTGTTGCTGCAACGTTTTCACTTACAGGGTCAATGTCATCTGAGCCAGGTATTGGTTGCAGTACATCGTCAGCAAGTAGCTTTAAGTTGCGCAGAAATAGTTCTTCAACCTTGCGCGCATCATACATTTGCGGAAGCATTGCAGCGCGTTGCTGAATAGCTTGCACCTGAGCAAAGCGCTGTGTTTCACTGAAGATTGCAGGGTCGCTGACAGGTATAACATCTAGCGGGCCGTCAAAGTCTTCAGGGTGGACTTCTATGCCTGCGCCTTGAGCTTTAATATCTTCTTCAGTCAGGTAAGCGCTGTTTATTCTGTGAAGAATCTTAAAGCACTTGGCCATTGAGTTGTGCAGTCTCGAATGAATCGAGCTGAACACAACCATGCCTTGCTCAATCAAAGCAAGCGTAGTACCTACAGGAGCATTTGGGTTTTGATCTGCAAGCTTTTCAAAAGAAGTTTGCACAACGCCTTTGCCTGCATCTACCAAGAAGCCTAGTAGTTGAAACAGCGTTGGCGATGGACCGTTAAACGGCAGAGGCATGGCAAGTTTGCGCACGTCGTCAATAAGCGCGCCGCCTTCCATTTCAACCACTTCGGTTGGCTGCACATTAATTGTTTGACCGTTAGGCCCGCCTTTAAGCTTTAGAAGAGTTGGAACGTTCTGTATGTGTGCTGAATCAAGCAGTGCACGCAACGCGCCTGTGGCAGCTCCACTGAGGCCACCAATCATATGTGTCAAACCGATTGGATAAGCACCTCGCCAAGGCACAAATGGAAACTCAACAATCCAGTCAAGTTCTTTGTGTGTAGTATCTTCTAAGTCCCAGTTGCGATACAAAGACAAAGCTTCCCTGCTAGACTTGTCAATGCTGAGAATGTAAGGAGCAATGCCGTCTCCAAAGTCTATATAGGTGTAGACCTCAAATATAGTGCGCAAACCGTCTTCGTTGTACGCTGTATCCGTACGGCCTTCAATTTTGTCATTGGCAACTGAAGCCTTGCTAAATTCGACTTGGCCTGGAGAGCCTAAGTCGACGTCGCGATACATCTCTGCAAGAACTCGCTTCTTGTATTCCATTGCGGTGATATACTGCACATGGGTTTTACGTTCAGCCGAATAGAAATTAGTTGCGGCAAAAGGCAAGTATACGTCATCGATTGGAACAAACTCAGCCATCGGGCGTTTGTGCTGAGGGTTCCACATGAGCTTGAGATACTGCGCACCGCCTAATGGCAGCTGAGTGCTCAACTGTTCAAGCTCGCCTCTAAATTCAGGCATCTGCTCGGTTGTCTGCCAATTCATAAAGTCGGCTTTACGCTCAGCTTTTTCAACTTTCTCTTTGTCTCTGTTGCCGATGATTTTGCTTTTAACCGGCCCGTTAGGAGGAAAGATCTCCTTCATAAACCGGGCTGAGAAGTCTACGCAAGCCTCAACCAGCATGGGGTGCACAACTTTGTTTGCGCCGCTGAACTGAGCTCCGCCTGGTGCGTCATCGCCTAAACCTGTACGGCGCAAGCCTTCTTCATAAAGCTTGTCACGCTTCTCCCGGGCTTCTTTGTCTTTGCTTAGTTTGTCAAGCAGCTCAGTGACAGCGCTTTCTAGCTCGGACTTGTCTACTTCATCAACGATGTTGGCAAAGTGCTCAAGCTTTTCGGCGTTGTCTGCATCATTTTTTTCACGAAGAATTGCTCCGCCATCTTCTGTGTCTTCGACTTCTGAATCGTCTTCAGGCAAAGTTAAGAATGCATCGGATTGGTCGTCTTCAGACAAGTTTAGCAGGTTATCAGCCATTCATTTCCTCGTACAAAGAATCAACTAAAGATTGAATTTTAGTTGGATTATACTCAGAGCTTGTATTTACAACACCGCCTTCAGCAAACTCCGGTAGTGCCGGGTACTCCACTAGGTATGTAGGCTCAGAACTCCAAAATGGCTGGTCCGGCAGGTCTGATTCTTTCCAGTTACGAATAATTTTTGTGGCGATTGGTTCGTCTTTGCCATAGTTTCGCGCGATGGCCTCCATGCGGTGGCGCCCCTCATGACCTACTACACGCGGTGAACTGCCATCCATAACACCGGGCTTGAGCCATAACATCGGAATATCCCCAAAGCCTTCGAAAACTTTACCGTATTCATTCGTGTAGTATGGGCTGTTGTCTGGGCCTTTCCTGGCTACGCCGGTCCGCATCATCTTCTGCAGCCATTCCACACGCTCTTGCGTGGACTGGTCGCCGAGACTGAGTGGGTGGGCTTGGCGCGCGAAAGTCCTAGGGCTACCCTGGCGCAAAACATGGTCAGCCCGGCCCTCTGTTGCGCGGCTGATTGCATGCCCAAGTACGTCGGGGCGTATAATCTCCAGCGTAGCTGGCGCTTTTGCCCGGATTTTCTCAAGTAGGGCCATTGACTTTTCCAAGTCTGCAGGGTCACCTTTGGCTAAGATTTTTGCGGCCTTTGAAAAGGCCGATACTAGACCGCCTGCGGCGAAGCCTTCAGGCGACTGCTTATTAGGAAAGCTGTCAAGGTAGTTTGACAATTCCGTGTCTGTAACATAGCGGCTGCCTAAAGCTTCAACACGTTTAGGCGTTTTACCAATGTCAACCAATCCTGTATTATTTAAATCACCTACCTCACCCCACTTACCTGACTTGACAAAGTCTTGTACGTAAGGTATGTATTTCTCAACAGGCTTTTTGTTAAGCTTGCCTTTAATTTGGAGGATGGTGTCTGGTGGAGGGCCATCGTTGTTTTTATTCCAAAAGTAAGTGTCAACATCAATTCGGTCAGGGTCAATCAACCCTGCTCGCGCGGCGTCGTTGTATTCCTTTACTAAGTCGTCATAGCGCTGCCCTGTAATCCCTGGCGACGCATAAGGTATTTTGCCCTTGCTAACCTCAATAGTTGCATGAGGCTCACCTTTAGAGTCGCGCAGAGAGTAGTATGTGCGATCGCCGCTGATAGCTTTATCGCAGTACTGATCGCCGGCGATACAGTGCTTCATCATGTCGCCTTCGTACTGCATGGCTTCGCGAAGTTGCTTATTAGAGTTCAATCGGTTATAGGTATCTTTTACACCCTGCGGACCTTTACCATTATGGCCTCCCCACCCCATGTTGTCAGCGCCGTTGCCTTTTTCATCAACAACACGCCACATCTTAGCTTTGTCCGGCACGTCAACATCCTTGTACTGATTATCGCTATAGCCGCTTGAGCTTTGAAGTCTTAAACCAGGAGGCAGATCTTCCCCTGGCTGTGCCGCCTTCAACTGCATCCACTTCATACCTCTAGGGTCTTCTGGGTAGTCTTTGTAAAGTGCTGTTGCTGGGTTGGTAGCCTTGTCCATGTTTAGCTCTGCTTTCTGAGCAGCGCGCCACGCATTGATTTGACCTACCTTGGCAACCGCTGCGTCCACGCTTAGGTTTGGCAAGTCGAGATACTTTAGGCGAAGGTCTTGTGGGAATGGACTGTTTGGGCTGAGGGCGTTAAGGAGTTCGTCATTGAGGTGCTTAAAACCAAGGTAATCAGGCGTTGCGCCGGACTGCATAGAATAAACTTTTGTGTTTGGATCTACATCCTTTAGCCAGGGGTTTTGATTGATTACTCTTTCTGCCTGGCCGGCTTGTGCGTATAAATTAGGGTCAGAAAGTTCACGCCCGGCTGTGCGCATGTTAACAATCTCATCACCTAAAACCTCCCAATACTCCGCAGGCGTAGATTCAGCAACACCCATCTTAGGATATCCTTCTTGCATCCGCCTAGATGGGCCTAAGTAGCCTACGGGCACAGGCACAGGTACAGGCATGTGCATCGACGCCGAAACTTGCGTATCGTAAGCATCGTCCGCAGCAGCACGAGTGCGTGAAGCTCGCCGGCCGGCTGCTGCTATTTCGTTGTCAAAAATGCCAGGAGCCATGCCTGGTTCCGGACCATCGGCAAGCAGCCTAGTAGCCCACGCCTCTTGCCTGACGGCTTCTTTCTCAGCTTGTGCACGAGTCTTGTCAGCGGCGGCTACACGCTTGTCAATGCCGAGCCGGACAGAGTCCGTCGGTGTAGCCATTTCATTTTTCATGTAGTTAGTGAGGTTTTTGCTTAGCCATTTGTTGAGCGCTATCTGTTGCTCGGACAAAGGGACGGCCCCTATAATCTCTTTTGCTTCGTTGATGTCAATGGTGGGACGAATGCGCAGCATCGCCTGAATTGCCTTTGATTCTGGGTCATACTTCAATTCGTCTACGACTTTTTCTACTGAACCGGCTAGCCAGTTGCCGCCTTTAGGTTTGACGACGTTCATGACAGGATTTACGCCGTACTTTTCCATTAGATTGACAGCGCCTCTGGCGGCGTAGGGTGCTGCGGCTTTTGTAGCAGCAATGGCTGCTTTGTTAACGCCTCGGCCTGCAAAAACTCCTAGTTGGCCAACGCCTGCTGCTGTTGCCCCTACGTCAAGCAAATCTGTTGTTCTAGGGTCAAGTTTAAATGTGCCTAATCCACCAGTTGCAGCATTGCCGCCTCTAATTAATGCTCGAG
>JGI1221J13441_10001126_pt1 | contig 11444 bp, 12 predicted proteins | sample LakVidmifraction_4_FD_13441 | JGI IMG/M metagenome (IMG submission 13441) | reverse complement strand
ACACCTTAACCGGCAACGCTTCACCATTAGTCATCTCCTTGATCGTCAGCTTGCACCCGTCCAGCTTGTCACTGCCCTTTGCGCCGCTGTTCGTGTCATTGACCAGCCTCCGTACCCCGTACTCAAAGCACCGTGCGAGCCAGCTCTCATGCATCTTACCTGGGTCAACCGACAGCGTATGAAACTCGCCATCAATCTTGATCCGAAGTTCAACTGCGTTCTCTTGCGTGAATGTTAATTGTGTCATTGTATTCTACCTTATTCATCAAGCGAGCATTATGCCCCCTTTGATACAATGATTATAAGCATTGAAACCACGCATGCAACCCCCCTTTTGAATGTTTCTGCAGCCTCATGTCGTTTTATTTTCCCGCAAAGCAGAGCCTCGCGTGACATAATTACCCGCAAGCTGCGGTAAAAAAGCAACCCCAGTGGGGGTGGGGGTTCGACGGGTGCCGCCCCCTCGCGCGCGGGGAATACCCTTCTCAAAAGTTGGCGCATTTTCTCACCGGTATGGTCCCTTCCCTTCTTCGAATAAGGAGCGGTTGGGTATGGCCGCTTAACAGGGTGAATGGGCCATACTAGGCGCGACCCGTGCGTGGCGCGAAACCATTTGACAGCACTCCCCCACACACGTATACTAGCGGCAACTCAGGAGACACACTCGATGGAAGACGGATTTGGCCTCGGCCTGCGGATAGGCGGCAACGTAAAGAAGCACCTCGCGTTCTCATACGACCGCGACCTCAGCTGCGCTGACCTTGAGTTGCTGGACGAGCCACGTAGCTCCACCGCCCCTCCGATCAAGAAACTTCGCGAGCGCCACCACGCACTGGCCAAGTGCCTCGCGCAGGGGATGAAGGACGGGGACGCCGGATTGATCTGCGGCTACTCCGCATCTCGCGTGAGCATCCTCAAGTCCGACACCGCCTTCAAGGAGCTGATCATTTTCTACCAAGACGCCGGAGCGGAGCGCTTCATCGACCACAAGATTGCGCTGCAGGAACTGGGCCTTGACGCACTTGAGGATATTCGTGAAAAGATGGAGGACGATAAGAACCCGCTAACCTTCAACGAGATACTCGAAGTCGCGAAGCTGACCCTTGACCGCTCCGGCTTCGGCCCCTCCTCCAAGACACAGGTTGATGTCAAAGTCGGACTCGCCGACAAGATGCACGAAGCCCAGCAGCGCCTCACCCGTATGCGCGACGTAACGCCGGCTACCTCGATGAGTGAAGCGCACTTCGAGTTGATCGAAACCCTCGCGGGATTCTCCAACGATCCAGAAGGCTACGTCTACTACGCGTACCCTTGGGGCGAGCCGGGCGAACTCGCTGACTTCTCTGGCCCCGAAACGTGGCAGCTCGAGATGCTCCGCAAGATACGCAATGGAGTTATCTCCGTTGAGCAAGCTATCGCCCAGGCCCAGGCACGCCCCGAGGAAGACGGGTACGCCGAGACCGCCGCCATACAACTCGGCGTCACTTCCGGCCACGGCATAGGCAAGTCCGCATTCGTGTGCTGGCTGATCGACTGGGCGCAGTCCACCATGGCCGATACTAAAGGCGTCGTAACTGCGAACACCGAGAACCAGCTGAAAACAAAGACGTGGGCCGAGATGGCTAAGTGGCACCGCCTTTCCATCAGCAAGGGTCTGTTCAAGATGACCGCCACCGCTCGCTTTTCCATCGACCCTGAGCACGAGAAAACGTGGCGCATCGACATGGTGCCGTGGAGTGAGAAGAACATGGAAGCCTTCGCGGGCCTGCACAACGCGGGTCGGCGCATCCTAATCGTGTTTGACGAGGCGTCCTCAATCCCTGACGCAATCTGGGAGACAACCGAGGGCGCGTTGACCGACAAGAACACGCAGATCATCTGGGCCGTGTTCGGCAACCCGACGAAAAACTCGGGCCGGTTCCGCGACTGCTTCGGCGAGGGAAAGTTCGCCCACCGCTGGAACACTCTAGCCGTGGACTCGCGCGAGGTATCCCTGACTGACAAAACCCAGATCGCTAACTGGATCGAGGACTACGGCGAGGATCACGACTTTGTGCGCGTTCGTGTACGCGGGATGTTCCCCCGCACAGACGCTACATCATTCATCCCACTCGAGGTCGCGCTCGAAGCGACTCGCCGCGCACTTCCCGAGAACAATCAAATGTCCGTAGTCCTCGGAGTGGACGTGGCACGGTTCGGCCCCGACAGTTCAGTAATTTATGCTCGCCGTGGAATGGACGGGCGCTCAATCCCTCCCCTGCTGTTCAACGGCTTAACAACTGTGCAGCTCGCTTCCCGCGTGTATGACGCCTTCATGAACCACAACGCTGTGGCGATCTTTGTAGACGGCGGCGCTATGGGGCCTGGAGTGATCGACCAGCTAAACGTGATGGGCGCGCCAGTGTTCGAGGTAGCCTTCGGTAGCAAAAGCGACATGCCTAACTCCGAAGATTCGTTTATGAAATTCCGCAACAAGCGGGCCGAAATCTGGGCGGCCACTCGCACGTTCCTCAAACGCGGCTGCATACCTGAAGTCGTGCGTGGCCTGCAGCACACATTGGTGGACGAGCTCACCGGCCCCAGCTACACCTACGCGAGCGAGGACACTCTTCAACTTGAGTCCAAGCGCGACATGCGCCGCCGAGGCATGCCGTCCCCTGACGTCGCCGATGCGCTCGCCCTAACCTTCGCCTACTCCGGTTACGACTCGGTCCCCCTGCAGACCGGCAAGGGCGAAACGTATGCTGAAACCCCACGTCATGCTCCCGAAGGAGAAACATATGCCTAAGAAACCTGTACCCCCCAAGCCGCAGCCAAACATGCCCTCGCAGGCCAGCTACGTTACTCGCGGTAGCGGATCGGCCCAGGCCATGGGCGGCTCTGCCTCCGGCCCAGCTAATCTTCTCAACCCTATCATCGGCTTTGGCCGCTCAACCTCGGGCCGCCCCAGCCTGCTCGGAGGAATGTAATGGAATCCATCAACGCCGACCCTACAAAGTTGCGCAAGCACAAGCAGTTGCTCGCCGCGATGGATACCGAGCGAGCCACGTGGTTCCCTCACTGGCGCGAGATCAGTGACTACTACCTGCCTCGCCGCTACCCCTGGCTGCGAACAGCTAAGGAGAACAAAACCGCCTCGCGGCGCAACCGCAAACTCCTCACCTCCGCATCGACGATGGCAATCCGCACACTCGCCTCCGGCATGATGAACGGTATCACTTCGCCCGCGCGGAATTGGTTCAGCCTCCGCATCCCCGGCTTCGACCAAGAAACCCTGACGCATGAGTCCAAAGTCTACCTCGAGGAGGTTGAGCGCCGCATGATGCTCGTGCTTGCCGAAAGTAACTTCTACAACTCCATCGCCATGCTCTACCTCGAGTGGTGTACATTCGGCACGGCGTCGATGAGTATTGAGGAAGATTTCTACGACGTGGTGCGGTGTTATAACTTCCCACTCGGTGAGTTCTATCTTTCCACCGATAGCACTGGCCGCGTTAACCGCCACGGTCGCCGGTTCGTGCGCACGGTCGAGCAAGCGGTCGAGCAATTCGGCGAGGATAAAGTTTCCGACAGCGTGCTGGCCGACTACAAGAAAGGTGGCGCGGCTCTATTCAACACGCTGGAAATCGCCCACTTGATCGAGGAGGTGCCCGCCGATGAAACCTCCGAGTTCCCCTCGCGCTGGCGCAACGTCTACTGGGAGGTCGCAAAGTCCTCGAACAAGTATTTGCAGATGACCCCGCTCTACGAGTGGCCCACGGTTTCCCCGCGTTGGGAATTGCTGGGCGACGACAGTTACGGCACATCCCCTGCTATGGACGCTCTGGCCGACACCATCGAGTTGCAAGTCCTTCTCGAGGAGCGGGCCAAGGGTCTCGCCAAGCAAATCTCTCCGCCCCTCATCGTGGATCAGCAGCTACGCAACCGGCCAAAGGCTCTGGGAGCTAACGGCATCACCTACGCCGCGACGTTCAACAGTAACTTCGGCGCTAAGGAGGCGTACAAAGTCCAAGTACCCCTCCAGGACATCGCGATGGACATAGCGGAACTCAAGCGTGCGATCCAATCCACCTGCCACAACGAGCTGTTCAACATGATTTCGCAGCTCGACACTGTGCGCAGCGCCACGGAGATCGACGCGCGGCGGGAAGAGAAGCTGGTTCACCTCGCATCCGTCCTCGAGCGGTTCTACAACGAGGGCCTCGACCCAGCATTGAAGCGGGTGTTCGGCATCATGCAGCGGGCGGACCTGCTCCCCGAGGCCCCACAGGAACTCGACGAAGCGAGCATCGAAGTCAACTACATCAGTGTGCTTACCGACGCCCAGCGCGCGAGCGGCACGATCACCATCGAACGCTTCCTGCAATTCATCGGCGGCATCGCCCCAGTCTACCCTGAAGCCACGCGCATCCCTGACGTGGAGGAACTTATCCGCAGCTATGCTGACGGCATCGGCATCAAACCCAAAGGCATTAAGTCGCGCGAAGATGTGCAAGCCGCTGCGGAAGCCGAGAACGCCCAAGCCGAGTTGGCGCAAAGTGCGCAGGTCGGAAACGACATGGCTCAAGGTGCGAAAGTACTTTCCGAGACTGAGGTCGGCGGCGGCATGAATGCGCTGCAGGCGATGATGTAGATAAATTGGTTGCGCGGCAGGCGTGATCGTGGTAACGTGAAGGAGATAAGGAAAAGGTATGGCTGGAAAACTGAAACCGGAGAACATGACTGCCGAGGCATATGCGGATTTTCGTATCGCATCCGCGTGGGAAGCTGTCGCAGACAGTGATGATCTTCGGTTCCTGTTCCGCAGCATTTTAACGCAGTGCGGCTGGGCCACTACCCCAGTTGCTTCCACGGTGGAGGGTACATTCAAACTGTGTGGCCGCCACGAAATCGGCACGGAGCTAATCCAATCAATGCTCGAGAACGTGCCGAATCTCTATCCCAACTTAATCAAGGACGACAGACATGAACAAACTTTACCCCACAACGAGCATGGCAAGAATTACGCGGATGATGTGGGCTCCGGCTGAAGAGGGTGGAGGCACCACGGCGCCTGCGGAACCAGCAACTCCGGTTGAGGGGGACGCGCCAGCGCCAGCACCAGCACCCGCGCCAGCTGATCCTGTGGCTACGCCCGCACCTGCCCCTGTGGCTTCCCTCGTTTCCGGCGAGCCAGCTGTCAAAGACGGAGAGGGCGGTACGCCTGAAGGCGAAGCTGCCGAGCCCCTCACTGCAGAATCATTTACATTTCCCGAGGGTGTGGAGCCCGACGCAGAATCCGTCGCCTCCTTCCTCGAGATCATGAACGCGCCAGACCTGTCCCGTGCAGAGTTGGCGCAGAAGTTGGTTGACTACCAAGTCACCTCCCAAACGACAGCGAACGAGGCGGCTGAAGCAGCCGCGACTTCGATGTGGGATGAGGCGCAAAGTCAGTGGCAAAAAGACGCATCGGCGCTCCCAGAGATTGGCGGCGCTGCATTGCCTCAAACCCTTGCCACGATTAAGAAAGGGCTCACCGCAGCAGGCGCGACTCCCGAGACGTTCCAAGCCCTTGATCTAACCGGCGCAGGGAACCACCCTGAAATGGTTAAGATTTTGCACTCACTTACCAAACGGTACGCGGAGCAGGCCCCAGTTGCCGGTTCCCCTCCGGAAGGTAAACTTTCCCAAGCCGACCGCATGTTTGCGGGACGGGCAGATTAGGAGACTAACTCATGGCGACTCTAGCCGTAACTAACCCCACGTTGCTGGACGTGACCAAAGCGATGGCCCCAGACGGGTCTATCGACACGGTTGCTGAAATCCTCAACCAAACGCAGGAAATGCTCGACGACGACATTACGATGATCGAGGGCAACCTACCCACGGGCCACCGGACCACTGTCCGCACCGGTATCCCACTCCCCACTTGGCGCCAGCTCTACGGCGGCGTTCAGCCTACGAAATCCACTCGTGTCCAGATCACGGACTCGTGCGGTATGCTCGAGGCGTATGCGGAGATCGACAAAGCACTCGCCGACCTCAACGGAAACACGAACGAGTTCCGGCTGAGTGAGGATCGCGCCTTTATTGAGGGCATGGCCCAGACCGCTGCGCAGACAATGTTCCAAGGTAACGAGGCGCTGAACCCTGAACGGTTCACCGGCTTTGACGCTCGGTTCAATGACATGGGCGCGGACAACGCGGACAACATCATCGACGCAGGTGGCACTGGCAATGACAACGCCTCCATGTGGCTCGTCGGTTGGGGCCCGAACACTGTCCACGGCATCTATCCCAAGGGCAGCCAAGCTGGTTTGGCGATGTCCGACAAAGGCCAAGTGACGCTTGAAAACGTCGATGGCGCTGGTGGCCGGATGGAAGCCTACCGTACCCACTACCGTTGGGACCTCGGGTTGACAGTTCGTGACTGGCGCTACGTTGTACGCATTGCGAACATCGACCGCAGTGCGCTGACAGCCGACGCCGCCTCTGGCGCGAACTTGCCGAACCTCATGTTCGAGGCTGAGCAACGCGTACCTAACCTTGGCGGAGCTCGCTTCGCTTGGTACTCGGACCGCAATCTGGCGACGAAAGTCATGCAGCAAAGCGCTGCTGGCACCAAGAACTCCACCCTTACTTGGGAGGACGTAGGCGGGCGTCGCACGCTGATGACACCCACTGGCCTGCCTTTGCGCCGCGTTGACGCACTTGCTTCAGACGAAGCACGGGTAGTCTAAACGACTGAGGGGCTGGCAATAACGCTGGCCCCTCAGCATTGTCTCTGAAAGGACGAGAAATGATTATTGACAAACTTACGCGGTTTTGTGATAAGACTGCGATGAACACCGGAGCCGCAGGTTCTTACCTGATCGGCGACGTTATCGACCTCGAGGATGCACGGGATATTGGGCAGGGATACCCGCTCTACCTCGTCATCAACGTGGCGACCACAGCCACTGGCGGAGCCGGCGCAACCGCGCAGTTCAAACTGGTGTCGGATGCCAAGCCGCTATCACTCCGGGCAGTGCAACGGAGCATCTTACGACTCCCGCCAAGGCCGTGGCCGATTTGACTGCAGGCACGAACCTCGCCAAAGTCGTCATCCCTATGGAGGGTAACGAGTATGAGCGTTACGTAGGCTTGGTCCAGGTTACTGGCACAGCCGCTTTCACCGCTGGTGTGGTCGATGCGTTCCTGACGCTGAACCCTGCCGGTTGGAAAGCCGTGCCTGAGGGAGCTAACTAATGGAGGAGGAAAATAAGGTCGTGAAAACTGAAACCGCAACGCCCTCGGTGAAGTATTATAAACTTCGCCGCAGGTTCTGGAACGGGAATGTGGAGTTTCCTGTAGGGCATATCGAACCCTTTGTCGAAGGCACGCAGCCTAAGTCGGCGATCGAAGTCAAGGAGCCTGAGTTGGTTGAGGAAACCGACGAGGACGCTGAGACTAAAGCGAAGCCTAAGAATGTGAAGGGTAAATAAAATGGCTGAGAGCGTCACATCAATTTGGAATATGGCGCTCTCGGCAGCCGGAGCGCGCGGAACCGTCTCGGATGAAAACACTAAGGGCCGCGAGGCTGACCTGTGCCGCGTGTGGTATCCGCAGATAAGGGATTTGGTTTTGAAATCCGCGAGCTGGCCATGCGCCCGGAGCTACGCGCGACTTGCGCAGGTGGCCGAGTACTCCGACGCAGCGCTATGGACACCGTCCGACCCGGCGCCTAGCTGGCGTTTCGCTTACGCTGAGCCGAGTGACATGCTTGCTCCACGTTACCTTACGAGTTTTGCTCGCTTTGAGCGTGCCCGCTTCGACAACAAACCCTGCATCATGGCGAACGAGGATCAAGCAATCCTCCATTACAGTGCCCTAGTCACCGACGTAACTCGCTGGGACACGGGCCTCGCCCACTCCGTTATCTTCGGGCTGGCCGCAGCCATCACCCTGCCCCTATCCGGCAAGCGGACGCTGTCCAACGACAATAAGGACAAAGCAACTGAAGCCATCCTTCTCGCGCAAACGGAAGTTGCCAACGAGTCTGACAGCCATTACGATGCGTTGCCTAGCTGGATTGCGGCTCGCGGCTACTCCGGGCCTCCCGAGCGCACAAAGTTCTTTTGGCCCTACGAGTCACTTACAGGAGCGGGCTTCTAATGACTATTCCTAAACCAGTCTACGGCTTCGTAACGGGCGAAGTGAGCGACGAGTTCTTCGGGCGCACTGACCTGACTAAGTTTGAGTTGGGCGTGGCCGAGGCATATAACTTCTACGTTGACTACCGAGGTGGGCTGGTCTTCCGTGGCGGGCATGAGTTTATTGCACCTGTTGTCGGCCCAGTAAAGCTGTTCAAATTCGGGGCGCTGGACGACGACTATGTAATTATGCTGGGCGACCAGTACATGAGATTTGTACGATCGGGCGGATACCTGCTCGAGGATGCAAAAACAATCACGGCCCTGACTGCGGCAGCTACTGGCGTAGCGACTGTCGCTGCACATGGATACAGCACAGGGGACTTGGTATATCTCTCGGGGGTAGTTGGCCCGATTGAGTTAAACCAGCGTTACTTTGAGGTCGGGGCCGTGACCACGAATACACTCAAGCTGCACAGCGCCAGCCCTGAGGCGCGGCCTATCGACACTACAGGTTTCGACGCTTACGTGAGTGGCGGTACTTTGGCGAAAGTGGTAACACTAACAACTCCCTACCAGATCAACGATTTAGCGGGCATTAAAGCAACGCAGCGTCGTAGTGTGGAAATGCGGTTTACCTCACTGAAGTTTCCTCGGCACCAGCTCATCTACACCAATGACACAACGTGGACGCTGACAGAGATGATTACCGCACCGAGCATTGCGGCCCCGACTAACCTCTCCCTTACTCCATCTGCGGCGGGAGATGCTGGCGTAGCCTTCGCCGTAACCGCAGTTATTGACGATGTGGAAGGCCAGCCCTCCGAGTATGAAATCAACCGCCTTTCCATCAACTATGTGAGCGGTACAGCTGGTTCAATGCAGGTGTCGTGGGACTCCGTAACTGGCGCGCAGTCGTACAATGTATACCGGTCTCTACTAATTCCTAAAGGCGCGGACATAACTTCGGCGCAGGAGCTCGGCTACCTCGGCCGCGCTTTCGGTCCCGTATTTACTGACAACAACATTACTCCTGACTTCACGAAAACGCCGCCCCAGTTCTTTAACCCTTTTGCCAACGGTCCGCTCACCTATATTCAGGTGACTAACGGAGGCTCAGGCTACACTTCCGCAACTGCGACAGTAAACGTGTCTGGTGGTGGCGGTAGTGGCTTCAGCGGCTATCCGATAGTTTCTGGCGAGGCAATCATCGCGGTCGTGATAACCAATTCCGGCAGTGGTTACTCCTCCCCGTCCGTTTCGTTCTCCGGAGGCACGGGCGCGACTGCCACCGCGACTGTAGGAAAGGCCACGGGCAATAACCCTCGGGCGTTTACAATGTTCCAGCAGCGGGAAACGTACGCTGGCACACTTAACTCTCCGATGGGACTCTGGGCGAGCAAGCCCGGGACGATAGATAACTTCGACGTGTCCTCGGTGATTAACGCGGGGGACGGGTACAGCTTCACGTTTGATGGGGTTGAGGTAGACCCTATTCAGCACTTACTAGCCCTCCGCACGGGACTGCTTGCTTTCTCTTCCTCTAGCATCACGCTGCTTCGCGCCGAGGAGGGTGTAGCGGTATCTGGTATCAACGCACTCGCCGAGCCACAAGCGTACAAAGGCGCAAGTGCAGTGGACCCACTGATGATCGACCTCGACGTGCTGTTCCTCCAGCGCAAAGGCACCGCGTTGAATGCTATGGTGTATACGGAATACACTAACTCCTTCTCGCTGCAAGACGTGTCAGTTTTAGCTGGCCACCTATTCGGCGCAGGCCGGAAGGCAATTCGTATGCAGTGGGTGGCCGAACCGTCTAAGCTACTTTACTGCGTTCGCGAGGACGGGCTTATGGTATCTACCACGTATGAACGGGCGCAAGAAGTGTTCGCGTTTACCCAAGTCGTGACTAAGGGACTTTTCGAGGACGCGGTTGCTATCGAGGAAAATGCTCGCGACATGTACTACACTGTTGTGTCCCGGCTTATCGACGGAGAGCGGGTGCGGTATCTTGAGCGTAGCCAGCAATGTCGCTGCGAACGCGACGAGGACTTTTGGGGTGTGGACGCAGGGCTGCGGTANACGTTGGACGAGCCTGATGCCCAGCTTACTATGGGAACCACCGGCACGACTTGCGATATTTCCGCCGGCTCCCCAGTGTTCTCCGCATATGCCGTAGGTGACATCATCTACGCCAACGGTGCAAAGCTTGAAATAACTGCGGCCACATCATCCACCGCAGTGACTGCGGAGATTCTTCGCGACTTTGCGGTGTTCATCCCAGAGACCGACGATCGCCCTCGTAGGGTCGAGCAAGGTGCTTGGTCAATCGGCACACCGACTGATGTGTTACGCAATTTGTGGCATCTCGAGGGGGAAAGTATTTCTATTTTGGCTGACGGTAACGCATACATAGAGCAGGTCGTAGCTAACGGTCAGGTACTTATCGACACTCCGGCCACAAAAATCACTGCCGGTCTCGCGTACACCGGACGGGTTAAGACCCTGCCNATNAACATCATGCAGGAAATTACCGAAGGTCGGCGCAAAGCGATTAAAGGTGTGTCCACTCGACTGCTTGACTCTCGCGGCCTAGCAATCGGCACACGTCTTGACGAGATGGAGGAGTTGCCCAATCGTACTGACGAGGACTGGGGCGAGGCGATCAACACTATGGGCGGGTCTACATACCGCCATGTTAATTCCGGCTGGGACGCGGATCAAGTAATCTACTACGAGCAGAAGTACCCGCTGCCCGCCACAATCCTCTCCGCTGTGTTTGATACAGAACTGGGCGACGACTGATGGAATTGAAATCAACCACCTTCTTCACTGAAGCGGAACGCGCGTACATCCTATCCGTCTGCGCGCACCCGATATCTTTCCTCGAGCATAGCCAAGAGAAGTTTCTCGCGATTGACGGGGATAAAACTTTGGCCTTCTGCGGCACCTTCGCCCAGTCACTTGTTGGCAACTTGATTTACTGGTGGATCGTTCCGCTGCGCAAAGAGTTTACGCGGGGTAAGCTGCGCGAGTTACGCGATGAGATCAACCGCCACCTTGCTAAGCGTAGCGAGCAACAACGGGCCGAGGCCTCAGTAAACAACATGGTCGATCAGCGGTTCCTCCGCTTTTGCGGCTTCAAAGAAATACACCGCTCTTCCGAGCGCGTAACATACGAATGGAGTAACTGATGCAGGCTTTACCAGCACTAGGCGCTGCGGTTGCGGGTATGTCTACCGCGACAGCTGTAGCCGCAGCCTCTGCAGTAGTCGGCGGAGTTTCCGCTTACTCTCAGGCGAAGTACCAAGGGCAGGTCGCGTCGAACAACGC
>JGI1221J13441_10001125_pt1 | contig 11447 bp, 8 predicted proteins | sample LakVidmifraction_4_FD_13441 | JGI IMG/M metagenome (IMG submission 13441) | reverse complement strand
CGCCGTATCGGGCGGGTGGCCTTTGAAGCCGCGCAACAGCGTAGCAAAAAACTGTGCTCGGTAGATAAGGCCAACGTGCTTGAAGTAACCGTTTTGTGGCGCGAAATCATGAACGATTTGCAGCGTGAATATCCGGATGTACAGCTGTCTCATATGTACGTTGATAATGCCGCGATGCAGCTGGTTCGTGCGCCCAAGCAGTTCGACGTAATTGTGACGGGCAACATGTTTGGTGATATTCTGTCTGATGAAGCAGCCATGCTGACCGGATCTATTGGTATGTTGCCCTCGGCATCGCTGAACTCTCAAAAGCAGGGCATGTATGAGCCCTGTCACGGTTCAGCGCCGGATATTGCCGGTAAAGGTATCGCCAATCCGCTGGCTACAATTATCAGTGTGGCAATGATGTTGCGGTACAGCCTTGATGAAGAACAGGCTGCAGCGGCTATAGAGGCGGCGGTAAATAAAGTACTGGATCAGGGGCTACGCACGGCAGATATTATGTCGGAAGGCGGCACCCGGGTTTCTACCCGCGACATGGGTGATGCGGTACTGGCTGCTCTGTAATTTACGACAATACCCGATAGCAACACGATGCGGTTGCTGCGGGATCATTCTTCCTGTCCCTGCCAGCGATAAAGGTTGAGGGCGGGCATAAAATGAGGTTCAAAGGTCGCACATGAAGCGAGTTGGACTTGTAGGATGGCGTGGCATGGTGGGCTCAGTCCTCATGGAACGCATGCGCGAAGAAAATGATTTTAGAGATATCGATCCGGTATTTTTCTCCACATCGCAGACGGGTCAGCCAGCCCCGGATGTGGGGAAAGAGGGCGTTCCGCCCCTACAGGATGCATTTGATATTGAAACCCTCAAAACCCTAGATGTGGTGCTTACCTGCCAGGGCGGCGATTACACCAATGCTGTGTACCAGAAGCTGCGTGATGCAGGTTGGAAGGGTTACTGGATTGATGCGGCCTCTGCACTGCGGATGGCGGATCACTCGGTTATTATTCTGGACCCGGTTAACCGCAATGTAATTGACGCTGCTCTGGAAGGCGGCGTGAAAGATTATGTAGGTGGTAACTGCACAGTCAGCCTGATGATGCTAGCGATCGGCGGCCTGCTGGAGCAGGATCTGGTCGAGTGGGTGTCTCCCATGACCTATCAGGCCGCTTCAGGCTCTGGCGCGCAGAACATGCGTGAGCTGCTGAACCAAATGGGTGAGCTTAACCGCAGTGTTGGAGATGAGCTGGCAAGCCCGTCTTCGGCGATCCTGGAAATCGATCGTAAGGTGACTGAAACCATGCGTTCTGACGGGTTTCCCACCGAGCATTTCGAGGTGCCTTTAGCAGGCAGTCTTATCCCGTTTATCGATAAACAACTTGATAACGGCATGAGCAAGGAAGAATGGAAGGCTGGGGTAGAGACCAACAAAATCCTTGGTCGCTCAGATAACCCGATTCCTATTGATGGCCTTTGCGTGCGGATAGGCGCCATGCGCTCCCATAGTCAGGCGCTTACTATCAAGCTGAAGAAAGATCTGCCGATAGCAGAAATAGAATCCATTTTGGCGAACGCTAACGACTGGGTTAAAGTTATCCCTAATGATCGTGACGCGAGCATTGAGGAGCTAACTCCTGCTAAGGTAACCGGCACGTTGAATGTACCTATCGGACGTATCCGTAAACTGGCCATGGGGCCGGAGTACATTTCTGCGTTTACCGTGGGTGATCAGCTGTTGTGGGGGGCCGCTGAGCCCCTGCGGCGCATGTTACGCATCCTTCAGGAACGTTAAGAAATGTTACACAGAGGCAATTAATGCCAACTGTGTCCGGTTTCAGGAAGCCGGTTAGGGGGCGGAGGCTGATTTCAGGCTCCGCCCCTGTTATTTTCAGGGACACTAGGGAGTTCCGTGCAACTGATAAATAAATGGTGCAAGGATTGCAGCTGATTGATTGATAAAAGAGGCTTTATCAATAATACTTACCGGACTGAAAGTTAAAAACGCGACACATTAATCCAGAATAATCCAGACGGAAGTCATCCCACGCCGTCCGATTCTGTTTGAAAAAAAACAGTCGCGGATAACGGAGACTGGAAAGGAAAAAGCATGAAGGTACGCAAGCTTGCGGTTGCACTGGCTTTGGCGGGAGGGCTCGGGTCCGGCGTCGCTCAAGCCCTCGGGCTGGGTGAAATTGAACTTCAGTCCTATCTGAACGAGCCAATGGATGCAGAAATTGTTCTGCCACAAAGCCGGGGTATAGATCCCGGTGACGTGTATGTGAACATAGCTTCAGAAAGCGCTTATCAACGGCTTGGTCTGCAGCGGAACCAATTTCTTGGAAAACTCCGCTTCGACGTAACGACCCGCGCCAATGGCAGCTTGGTGGTAAATGTCTCCTCACGTGAACCCTTGAGAGAGCCGTACCTCAACTTCCTGCTGGAACTGACTTGGCCCAACGGTCGGTTGATGCGGGAATACGCTGTTTTAGTGGATCCTCCGGTTTACGCGGAAGATTCCGGCGTTTCAGAGCCAGTGCGGGCGCCATCCAGCGCTCAATCGCGGCCCGCGTCTTCTACCCGCAGCGCCGAATCGGTTCGTCGGCAGGCCAGAGTGGAACAGTCCGGTGGCGGTGGTTATCGGTCTGATACCTTCGGGCCCACAGGGCCATCAGATACGCTTTGGAACATCGCTACTACCGTTCGCCCCGATAACAGTCTCTCTACTCAGCAAGTTATGCTGGCGTTGCAGGATCTGAACCCGGATGCGTTTATGGGTAGCAACATCAACCGGCTAAAGCGTGGGCAAGTATTACGTGTTCCGACAGCAGATCAAATCCGCAGTCGTAGCCGCGCAGAAGCGACCCAGACGGTTGCGCAACAGAATCAGGAATTCCAGCAGCCTAAGCGTACTGTGGATGCGACCGCAGTACAGCAGCCCAAGCGCACGGGTGCTGGGGAAGTTGCGGCCACTGGTGATGAGCTCAAGCTCTTGGTTGCCGATGATGAAGGTGGCCGCACCGAGACCGAAGGTGGATCTGCAGGTGGTGATGGTCAGCTGGCCGGTGGCGTAGATGCCGGCACAGCCGTGGCCATGGAAGAGCTCGAAAGCTCTCGCCGCGAAAACGATGAGCTCAACACCCGCGTTGACGACCTTCAGGATCAGGTAAAAACGCTGCAGCGGTTACTCGAGCTGAAAAACAACCAGCTTGCAGGCGTTCAGCAGGGTGCTGCTGCCAACGATTCTGCGGATCAAGATGCTTTGGTGACCGACGTGACCGACGGCGACATTGCCGCGGCTGGTGAAGCTGAAACGGACGCCGATGTAATTGAACCTGCAGCTGAGACAGATCAGGATTCAACCGCTAACTCTGAGATGACTGCGGAAGAGTCGCTGGCCTCTGAAGAGCCTGTAGAAGCAGATGCCGAGCTGGAAGCTTCCAGCGAGCCCGAAGTTACCGATGCGGATGCTGTCGGGGACGATTCTGCCGTTGCGGAAACCACTCCCGAAGAGAAACCGGCTGCCGAGACAGGCAACGCCGAGCAGCCCGCAAAAGCTGAAACCCCTGACGCCAAGGTTCAACCGAAGCCCGAACCAGTCGCTGATAAGGACTTCCCGGGTAATGTGATTGATGCGATTACCGGCAACACGATTTATCAGATTGCCCTAGGTGGCGGCCTGATTCTTCTTCTGTTGATCCTTTTGCTTCTTGCGCGACGCAATGCGAACCGTGAAAAAGCGTTTTATGAGCAACTTAATAGTGAGTCTGAAGGGCCTGAAGACGACGCCTTCGATCTGAACCTTGAAGAGGATGAACCGGAACAGACCAGTGCCGGTGATGCGCTTGAAGAAGCGGATGCCTATGTCGCTTATGGTCGTTACGATCAGGCTGGCGAGGTTCTGGAAACCGCGATTTCCCGTGAGCCAAGCCGCACTGATCTGCGATTGAAGCTGCTGGGGGTTTATGCAGACAATCAGGATCGTGAGTCATTCGAGAAGCAGTTTGGTGAAATTCGGGCATTGGATGATGAAGAGGCAATTGCTCAGGCGAATGACCTTCGTACCCGTCTTGAAGAAGCGGAATCAATGCCGAGCATTGATGACCTTGAATCACAGCTTCGATCCGGATCGTTTGGCGAGGACGCCAGTGCTTCCGACGACTTAGCTTCTGAAGAATCAGAGCAGGTTGAGAGCGAATTCGGGTCTAACGAGACGAATTACGGTCTTGGTGCTATAGATGAGGCAGAACAGCCGATCGAGTACGATCTGTCCGGTCTTGATCTGCCAGATACCAAAGATGATGCGCCGGACGTTGCTACCGAAGAGGAGAGCGACTTCTCCTCACTGGAAATAGATCTAGACGACCCTGAAGAGTTGCCTGAAAATTCACTTGATGGCTCTCCTGATAAGTCTCTTGAAGAACTCGATGAGAAATCACTTGAGGGCGAATTTGATTCGCTAGAATCTACGCCAGACACTGAAAGCACGGATCTTGGTTCTCTGGACGAGTCCTTCTTGGACGAGTTGGACGCCGAATTGGACAAGGTTGCGGGTGAGGACGAAGCGCTTAGCGATTCCGACAAGGAAGAGTCCACGCTTGACGACTTGGAGCTAGATGTGTCCGATGAGGATCTTGCCCTTATGGAAGAGTTCTCGGATTCCGCGGATTCTACAGAGGCTAAACTGGAAGACGACGAGCTATCCCTGGATGACGAATTGGCCTTGGACGATGAGCTGGAGCTTGAAGATAACCTCAGTGAAGGCGATCTGACAGGTGGTAGCGACACAGCGAGCCCAGAGCAGGAAGATCTGCCAATTGCTTCTGATGAAGTTCGGGATGAAGCTCCAAAATCACGCGCTGCTGACATCGATGAAAGCGATCTTGGTGACGACGATGATTTTGATTTCCTGGCCGGAACAGATGAAGCTGCAACTAAGCTTGATCTGGCAAGGGCCTATATCGAGATGGGCGACAGTGACGGTGCTCGCGATATTCTGGAAGAGGTTTCCCTCGAGGGAGACGACGAGCAGAAAACCGAAGCTAAGGATCTGCTTAAAAATCTGTCCTGATCCGCTATAATCGGATTATTGAGGCAGCAAACGCCGGCCGCCGGGGATTATCCCGGCACTTTGCCGGCGTTTTGTTTTTACAACAACATACTTTTCGGATTCACACTTGTTTCTCTATTCTCAGAAACTCACAACGGATAATGCCATCGGCGGCGGGCGGGTTGCCCTGGCTTTTGAGTACGACGGCCGCAAATTTCACGGCTGGCAATTGCAAAAGTCCGGCGTTCGTTCGGTACAGGCAGAGCTGGCTAAAGCCGTAGCAAAAGTGGCTGACCACCCGGTAGATTTAGTCTGCGCCGGCCGCACCGATGCCCGGGTGCACGCAAGCTACCAGGTTGTGCATTTTGAGACGCCTTCCATTCGTAGCCTTCGCTCATGGGTGATGGGTATCAATACCGCGCTGCCGTTTGATATCGCTGTGCATTGGGCCGGCAACGGTAGTGAAGATTTTCATGCCCGATTTTCTGCAATTTACAGGCGCTACCGCTACGTTATCTATAACAACCCTGTGAGGCCTGGCATTCAGCGTGGGCAGGTAAGCTGGGCGTGTCAGGAGCTGGATGCGGAACGCATGCACCAAGCAGCTCAGGCGCTTGCAGGAGAGCACGACTTCTCTTCATTTCGTGCCGCCGGGTGCCAATCTCGCACGCCTATTCGTTTTCTTGAGCAAATTAAAGTAACCCGGAAGGGTCACTTCGTCGTAATCGATGTGCAGGCCAATGCTTTTTTACACCACATGGTTCGGAATATTGCCGGGGCACTCATGGCTGTAGGCACTGGGAAGCAGTCGGTATCCTGGATTCGTGACATACTGCTGGCGAAAGACCGCACCCTTGCCGGAGTCACTGCGCCGCCCCATGGTTTGTATTTGGTCGATGTGGGTTATCCGGAAGGCTTTCCTTTGCCCGCTGCTGAATGTGGCCCTGCCTTTTTAAGGCCCTGGTTTAGCCAAGCAGAGAATAGCCCGGTATATCCAACGCACATTCACCCGAAACAAAAACCGGTACAGGTACCATGAATACACGCGTCAAAATATGTGGCTTGACCCGTGTTGAGGATGTAAAAGCCGCCGTTGCTAAGGGTGCGGATGCCTTGGGGTTTGTGTTTTACGAACCCAGTCCCCGAGCCGTTACCATTGAGCAGGCTAAGGTTCTCGCCGGGCACGTTCCTGCGTTTGTTTCAGTGGTAGGGCTATTTGTGAACCCATCGGAAGAACAGGTCAGGGAAGCACTTGATCGTATTCCGCTTGATTTACTTCAGTTCCATGGCGATGAAACTCCAGAATTCTGCAGCCGGTTTGGCCGGCGCTGGATAAAAGCTGTGAGGGTTCAGCAAGCCGGACAGATTGAAAAGGCTTTGAGTGATTACCATGGTGCATCGGGGCTTTTAGTCGATGCCTGGGATCCTGAACGGTTTGGAGGTACAGGGCACTCGTTCAACTGGGACCTGATTCCTTCCGAGCGCTCTTTGCCCCTCATATTGGCCGGTGGCTTGTCGTCTGCTAACGTGGCCCGCGCTGTTGAGAAGGTGAAGCCCTGGGCGGTTGATGTCAGCGGCGGTGTTGAAAAAAGCAAAGGCATCAAAGACATCGAAAAAATTTCTGACTTTATTAAAGAGGCTCACCGTGTCTAATAGAGAGGTTCACCGTGTCTGAAAAACTGACTGAAGAAATGCTGACTGCCTTGCCGGATGCGCGGGGACATTTTGGTCCCTTTGGTGGACGATTCGTTTCCGAGACGCTGATGGATTCCCTGATGACTCTGGAAAAGGAATACCTTCGGCTAAAGAAGGATCCGGAATTCCAGGCCACCTTCGACAAAGATCTTGCAGATTATGTTGGCCGCCCCAGCCCGTTGTATTTTGCTGAGCGGCTGACTCGCGAAACCGGGGGCGCGCAGATCTGGCTAAAACGGGAAGATCTCAATCACACCGGCGCGCACAAGATAAACAACACCATCGGCCAAGCTCTGCTCGCCAGCTTTTTAGGCAAAAAACGCATCATCGCCGAAACTGGGGCCGGGCAGCATGGCGTTGCTACTGCCACTGTTTGTGCCCGCCTAGGTCTTGAATGCCATGTTTTTATGGGTGCTGAAGACGTAAAGCGCCAATCTCTGAACGTATACCGCATGAAGCTTCTGGGCGCCCAAGTGCACCCGGTTCAAAGTGGAAGCCGCACGCTCAAAGATGCAATGAACGACGCCATGCGTGACTGGGTCACTCATGTTGATGAGACGTTCTACATTATAGGTACCGTTGCGGGCCCGCACCCGTACCCGCTGTTGGTTCGGGATTTTCAGTCAGTCATCGGGCGTGAAACCCGTCGTCAGTCGCTGGAAAAAACCGGAAAACTGCCTGATGCGCTGGTTGCCTGTGTAGGCGGCGGTTCTAATGCGATCGGCATGTTTTATCCGTTCCTCACCGACGAATCTGTGCAGCTTTACGGGGTAGAGGCCGGTGGCCTTGGTATTGAGACGGGGCAGCATGCGGCGCCTTTGTGTGCGGGTCGCCCGGGCGTGCTCCATGGTAACCGTACTTATTTGATGGAGGATGAGAACGGGCAAATTGCAGGCACTCACTCGATCAGTGCGGGCCTGGATTATCCAGGAGTTGGGCCGGAACATAGCTGGTTGAAGGATATCGGTCGGGCTAACTATGTGTCGGTAACCGACGATGAGGCGTTGGACGCGTTTCGCATGCTAACCTTGGTTGAAGGTATCATGCCTGCGCTGGAAACTGCCCATGCGGTAGCTTACGCCGTAAAGCTTGCAGCCACGATGGATAAAGATCAGATGGTCGTAATCAACATATCTGGCCGCGGCGATAAGGACATCCATACCGTTGCGCAGTTAGACGGTATTGAGCTCTGAGTTTTGAACNTCGAACTCTGAATTCTGAACGCGGAATAATCGACAGGAGCAGGCATGAGCCGAATTGAAGGGGTTCTCCAGACCCTCAAAGGACAAGGCCGGAAGGCACTTATTCCCTTTATTACCGCCGGTGACCCTCACCCAGATGAGACCGTGGGCTTGATGCACACCATGGTTGATGCCGGGGTGGATATCATCGAGCTGGGTGTGCCGTTTTCTGATCCCATGGCCGATGGCCCAGTGATTCAGTTGGCCTGTGAAAGGGCGCTCAAGCACGGCACATCGCTGCGCCGTGTTCTGGCGATGGTGAGTGAATTCAGAAAAACCAATGACACAACCCCGGTGGTGTTGATGGGCTACCTGAACCCCATTGAAGCCATGGGCTACGAAGCCTTTGCCGATGCGGCCGCAAAAGCGGGCGTAGACGGTGTTCTTACGGTGGACTTGCCACCGGAAGAGGCCGATGACATTGCACCTATGTTCTCCCAGAGAGGGCTGGACCCCATTTTTCTGCTGGCGCCAACCACCACCGATGAGAGAATTCGGGCAATTGCCGATCACTCTTCTGGTTATGTGTACTATGTTTCATTTAACGGCGTAACGGGAGCTGCCAGAATAAACGTGGATGAAGTTGCCGCTAAAGTGGCGCATATTCATGAATTGACGGCTCTGCCTGTTGGCGTTGGCTTTGGTATTCGCGATGCGGAAACAGCCGCAGCCGTGGGACGGGTATCCGATGGTGTAATTGTTGGCAGTGTGCTGGTCGATACAATAGCCAGAAACCAGGCAGATGTCGGAGAGCTTAAACGGGCACTGACGGATCTGCTCAACCCCATGCGCGAAGCACTGGACAGCTTGGCTTCCTGACTCGAAAGGTGAGGGCGGGCCGGAATCAAAGGACAGGATAAAACCATGAGTAACTGGCTGGACAAGATAATGCCGGGCAAAATCCGCTCGGAATCCAATCGCAGAACAGGTGTTCCTGAAGGGCTTTGGAAAAAGTGCCCTAAATGTGGCGCCTTTCTCTACAAGCCGGAGCTGGAGAAAAACCTCGATGTTTGCCCCAAATGCAATCATCACCTGAGGGTCAACGCCCGCCGTCGCCTCGACATTTTTCTTGATGAAGAGGGTCGAGAGGAAATTGGCGAAAACCTAGAACCTTGGGATCGACTGAAGTTCAAGGACACTAAGCGCTACAAGGATCGCCTAGTTCAGGCTCAAAAAACTACGGGTGAGAAAGACGCGCTTATTGCCATGAAAGGCAAAACACTGGGTGTACCGCTAGTGGCCTGTTCCTTCGAGTTCGGGTTTATGGGCGGCTCCATGGGCCAAGTTGTTGGGGAAAAGTTCGTTCAGGCCGCTAATATTGCGCTTGCAGAGCGCATTCCTCTGGTTTGCTTTTCTGCCAGCGGCGGCGCTCGGATGCAAGAAGCCATACTTTCGCTGATGCAGATGTCCAAAACTGCAGCTGTGCTTGAGCGTATGAAGGGGGAAGGCATACCTTACATTTCGGTGATGACGGACCCGGTGTTCGGTGGTGTATCTGCCAGTCTCGCAATGCTGGGCGATCTTAATATTGCCGAGCCCAATGCATTGATTGGCTTTGCAGGTCCGCGGGTTATCGAACAGACGGTTCGCGAAAAATTACCCGAAGGTTTCCAGCGCAGTGAGTTCCTACTTGAGCACGGGGCGATCGACATGATTCTGCACCGCCACCAGATGCGTGAGCGCATTGCCCACGTGCTGGCGAAGTTCACCGGTCAGGAGCGACCGGGAACAGACGAACCCATTGAATTTGACATAACGGAAAAACCAGACGTTGAGACCCCCATCGAGTAAGAAAACACCTCAGCCCCCGCAAGCTCCGGGGGCGGGTGCCACTGTTGAGCAGTGGCTGTCTTGGCTTGAATCGATCCACCCCACTGAAATTGACCTCGGGCTCGACCGGGTTCTTGTCGTATTACGCCGGCTGTTCCGAAACAAGCCAGCGGCGCGTGTGATAACGATTGCCGGAACTAACGGCAAGGGCAGCACCGTTGGCACGCTTGAGGCTTTGTTGCTGGCCGCAGGTCGGCGCACCGGCGCCTTTACGTCACCGCATTTGCAGAACTACAACGAGCGAGTCCGCATTGATGGCAAAGACATTGACGATGCGGCTCTCATTTTCGCTTTCGAGACGGTTGAGGCGGCTCGTGGTTCGGTAACGCTGACCTATTTTGAATTTGGCACGTTGGCGGCGTTCGTCGCACTTCGGGAATCCGGTGTGCAGGACTGGATTCTTGAGGTAGGTCTTGGTGGCCGGCTGGATGCCGTAAACGTAGTAGACGCGGATCTGGCGATTATAACGTCTGTCGATATTGACCACGTGGCGTTTCTCGGCGACAACCGTGAAGTCATCGGGTTTGAAAAGGCCGGCATTCTTCGCCCGGGTATACCGGCCATTATTGCCGATATGGATCCGCCACGTTCCGTGCTTCAACAGGCAACTGCTCAGAGGGTGGTGCTGACCAGAGCAGGGCAGGACTACACAATCCGCGAAGCGGTAGCAGATAGCGGTGAAGCGACTGCAACACTGCAGTACCAAGGGCAGTTGGTTAGTCTACCTGCAGGGCCTTTGCCGGTTCAGAGTGTTGCAGTTGCTGTAATGGCGATGCGAACACTTGAGCCTGGGATGGAGGTGTCGGCAATAGAAACAGCTCTGGGCCAGGTAAGTGTACCTGGGCGATTTGAGCGCCTTGAGCGAGACCCTGACCTGTATGTGGATGTAGGTCATAATCCCCATGCCGCCAACTGGCTCTGCTCGAGGCTGCAGGCTCTCAAAGTCAAAGGGGGTAGTCGAAAGGTTCACGCAGTGTACGCCGCACTTGGGGATAAAGACGTTGAGGGAGTAGTCAGGGCCATGGCTCCGGTGGTTGATTCTTGGTATTTAGCTGGGCTGGATGTACCTCGTGGTTTGAGCTCAGAAGCCTTGAAAGCAAAGCTTGAGTCCTGTGCATTAACGCAAGTAACTACTCACGAGTCTGTAGCTAATGCCATTGCGGAAGCAAAATTCCATGCCGGCAAAAATAGTATCGTGATTGTTTTCGGCTCATTTTTTACCGTTGCACAAGCGCGCTCGCTGCTGCTGTAAATCAGACGCTCAGCGCCTTAAACTTTGTCCATAGCGCATCGCAGGGCTTGGAGTTATGGCCGGCGGGCAGTTAGTATGTCGCAGGAAAAATGAATGGGGAGCCAAGTAACGTGGATGGATTGAAACAAAGAATAATTGGAGCGCTGGTGCTGGTTTCGCTGGCCGTTATCTTTGTTCCTATGGTCTTCGATGAGCCTCACTCAGAGCGCACTTCCACGTCGATCAATATTCCGGAAGAGCCGCCTTTTCCGGAAGTTGAATCGCCGAAGTCGGATATAGCGCAAACACCTCCTTATCAGCAAGATCAGGCTTCGAATTCAGGTTCAGCCGATCAGGACTTCCGCATTCTGGAAAATGATGAGCCGGAGCCGGCTACCCA
>JGI1221J13441_10001122_pt1 | contig 11459 bp, 12 predicted proteins | sample LakVidmifraction_4_FD_13441 | JGI IMG/M metagenome (IMG submission 13441) | reverse complement strand
ACTGTTTTATAAGACCGAAGGTTTTTGGCATCGTTCAATCCCCACGGGAATTGGTTTTATGGAAGATCTTGCTGAAAAGCAGGATTTTAAAATTACCACAACGAAGGATGCCGATGATTTTCTTAGAGAGGATTTACAAAAGTATAAGTTAATTATTTTTTTAAACACTACTGGAGGTGTATTTGATAAAAAGCAGCAAAAAGAATTTAAAAAATATATAGAAGAGGGCGGTAATTTCTTCGGAATTCACGCTGCGGCAGATACCGAGTTAGACTGGCCCTGGTTTGGAGAATTGGTAGGAGGTTTTTTTGACGGCCATCCCAAAATTCAGCAGGCAAATGTAAAGGTGAATAGACCAGATCATCCTACGGTAAATCATCTACCGAAGGTGTGGACAAGAACAGATGAATGGTATAACTATAAAAACCTGCATCCTGAAATGCAGGTGTTGCTATATTTAGACGAAAACTCTTACGAAGGTGGCACCAATGGAAAGGAACATCCCATCGCCTGGTTTAGAGAAACCGGTTTTGGGGGAGTATCAATTTATACCGGTGGTGGGCATACCATTCAGTCTTATTTAGAGCCGGTATTTCAAGAGCATTTGTTGCAGTGTATTTTGTTTGGCTTGAATGGGGCTAAATAATCGAACAAGTATTGAAGTATGCTGAAGATAAATGTTTTTGTTGTAAAACTGTAAACCCTTAATTAAAAGAAAGTATTTAAATGCGAAATTGGATTTGTTCTAAAGACTAATTAGTGCGTAAATAATCTTATTTTTGAAGTGAACTACCTTGGAGCAAACCCACGAGGCATCAAGGTGAAAAATTTAATAATATTTCGACGCTAGCGTCGAAGCTCCCGATAGTAATCGGGATTAAACCTCACTTAGAGTTTGAGATGAAATAAAGTGACCAGAATTCACGATGTTATTTTGTACATTTACAAGGCAAAAAACGTAGATCTGGCCTTAGCTAAAATGTCCCGATCCCGAGTACTCGGGAGGGATTAACGCAGTAAATGTGCAAAAGAGCGAGTCAAAAATGGATAGGTTATTTCGTTCCAATCCCTTCGTGAGTGAAAAAAGAAAAAATTATGAGTAAAGGAGTATTGCTGGTGAATTTGGGCTCCCCAAAAAGTACCAATCCTAAAGACGTAAAAAAATATCTGGACGAATTTTTAATGGACGAGCGGGTGATAGACGTTCCTTATTGGGCCAGAACCCTTTTAGTAAGGGGAATTGTATTAAACACCCGGCCTAAGAAATCGGCAGCGGCCTATCAAAAAATTTGGTGGGATGAGGGCTCACCGCTAATTGTTTTATCAAAGCGACTTCAGAATAAAATGGACGAACAAACCTCAATTCCAATCGCCCTGGCCATGCGTTATGGCGAACCGAGCATAAAATCGGGGCTTCAGGAACTGCACGATAAAGGAGTAGATGAGGTCTTGCTTTTTCCATTATATCCGCAATTCGCGATGGCTACTACCGAAACTATCCTGGTTTTAGCCGAAGAACTTAGGAAAGAGCATTATCCAAAAATGCAATTCACCACCGTACCGCCTTTTTATAATCATCCAGATTATGTTCGGGTTTTAGCTGAAAGTATTTCAGATAAATTAAAAGGCGTGGATTTTCAACATTTATTATTTTCTTATCACGGGGTGCCCGAAAGGCATATTAGAAAAAGTGATGTGACCAAATCTCATTGTAAAATAGACGGCAGTTGTTGCCAGACGCCATCAGCAGCTCATCAATTTTGTTATCGTCACCAATGTTACGAAACTACAAGACTTGTAGCCGAATATTTAGAGCTTAAAGAAAACTCCTATAGCGTTTCTTTCCAGTCCCGATTAGGATTTGACCCGTGGTTGCAACCATATACCGATAGGACTATAGAGCGTTTTGGGAAAGAAGGAATGAAAAAACTGGCTGTAGTAACGCCCGCCTTTGTTTCAGATTGTCTGGAAACTTTAGAGGAGATTGCCATGGAAGGGAAAGAAATCTTCCAGGAAGTTGGCGGGGAAGAATTTACCGTTGTTCCTTGTCTTAACGATAGAGAAGACTGGGTAAATGTGCTTTCTCGCTGGGTAGATGAATGGGCACATCAAAAACCTGTGCAAGCATAATGATTTCGAAGAATTCTCAAAACCTGGGAGAGAAATCTATAGGCAAATTATTATTACAGCAAGCTGTACCGGCTTCAGTAGGAATACTGGTGATGTCGCTTAATATTCTTATCGATACCATTTTTGTTGGTAATTGGATTGGTTCTACCGCTATCGCCGCAATTAATGTGGTGTTGCCGGTTTCTTTTTTTATTGCTGCTTTGGGAATGGCTATTGGAATTGGAGGTTCTTCTATAATTTCCCGGGCTTTGGGAGCCAATAACAGGCAGAAAGCCTTAAAAACTTTTGGGAATCAAATTACGCTTACTTTAATCCTTACCATTAGTCTGGTAACCATTGGGTTGGTTTTCGTGAATTCCCTTATTCCCGCTTTCGGCGGAAAAGGAGAGATCTTTGATCCGGCAAAAATTTACTATAAAATAGTGCTTTATGGAGTGCCTTTTCTGGCGCTCTGCATGATGGGAAATACGGTGATTCGTGCCGAAGGGAAACCCAAATTTGCCATGATTGCGATGATTATTCCCTCGGTGGGTAATTTGTTGTTAGATTATATTTTCATCAATCAAATGAACCTGGGAATGGCAGGTGCAGCATGGGCCACCACCATTTCCTATCTTTTTTGCTTTGGTTATGTCTTATGGTTTTTTCTCTCTAAAAATTCAGAATTAAAGATTAGTTTACCTCATTTCGGACTTGATAAAATTATTTTAAAGGAAATAAGTTCCCTCGGCTTTGTGACTTTGGCGAGACAGGCCGTGGTGAGTATAATCTATCTTATTATGAACAATATTTTGTTCGATCTGGGCGGGGAAGATGCCATCGCTATTTATGCGATTATTGGCCGGATGTTGATGTTTGCGCTATTTCCCGTTTTAGGGGTTACCCAGGGTTTTCTACCTATTGCCGGATTTAATTATGGAGCCGAAAAATACCACCGGGTTCGTGAAAGTGTCAATACCGCCATTGTATATGCTTGCGGTTTGGGGTTTTTGGTTTTTGGCGGGATTATGTTTTTTGCTGAAGAAATAGTTCAAATATTTACTCAAAATCCAAAAATTATTAAAGAAACCCCAGATGCCATGCGGTGGGTCTTTGCGGCAACCCCAATAGTAGCGATTCAACTTATTGGGGCTGCTTATTTTCAAGCTGTAGGAAAAGCAACTCCCGCATTATTGCTCACCCTTTCCCGGCAGGGTTTCTTTTTTATTCCCTTAATCTTAATTTTACCAAATTATTATGGGGCTTTTGGGGTTTGGATTTCATTTCCTATTGCCGACTTGCTTTCAACGCTGGTTACCGCTTACTTTTTGAATAGGGAAATGAGGTTAAAATTGAAACCTGAAAGCTTCGGATAATCTTTCCGAAGAGAAAACCATAAATCCTTATCTTTGTTAGAAAACCGAAAAGGGATGAATAAAAATGCTTTAAAAATAGAATTGATCCAAAAGGTCATTGCCTGTAATGATGCCACTTTGCTGAAGCAAATTGAAGATTTATTGCGAGACGTAAAAGTTGAGGTAAATGAACCCGGGGAAGGTTATGAAGTAAAAAACCATAAAAACCTGCTTTCCAAAGAACAACTTGAAGAACTGGAGCGCCGGAGGAAAGCATATAAAAGTGGCGCGGAAAAAGCAATCCCATGGGAAGAGGCAAAGAGGGAAATTGAAAGGAAATATGGGTTTTAGACTTAAAATAAACTCTTCAGCTCAATTTGATTTAAAAAATGCGATTGATTGGTATGAAGCTAAACAGGTTGGTTTGGGAAAGCGTTTCCTAAATGATCTTAAAAGAACATTAGACAGAATCCAATTTAATCCATATATTTTTCGTTTCGAAGACAGCTATAGAAATGCTCTCCTTGATATTTTTCCATATATAATAATTTTTGAAATAGATAGTCAAGAAATTATAATCCTGGCTGTCTTCAATACCCACCAAAACCCAACCAAACCATAATTTTTGCTGGGTATAAATTACGGCAAATTATACCTGAAAGCTGGGGATAATCTTTCCGAAGAGAAAACCATAAATCCTTATCTTTGATAGAAAGTTGTAATTATGGACATAAACGAATTGAAAATAAGTCTATTAAAAAAGATCATCGCTTGCGAGGATGAAGCAGTGTTAGGGAAAATTGAAATTTTATTGCAAGAAGTGCAAGTAGATGCCGAGGAACCTGGGAAAGATTATAAGTTAGAAAAATTCAACAGTGTACTTTCTAAAGAACAATTAGAGGAAATAGAAACGCGAAATAAAGCCTATAAAGCGGGGAGTCTTGAAACTGAATCCTTAGAAACATTCAATCAGAAAATGTTCGAAAAATATGGGTTTTAAGCTAGAAATTAGTGTAAAAGCCCGTAAAGATGTGGAAGCGGCGGTAAACTGGTACAATGCTCAAATACCGAAGCTTGGAAAAAAATTTGTGAATGAATTTAGGGATAGTTTAGGGTATATTCAGAATTACCCTTTTGCCTTTAAGGAATTTGATGGTGTTAACAGAGAGGTTCCTCTAAAAATTTTCCCATATTTAATAATTTATGAAGTTCAAGAGTATAAAATCATTATTCTTGGTGTCTTCAATACCCACCAAAACCCAACCAAAAAAACATAATTTTTTCAAGGGAAAATTAGGGCGGAGAACTTGGGATAATCTTTCCGAAGAGAAAACCATAAATCCTTATCTTTGATAGAAAGTTGTAATTATGGACATAAACGAATTGAAAATAAGTCTATTAGAAAAGATCATTGCTTGCGAGGACAAAGCAGTGCTGGAGAAAATTGAAATTTTATTGCAAGAAGTGCAAGTAGACGCTGAGGAACCCGAGGAGGATTATGAAGTGAAAAGTTCTGAATTTATTGTGTCAGATAAAGTTTATGCTGAATTAGATAAAGATTTTAAAGCCTATAAAACTGGAAAACTTAAAACAGAATCGTGGGAAAAAGTTGATCGTGAGTTGAAGGAGAAATATGGATTTTGAAATAAGAATTTTACCCCGGGCAAAGTTAGAAATAGAGGAAGCTATTGCCTGGTACTCCTCAAAAAAACTTGAATTAGGTAAGGAACTTTCAAAAGAAATTAATTTGGTATTTGATCTTTTGCGTTTTGATCCTTTTTTATTCAACACAAATAGAAATAATTATAAACAGGTGCCGCTGAAGAGATTTCCTTATGTTATAATTTATAGGGTTTTCGATAATGAAATTTTAGTTCAGTCTGTTTTCAATACCCACCGAAACCTAACCAAAAAACCATAATTTGTGATAGATTATTACCAGTATATAAAAGCATTACATTTAATTTTTGTGATTACCTGGTTTGCCGGACTTTTTTATATTCCGAGACTGTTTATTTACCATATTGAAGCCACCCAAAAGCCCGAACCCGAAAACAAAATTTTAAGCACCCAACTAAAATTAATGACNAAAAGGCTATGGTATATTATCACNTGGCCTTCGGCTATCCTGGCCAGTTTATTCGCNNTTTTATTGCTTTATTTATCTCCGGGATGGCTCTCGCAGGGATGGATGCACGTGAAATTAGGTTTTGTGGTTCTCTTGTATGCTTATCACCTAAAAAATCATCTTATTTTTAAAGATTTGCAGGAAGACATTGTTAAATGGACGTCCAATAAAATGCGCTTATGGAACGAGGTTTCTACCCTCATTCTCTTTTCGGTGGTATTTTTAGCGATTTTAAAAGACGCTTTTAACTGGATTTATGGCGTAATAGGCATTTTTTTGCTGGCTGCCATGCTTATGCTTGGAATTAAAATTTATAAACGGATTAGAGCTAAAAATCCGAATGCTTAAATTGGAACTCGTCTTGACTTAATGTTTGGAACCGAGAATTATGGCTCTTGTGTCGTAATGAAGTCATTTTTAAGTTGCATAGCTGTAGCTACGGAACTTAAAAAAGATAAAATTAGGGTGCAAAATGCATATTTCGCAGGTGAAAGTAAAAGTCAAGTCGAGTTTCTGGTGTGATAATTGCTTAAAATGGGCTAATTAGTAACTATGAAGCTTTCAAAACTTTCCTTACGTACGCGTATTTTCATCTCCATGATCCTGCTGGTTTTTGGAGCTTCAATTTTAATTGTGGGGATTACCGTTTTTCAATATAAACACGAGGCAGAAAATTATCACCGGGAGCGTTTAGAGCGCAAGGAGCAGGCTATTAGGGAGAATATTAAATTTGTGTTGGCCAGCACTACCTACCTGGTGAATACCGAAAATATAGATAATATTTTTAGGGAAAGGAACCGCATTCACGAGATGGCGCAGGTGCACGAGATGCAAATTAATATTTATGGGCTGGACGGTCGCCTACTCCTAAAATCAGATCAATCTTTTTTTAGGGATACCACCAATTATTTTCTGGATAAAGATATTCTTCGGAAGCTTGAACGATCTTCTAAAAAGAGGGTGATTGAAAAGACTGAAACTAACGAACAAAAATTTCAGTCGTCTTACACCTATATTACAGACGGGAAGTTCAAGCCCCTGGCGGTATTATATTTGCCTTATTTGCAAGACGATAGTGTTTTAAACCGCGATCTCAATAATTTCTTAATGCGCATGGGCGAGGTGTATTTATTTATGCTGGTTATCGCCATATTTTTATCCTATTTCCTGTCTAAATATATCACGAAATCGTTGAAAATTATTTCAGAAAAAATTACCGAAACAAGACTTGATAAACGTAACCAGAAGATAGAAATAACCAATGCTTCCGAAGAAATTTACACTCTGGTTTCCGCATATAACAGTATGATAGACGAGCTGGAAGAAAGTGCTGTGCAACTTGCAGCCGGGGAGCGGGAACAGGCCTGGCGAGAAATGGCGAAACAAGTAGCACACGAGATAAAAAATCCCTTAACGCCAATGCGTTTAAGTGTACAAAGTTTTGAACGTAATTTTGACAGGAACGATCCTGAAATTGAGCAAAAAGTAGCAGAATATTCTACCACGCTCATCAACCAAATCGATACGATGAGTTCTATAGCAGCTGCATTTTCCAATTTTGCAAAAATGCCGGCGCAGCAAAGCGAATTGCTTAATGTGCCCAAAATAGTAAAATTGGCGCTAGATATTTTTAACGAAGATTATATTCAGTTTAGTAGCGAAAAAGAAGAAATTCTAGCAAAATTCGATCGCACCCAACTTATAAGAGTGATTACCAATCTTGTGAAAAATGCGATTCAGGCTATGAATGGCCGGGAGAATCCGAGGATTATGGTAAGTATTCACGAAGAAGAAACTCAGGTTTGCGTGTTTATTTCAGATAATGGTTCGGGGATTTCCGAAGAAAATATAAAAAAGATTTTTGAGCCTAAATTTACCACTAAAAATAGCGGAATGGGGCTTGGGCTGGGAATGGTGAAGAATATTGTGGAAACCTTTAATGGAAATATTACCTTTACTTCTAAACTGGGAAAGGGCACTACTTTTAAGTTGCGTTTCCCAAAATAGTGTCTGTCTATAAATTCCGATAACTGGGTTATGCGCATTTTGAAATTAAGCATTTACACCAGTAAACTCTCTGGTTTTAAGTTTTGCAAGCCTTGTTCCCGGACTTTCTAGGTCAGACACTTAATAGTATGAACAAACACTAAATAATATAATAAGAACAATTTAAAAAATATGATATAGTATGNAATTTGAAAATATTTTAACCGAAAATAACGACGGGATATTGCAAATTATAATTAACCGTCCCAAAAAACTAAATGCTTTAAACCGAGCTACTATAGAAGAATTACACCAGGCTTTTATGGAAGCTAAAGAAGATGGGGACGTAAAAGTGGTGATTCTAACCGGCACCGGCGAAAAAGCTTTTGTGGCCGGCGCTGATATTGGTGAGTTTTCAGATTTTTCTTCGGAAGAAGGTCGGGAGCTCTCGGCCGAAGGTCAGGCTAAATTATTCGATTTTGTCGCTAACTTNCCAAAACCGGTTATTGCGGCAATAAATGGTTTTGCCCTTGGTGGCGGACTCGAATTGGCCATGGCGGCCCATTTTAGANTAGCCAGTGATAATGCGAAAATGGGACTGCCAGAAACTTCTTTGGGGTTAATTCCCGGTTATGGCGGCACACAACGCTTACCGCAACTGGTAGGCAAAGGTCGCGCTATGGAAATGATTATGACCGCCGGAATGATAGATGCGAACCAGGCTTTGCAATATAATTTGGTAAACCACGTATGTGAGTCGGAAGAATTAATAGGTTTTGCCGAAAATATTGCCGGGAAGATCATGAAGAATTCCCTGGTTGCCATTAGCGCGGCCATTCACGCCATTAACGCTAATTATGAAGACGGAGTTAACGGATTTGAAGTAGAGATAAGTGAGTTTGGAAACTCCTTTGGCACCGAAGATTTTGAAGAAGGAACTTCCGCATTTTTAAATAAACGTAAAGCAGATTTTCCCGGGAAATAAGTGAAAGTAAATAGTAAGAAGCCTGTGCCTGCCTGATCGATCATTCAGGTGGGTTAGCCGAAGTGTGCCGAAGTCTCTTACATTAAGGGCTTCTTTTAGTTCTGTTTCTATAACATGAAGTTTTACGAAATCTATAAAATTAAATTTAAACACGATGAAAAAACATCTGCTACTCTTTATCGTCTGGACCGTTACGTTTAGCCTAACCGCCCAGGAAAAAGCAAAACCCATTTTTGAAGACGGCGAAGCGCAAATCGTGCCCGCTTTCAACAATCCAGAAGATTGGATACGGGAAGACCTTTGGGTGGAAACCGGCTTTGATACCGACGGCGATAACAAACCAGACCGTATGCACGTAGATGTAACAAGACCCAAACAAACCGAAACTGAAGGTTTAAAACTTCCTGTAGTATATGAGTCCAGTCCCTATTTTGCGGGGGTCGCACCAAATGTGGAAGGTGCTTTTCACGATGTGTACCATGAATTGGGCGATCTGGGAAAGGAAATCACCCATCCTTCGGTAACCAGAACGGGCGAACGGCCTATTATTTCGAATTCAAAAATAAAAAAGTGGGTGCCCAGGGGATATATTGTGGTGCATTCCTCTTCGCCCGGAACGGGCCTTTCGCAAGGCTCGCCAACTGTGGGTGGGGATAACGAATCTTTGGCTCCAAAAGCCGTGATAGATTGGCTTAACGGTCGCGCAAAAGGCTACAAAACCCCTTATGGCGACGAAGAGGTAAAAGCGTACTGGACCACTGGAAAAGTAGGAATGACGGGAACATCGTATAATGGAACGCTACCGCTTGCGGCCGCCACAACAGGAGTAGAAGGTCTGGAAGCTATCATTCCCGTCGCGCCTAACACTTCTTATTACCATTATTATCGATCCAATGGTTTGGTGCGTTCACCAGGCGGGTATCTGGGAGAAGATGTTGATGTACTGTACAATTTTATTCATAGTGGGGATGAGTCTAAACGAGCGTATGCCGATTCTGTGTACCGTGATACCGAAATAAAGATGGGTATTGATCGCAAAACAGGCGATTATAACAAATTTTGGGCAGGTCGCGATTATTTAAACGATATGAAGCCTATGAAGGCCGCCTTGTTTATGTCGCACGGTTTTAACGATTGGAACGTAATGCCAGAGCATAGTTATCGCATTTATAAAGCTGCGGAAGAAAAAGGCCTGCCGGTAAAAATTTATTACCATCAATACGGCCACGGAGGCCCACCACCACTATCGATGATGAATCGCTGGTTTACCAAATATCTTTTCGGGATTGACAACGGAGTAGAAAAAGGTCCAAAAGCCTACATCGTTCGTGAAAATGATAAAATAGACAACCCAACGGCTTATGCCAATTATCCAAACCCAGATGCTGAAGATGTTACCTTGTATCTACAAAGAAACGGATTGCAGAAAGGGATGCTGACAGCAGAAAAGGATGAAAAACAAGGTAAGCAAACGCTTATTGACGACTATACTTTTTCGGCAGATTCGTTGGCGCAGTTGGCAAGTTCTACCCATCGTTTATTATTTGTAACCCCTGTTTTAAAGGAAGCCGTTCACCTATCGGGACTGTCAACTTTAAAAATTAAATTGGCAAGCAGTAAACCTGCGGCCAATCTTTCAGTCTGGATGGTTTCTTTGCCGTGGAACACCGAAAGAAATGCAAAAATTACCGATAACATTATCACAAGAGGCTGGGCCGATCCGCAGAACTATAAATCTCTTACCGAAAGTGAACCTCTAAAGCCCGGCAAGTTTTACGAACTTTCCTTCGAGCTTATTCCTGACGATCAGGTAATCCCCGCTGGACAGCAAATTGGGCTGATGATTTTTTCGAGTGACAATAAGTTTACGCTCTTGCCCAAGCCAGGCACCGAATTGACCATTGATCTGGACGAAACTAGTGTCGAAATTCCTGTAGTTGGTGGGAAGAACAAGTATGAGAAAGCAACAAAATAAACAGGATTGAATCCGAATAAATGGAAATATTCCATATATTTGGAAAATGTATTCTGAAGATTATATCAAAGGGCGGGGCGCCCAGGTAAACACCCATAACCGGTTTCACGAACATTCGCATGAAACTCGGGACGATTTCCTCAATTATTGCGCGAAGGAAGAAGAGGAACCATCCTCCTCTAAAACTTCCTTTATGGAGACCTTTCCCAAAACGATTGTAAACAAGGTTGCCAGTCCCGATGTAGGAATGGGCTATTCTTTAAATCCGTATCAGGGTTGCGAGCACGGTTGTATTTATTGTTACGCCAGGAATTCACACGAATATTGGGGATATAGTGCAGGCCTTGATTTTGAACAGAAAATACTGGTTAAAAAGAATGCTGTGTCCCTTTTGGAAACCAAGTTGAAAAGTAAAAGCTGGAAAGCCGAGCCTATTATGCTCTCGGGAAATACAGATTGCTACCAACCGGTAGAGAAGAAGCTTGAAATTACGCGTAGTTTATTGCAAACTTTTTTAAAATACCGGCATCCCGTGGGCATTATCACCAAAAATGCACTCATTCAAAGAGACCTGGATATTTTAGAAGAATTAGCGCAAGACAACTTAGTACATGTAAATCTTTCGGTCACCTCGCTGCAGGAAGAAACCCGGCGTATTTTGGAGCCGCGAACGGCCAGTATAAAAAAGCGCTTGCAGACCATAGAAATGCTTGCCAAACGAGATATTCCGGTTAGCGTGATGATGGCACCCATTATTCCGTCCATAAATTCTCATGAAATTATGCCCTTGGTAAAAGAGGTTTCGGAAAGGGGAGCACTAGGAGTAGGTTATACCATTGTGCGCTTAAATGGCTCGATTGGTCAAATTTTTACCGATTGGATTAAAAAAACAATGCCCGATAGGGCTGATAAGGTTTTGCA
>JGI1221J13441_10001118_pt1 | contig 11469 bp, 22 predicted proteins | sample LakVidmifraction_4_FD_13441 | JGI IMG/M metagenome (IMG submission 13441) | reverse complement strand
CCAACCTCCCAAGCTGCGCCGCTGGTGATGGTGTAGTACGTCGTATTAGTATTACCGATAACAGCAAACGACTGATAACCACTAATGGCACCCGCAAGGGTAATGGTCCCCGTCCCCGTGGACGTGGTCGTTTCTTGTACGCGATCAGCAGTAACGAGAGCCATTATGCGATCCTGATAATGGCCGTTGCGGCGGCGGCGGCAGGGAAGATGATGGTGAAATCACCCGCCGTCGAAGTCTTGTCGGAACCGAAGTCCAGCACGGCGACAGCCGGGTTGGTAAGGGCCGTGTTGGCGTTGGATTGTGCCGACGGTGTGGTGTTATAAATCAACGCCCCGCGTGCCGTGATGGTCGAGGCGGAGAAGGTAAGGTCGGTAAAGTCGGTGAACCCGGTCGTGCCGGACGTCACCGCACCCCCCAAGTTCGACAAGTTGGCACCGCCCGCAGTGTATCCAGTACCGACGACTTCGTTGGTCGCGCTGTAAGCGGTCGTGGTGGCGTCGAGGGTAGCCGTCGTCGTGTAGAGCGCGAGCTTGAAGGTATCTCCGCCGGTTACGCGGAAATCGTGGACGCCAAGGAGGAGTTCCCCTTTGAAGCTGGTGGGCATTGCTTGGGTAATAGGCATAGCGGCCTCCTTATGCGTCGAGAAGTAAGATTAGCTCCGGGTGTCCCGCCTGTTGGAACTTATTCCCCAGAGTGACGTTATGAGAGCGGACGGCTTCATGCAGGTAGAACACAAGCACATTGCGGATCGACGTCCGAAAGGCTTCCGCCTGCTCCCGAATGGCGGGGTGTGCAGTACTGCCGACATAGATGATCTTGTCGAGCGCCCTCTCGGCAATCTCCTCTGGCGTGAAGCCGCGCCCTTCTATGGTCAGGACGCTGACCGCGCCGATGTCGCCCACTCCGTTGAACATGCTCTACCTCACTGGGTACCGGACCTGCTGGGTCCGGTACATATCCTGACGGTTCTTGCCTTCGCTGAGTTGCTTGAGCATCTGAAGGGCTTCTTCGTACCGCTTCTGGTAGTTTCCGATAACGTCGGCTTCCCCCTTCATGAAGGTGTAGGCTTCCAGCAGCGCGCCGTAGAGCAGGACGCTATCAAAGTTGTCGCCCAGCCACGTCGTACCCGCCGTCACGATGGACGGGGGGTAGTAAAAATAGTGCAGTTCGGCGGCGTAGTTCTGGTCCGGGGTCGGGCCAAGAATGTACGAGGTCTCGTCGAAATAGGCGTAATACACCGGCAGGCCGGTGTCCGCAGGGTTGGGGAACGCGGCCCGAATGAAGCTGACATCCTTGTTGAGCAGGTACTCGTAGTTGCCAGCAGCGTCGATAACGGCGAGCGAGAAGTTCGCCAACCAATCGCTGGGCACCGCGAGGTACTTGTTCCCGTTGGTCAGGGTGCCGGTGACATTCTTGCGCAGGTCCAGAAGCTGAACTGTATTGAAGATGCGCTGCTCGGCCTGCTGGATGAACGTGTTGATCTGTTCGGTCGACGTCAACGTCACCGCGCTGGAACCGTCAGCGCCGGTCCATGCGGTGTTAGGGAAGTCGTTTTCGACGTACCCCTTTATCGTCTCGAACAGAGTGTTGTAGTTCACCTGTTAGCCCATCTTCTTGCTGCAATTGGTGCCGCGCTGCGCCGCGCCCGTACCCCGGATTTTCAGGGTTTGGGTGTTGGCCACGTTGTTCGGATAACCAGCGACCTTGGGGGTCGGGACAACCTTCGGTTTCTCAGCCATTTTTATTGCCCTTACCCTTCGAAGGTTTGCTGCCAGACTTCTGGTTTGCAATCTTCGCTAGATTGCGCCCCATCTGCATCATCTGACCGTTGGTCTTGCCACCCTTTGCCATACTAATTTCCCGTGTTGACTGTTACGGTCCCTACCTGACCAATTCCTATTAGCGTATTTGGAAGGCCAGATAAACCCAAAGGATTATTCAAACCCACTGGCCTCCACCCCCACTGAATAACCCGGCTACCGTCGGTCGGGTTACCCGCTACGTTCAACCCGGCTTGGTAGAAGCTGTTATCTGGACGGGGGTTACGAAGAGCTTGGGGATCATCAACCGGGTACATACCGAGTTGAAGTTGCGGTTGATCCGGCTCCCAACAAGTGGGGCACACGAGCAGGTTGACGTTCTTGGTTTTGATGGTGAGCGAACGAAGCTGTTTCAGCTTGTACTGCTGACCACAACGGTCGCACTCGGCAATCGCCCGTTTGCCTGCGGCATACCGGTTGGACATCGGGCCTCCTTAGTACACCGTCTGGCGCGGCACCAAACGAAGCGGGGCTTTCTCCCGGTCTTCGTCAGCGGCCTGCTGCCAGAGTTCTTCGTACATAGCCTTGAGTGCGGAAGTGCGCTCCATGGCTCCGGGCAGCTTCATCGACAGGTGGAACGCCAACCCAGCAACCAGACATGGGAGGAACCGGAACGGGATGTCCTGCGTGCTGGTACCACTACCTGCGTCCTGCAAGCGGCGCAGTCGCCAGTACACGAGGGTATAAAAGTTCGGCTGGTCCGGGCACGGCCAGATGTTGACCTTCGGCGCGTTCACACCGCCGGGGTAAGTCGCGCCCGATTGGCGGTTGATCCACATCTGGATCGGGCGGCCCTGCGCGTTCTTGTTCGGGATAGACGAGTAGGTGTCTACGGAGATACGGCTGATGTTGATGTCGGACTGGTTCTGCCCCGCACCCGTGCGGATCACATGGTCGAGCAGGTCAATGGTATCGACCGGCAAATCATAGGTGCTCTGCCCTTGGATAAGCGGGATGCTGCCCTGCTCGATAGTCCATAGGTTGATGCCACGGTTCGCCCATTCGATAGTCAGAAGGTTCAAGCTACGCCGCGCCGTGCGCATGTCGTAACCTGTCCGCAGTTCGATACCGCAACGCTCAAACGCCTCTTCGACGATGTCGTTGAGGTTCATGTTGAACGCTGTGGTGCCGGTCGTGGTCATCGGTATTTCGCCGTTTTCTTGGCGATGGTCTTGGGCTGCTTAACGAACTGCTTGCCCTTGGCCATGCCTTGCCGCTTCGCCTTGGTTGTAGCAGCGTATTCACTACTACTCAAAGCCTCTCGTGCTTTCTTCGGGAGGTACCGCTCCCCGGTGGCTTTCGACCCTTGTGTCGACGGTTTGCCTGACTTGGTACCCCAGTCTTCCTGCGTCCACTTCTTCAGGCTTTGCTGGGGTTTCTTCATCAGTCCGTATACCCCCCGCCCTTGGCTTTGTACTGCGCAGCCAGCATCTGCGCCTTCCGGGCGCTCCACTGCCCCGGAGAGCCGCCTTTGTCGCCCGCTTTGATGCTGTTAAACAGCGACTTCCGCATAGACGGCTTGGTGTAGTTACCCGCCTCATTCACACGAGACTGGCCGCCTTTGGCGTATGCGTCGACGCTCTTCCGTTTCGCTGCCGCCTTACCCGGCAGCTTGGATGCCCGGACAGCGCCCATGCCACGTGAGGGGCGCATGTTGTTAGCACCCGCTCATCTTGCCGCCCTTGGCCATGGCGACTTTCTTACCCTTGGTCTTGCCCTTCTTGGCAACACCGTCAGTGGCTTTGGTCTTGGTCATAGCGCGCCCCATGGTGTCGGCGCTCTTTTTGACCATGGCCTTGCCAAAAGGCGAAGCCATGAAACCCTTTTGCTTGGTGGTCTTGTTGAACATGTCAGTCCTTTCCGAGAAACTTTTTCACCGTTGCGGTTTCGTATATCCGAATGCCGGTCCAGAGGATGGTAAACAAAGCAGCTACAGATGGGAGCATATCGGTAAGGGTCCCTACGACAGTCAGCACCGACAGCGCATCCAGCAGCCATTTGATGAAGTCGCCATGATGGTCGGTCATGTCAGCAATCCCACGCGCGTAAAGACTTGTTGATACGGCTGTTGGGGTCGTTGGCGGTCTTACTACTAGTTAGTTTCTTTTTCATCCCCGACATCCGCGCGCAGAACGACTTTTTACGCGGGCCACCTTCCGGCTGTGGGGCTTTCAACCCCGGCTTCCCCGGATTGGCCTTGTTGTAGGACGCACGCCCTTTGGCGTTGAGGCCGCCCTTGTCGGACTTACCTTCCTTACGTGTCCATGCCGGGGACTTGGCCATCAGACCATCTTTCCCTTGGTCTTACCCTTGGTGGCGCAGCCGTCGGCGCGCTTGGAGACGGAGCCGCCTTTGGCCATTCCCGGTGTCCTTATGGACCCACGCATTACGGCTTCACTGATAGCCTTAGTCGTGGCCTTGCCCAGCGCGGAAGGGCTGATTGAGAAACGTGACTTCGCAGCGGCCTTGGCCTTGTCAGCCTTAATTTTAGCAAGGCTGGCGTCGGCGTCGGCGTCGAGACCTTTCTGGTACCGCTCCATCTGCGCGTCCGATAGCTTCGCGTTGTTCGTGTCGAGATTGCGTATGATGTCGCGCATCTGCGTTTTGGCGTTATAAGGATTAGCAGCAGGTTTGGCCGTGGGCTTTGCGCTACCTTCACCCGCCATCTTGGTGCCGTAGCTACCACCGTTCCACGAAAAGGTTTTGTCCCCACGCTTGCGGGCAGCGGCGAAAGCCGATCCAAACGATTGTTTCTTTGGCGCGGTATCCGCTTCTTCGCGTTTGCGCGTGGCGGCGAGGTTGCGGCCTTCCAACACCTTGGTTTCGAGGTCGGCTTTTGGCATCGACGTGTTGGGCCGGGAGGCTTCCTCCAACCCCTTCATATCAACGTCAATCGACTTGACCTTGCCGCCCTTGGCGTAATTCTTGACCGCGCGCATGTCCTTGGCGTTCTCCTTGGACATGCGGTTGCCGCTGGCCACGCTATCGCCAATCGGGGGCATCCCCGACCGCTTGGTACCCATCATGGCTTTGGTCTCGGCACCGACCCGCTTCGAGACGCGGTTCCCGCTGGCTACACTTGCCGCCATCGACGGCATACCGCCCGAACCGAACTTGCGCTTTTTCATACGAAACGCCCTTTCGTCTTGCCCTTGGTGGCGCAGCCGTCGGCGCGCTTGGAGACGGAGCCGCCTTTGGCGTACTTCTTGACCTTACCGCCCTTTTTCATACCGGGCTTCCCACCAGCGTCCGCCTTGACGACTTTGTCGGGGTCGTTGGGGTCTTTAATCCCCAAAAACTTAGCCCCAAGACTGTCGTACATGGTGCCCCCGGCCAGCGGGCCAAGCAGCGTTTTTAGCAATCCCGTACCGAAATTGTCTTTAGCCATGATAACCTCCGTTACCCGTAAAAGGCGACGACCGACGCGATGTTGGTCAGCGTTCCGTGCAACCCCGCCTTCGACACAATGCCTTGGTCCGGGATAAGAATATTTAGCACGCCGCCGTCAGCCACAGCCGGGGTGTTGAAGGTAAACAACACCGCGCCTGATCCGCTACCATCGCGGACAACCACCGAACCAGCGACAGCCCCACACACGATGTACAGCGCCTTCACACGGGTGCGGAAAGCGATGTCGACGCCGCTCTGGGTCAGAAATTGGCCCGTCACAGCGAGCGGCTGGCTTGCTTTGACGTCAGTTTGCATAGCCATAGGAAGGCCCTCCTATAGAGCTATTAGACTACGGCGAAGACGAACACGGCGTAAGTGGCCGATGCCGGATCAACCGGGGCCGCAGTGATGTTCGACGCCCGAATTGACACGACGCCAGCCGCCGAAACATAGGCGTTGAAGACGATACCGGCAGCGGGTGCAGCAGGGAGGCCCATGACAACCTCGTCGTTGACCGCAGCGCCCGCAACGTTGATGGTCAGGGTCGCCTGCGCGGCGGCGGCAATCGACGGAAAGTCGAGCGCGGCGGAAGCGGAACGGATGCGAGTGATAACAGCGCCTGCGGTGACGGTGCCAGTAACGGGGTCGGTGCTTGGAACGTTGAAACCGTTCTGCGAGCCTACCGGACCTGAAAAAGTGGTCTGTGCCATAATCTATCTCCGTGTTGCAGCACTTCCTCGTACCGTCTCTGCAACGTCTGCTAGGACAGTCGGTACGAGTTATATTCCCTAGTAGCGTATCGCTAACATGCAAAAAGAAAGAAGGGAAGCAGTTTCCCGCTCCCCTTCCCCCTGTTTCCGTCGATCTCCTTACGGAGCGCCAGCGGAACCGTACATACCGAGCGGGTCCGACCAGCCGAAGCTGTAACGCTCGCGGGCCTTGTAGCGGACGTTGCCGGTATCAAAGTCGCCGTCCATCGACGTCGCCATGGGCGAACGCACGAAGTGCTTCAGACCGTTCGGCACATCGGTGGTCAGGAACCACGCGTCCGTGTCGGTCAGGAAGTGGTTGACGGTGTACCCCTGCGAGATCGAACCGTTCGACTTGATGGCGTTGATGTCGTTGTTCGCAGTGTCGACGCGGAGTTCAGTCTCCAACAGGCGAGTAGCGATGAACATCGAGGCCGGTGGGATGACGAGCTTCTTCGGCTTTGCTGCAATCAGCAGGCCGCGCTCGTCGGCCCACGCTGCGATCTGGATGACCGCAGCTTCAAGCGACGTTTCGTTGAGGTCCGCCGGGGTCGACGGGATGTTGGAGTTGCTACCACCCGAGACCTGCGGGTGTGCGTTCGAGAACAGAGCGACACCGTCACCGCCGGGATAGGCGGCATCGAAGCCGTTGTTCAAGACCGCAGCGGCCTTGGTCTGCTTGGTATACGACATGGCCCGAGCCAGCGCCTTGGTATAGCGCGAGGACAGGCTGTCATACAGGTTGTCTTCGATGGCTTCTTCCGTGAGCGAGAACCCAAGGGCAATCGTTTCATGGTTGTAGCGAGCCGTAAAGACTTCCTGCGCGTTGTCGTACGCGATGGCGCTGCCTTCGTTCTTCACCGGAGCCGCCGAGAAGCCGGACAGCTTGGTTTCTTCTTCGAAGGAACGTTCGGAGGTTTCGACTTCGAAAATCTCCTTATGCTCTTCGCCATAGCGAGCGTATTCCAGACCGAACAGGGCGTTCAGGCCGGGCAGAAGCTCCTTGAGGAGTTGTGCGCGCGAAATTGCCATTGTTCAGTCTCCTTACACGCCGGTCGCATTGAGGTACTGGTGCATACCCTGATTCCACTTCACCACGACCTCGGTGAAAGCGGTACCGCCGGTTGTCGCGGTTTCAGCAACCACATCAACCACACGAATGGGTAGCGTCGCAGTCGTTGCCGTGGCGGTGCTGATCGCGACACGGCTGTTACCAGTCGTGGCGTTTCCAGCGTTCTGAACCAGCGGGACGTTGCGACCCACCGCAGCGCGGGTTACCGTGCTGATGGTGGTGCCCGACGAGACTACCGCGACCTTGAACAGCGCGTCTGGGTCATCAAGGACATAAGCCATGATGTCCGCAGCCACGGTGTTGGCCGGGTACGCCTGACGGAAAGTCTTCCCGAACACCGGATCGGTGTACGAGCAGCCGAGGAAAACCCCGACCGGAGTAGCAGTTGCAGTACCGGTATCTTTGACCAGCACCCCAGCAGCCAGCCTTACGACATCACCATAAAAAATGGCGGTGGCCGTTCCAGAAGCGATGGGGATCATACGGGTCGAACCAGCAAACGCCTGCCCGCCGATCAGGTTGCACGGCGCAAGGCCGTACGGTGCGTCAACAGTGGGATATGCCATGATAAGCTCCTAGCTTTACCTGCCTTTGCCGAACGACGTGGTTGACTTCTTCTCACGGAAGAGAGGCATCCGGGCGTCGTTCTCGCGCATGAAGTTGTTATCCACGCTCTCCATCTGGGCCTGATTTTTGCGAGCGAAATATTCTTTCCGCTGCTCCATCAGTTCAGACGGTGCCTTGCACAGCAACAGTCCTGCGACTTCGATGTTGTCCTTGAACCGACTATCGGGATCAATGAGCATCCGAAACTTCGGCTGTTCTTCGATACGGACTGGTTCCCAACCTTCCCGGAGTTTGGCCGAGACGTTGCGAGGGTCGGACTGACCCAGTGTGGTGACACGAACCCACCGATACGCATATCCGGGCTGCTTGTCGGGTTCGGGCAGGGTCGAAGCCGGTTGCCAAACCTTCGGGCGTTCCATTTCTGCGCGGGTGTCCAGTTCACGTGAGAGACGAGTTTCAGCCATGTTTAACGCTCCATTTTCACGAGTTCACGAGCGTATTGCTCGGGGGTCAGACCCAGTTTCCGCGCGATTGCGATCTGGCTCTGCTTCAACACAACCTTTTTGGAGGATGTGCTGCGAGAAGCTGGAGCGACGACATTGGTGGGTTTTGTTTCTGCACGGCCCTGTTTTGGGGGGGTCGTTTGATCTTCACCGAAATACTCCGGGAAGCGGCGGCGTACCGTTTTGTCGATAACGCCCCAGTATTCGTCGGAACCCACAAACTGCGGGCCACGTTCACGTTCGAGCTTCTGGTGAAGCCCGAGAGCCGAGGCCGTCATTTCCGGGTCCGTACCCCACCACGTATTGCGCTCTTGCCACGCTTGCGTTTTGGTATCCGGCTGCGGAATAGCCACAGGCTGTTGACGCTGTTCTACCTCACGGTTTGTACCTTGTAAAGTAGGACGATACGACTGAACCTGCTGCATCTCAATTTGGGCAGCGTTCAGGGCTTCTTGCGCGTCGATGACCTTCTCGGTGTCACCAGCTTCGTAGGCTTCGCGGTACTGCTTGCGGGCCGATACCAGCCTCATCTCGGCGTTCTGTTTGAACGAGCCGACAAGGGTCTCTTCACCCTGCGCCAGTGTGGCACGAAGCTGTTCGACTTCCTGCCGGTAGTGTTGTGCCGCCGACAGGGCTTCTTGCTGCTCGCGAACGGCGCGCTCTTTTTCACGCCGCTCGTCGTGCCAGACCTTCTTCATCTGCTTGAGACGGGTTTTGACCTTGTCCGAGTAGTCGGTCAGTTCGTCCGCTTCGAGTTCGTCGACGATTTCCTTGGGCAGCGGTTCGCGGCCCCGGTCTTCTTCGGGGGTATCATCGACAACGTCGATGACTGACTTGTTTTCGTCGTCTTCGATTTCAAAGCTGAAATCGTCGTCAGTCGGCTTGATAGCCATATATCTCTCCCTTACGCGCGCGTGATCCCGCGCGGGTCTTCCACGATTGCTTCGACGCTGTCGTCGTTGATGATCCGAAACTCGCGGCCATGGATTTTGACGCGGCTACCCGCGTGTGGGCGAGTGAGGATGAAGTCCCCCTCCTTGCACCACGCTCCGGACGGGAACCGCTTCTCGTCTTTGAAGGCGTCGGGGCCGACCTTGATAACAAAAAGGACGGGTGTCGTCAGTTCTTCGAACTGCTTCGTTATGTCAGCCTTGAACAGACCCCCGGCGGTCTTGTCCTCGACTTCGGGTACACCGCACAAGATGCGATACCCCGATGGGGTCGGGAGTAGCTTGCCGCGCTCTTCAATCGGCACTTCGGGTTCGGTGGTGTCAGGCTTGAGGGTTTTACCATTCAGCCCGACAAGGGCGGGTTTGGCCGCCCCGATAATGTCAGTCATCGTCGTGTCCCATACGTTCTGCGGTTTCGATCAAGATGTTTTTGGCCATCAGCAACCCGCGATACCGACCACAGGCGAACTTGTACTCGCCGTGGTCTTTCGCGGAACCCAAGGCGAGGTCGTTCTCAATAACCTTGAGTTCGACCTCCAACTTGTCGGATAGGTATTTCAGGAGATCATCCGCCATCAGTCATCCTTCGGCCTTTGCGGTGGGGAAACAGGGGTTTCCGTCTGTGGGGCCGGTTGCATCTGGGACATCTGTTCGCGTGCGATTTCGATGCCCATGCGCAAACCGGCTTCGTGCTGCTTGGCGGACAAGTTGGCCTTGTCCGTTGCAATCTTGACCCCTGCGTTGAGGCCAGCGATTTCCTTCTGGGAGGCGATACGCTCCCGTTCGATGTCGAGTTGGTCGTTCCTCGCGGCGGCATCGACCATCATCTTCTGCCCCTTGATCGCGACTTCCTTTTCCTTCAGCGCCAGTTCCTGCTTTTGCATCTGGACCAAGGGGTCCTCCTGCATCTGCTGGTTCTGCTGTTGCTGGGCTTCGCCCTGCTTCTTCTGGAGAAGCTGCCCGGCAGCGGCGGCGGCGAGGCGGGACACAGCCAGTTCGGTCTGCTCGTCCATCTCCGCGCCCGGAACCGGGAGCGGCACGCCCGCCTGCTCTTCGATCTGCTGGCGGTAGGCGAAGGCCAGATGCTCTTGGACATGCGCCGTCATGGCGGCCATCATCGTCTGCGCACCGGGCGACTGCCCGATCAGCTTGGCCAACTGGGGGTCTTGCATAGCGCCCATATGGACGGTGATGTGGGCCTCGTGGTCTTGGTAGATGAACGCCTTCACCGGCTTCCCGTTGATAATGTCCATGTTCTCCGAAACCGGATCACGCGGCTTCATGCTGTCGTCGTCCTTCATCGGGACGAGTTTCGCGACGTTCTTGATGCCCAACACTTCAAGCATCTGCCTATGCAAGTAGGGCATGTCGTAAAGATGCGGAGAACCTTGCGCCAACTGCATCACAGCTTGGTACTGCACGATCTTCTGCGACATGGTCGCCGCGTTCGGGTCCGAAACCGGGATGACCTCGACGCTGTCGTAATCCGATTTTTTGGCCTTGGAGGAACCTTCGCTCGGCTCGTACGTATAGTCGTCTGGGGTGTAATCGCGGATGATACCCTTGAGGAGCTTGAACTCTTGCCTCATCGAGTAGTGGACACGGGCCTGAACCGCCGACATGACTTTCAGCGTGCGTTCGAGAATAGCCAGCGTCGTTCCGACCGGCGCTTGCGCGGACATATCGCTGATCTTCATGTCGGCGGCGGACGCGAAGCGGCGCCCTTCTTCAACGATGGTGTTCAGCAGCGAGTAGAGGACTTGGCTCGGCTCCTTATACGGGAGCGGCATGATGTTGTCGCGCATCGTACCCGACGCCACGTCGACGTCACGGAACTCACCGGGACCGATAGGGGTGTCGTCCCCCTTGATGCGCATGCCCTTTGTCTTGAACCCACCCGGCAGGTTCGACAGCGTGCCCGCGTCGACCAACTGGCGAATGAGGCTCGTGCCCGACTTGGCGAAAGCACCGATCAGGTGGATGAGGCCGAAGGCGTAGAAGCCGAAGCCCGGTACGTAAGCGTAATGGACGAAGTGGTTGCGCTTGTGCTTCTTCGGGTCGTCGGGGTTCCAGTTGCGCCGCACCGAGAGGACCTTCTCGGTCGCCTTCTCGATGGTCACCACATAGGGCAGCGCGATGTCGCCGTCGTCATCATCGCGGAACTTGTCGTCCTCGATGAGTAGGTCGACGTGCATCTCCAACAGCTTGAACCGGTCGTCGGTATCGGCGCGGAAACCCATCTTCTGGGCAATCGCCTTCTCGATTTCATCGAAGGTATCGGACGGCTCACCAAGATCGTCGTCGATGTAGAACCCGGAGGCTTGCAGCTTCTTGAGTTCGTTCTTGGTCTTGCGCATGATGTGGGTGACGCGTCCAGCTACTTCCAAGCTGGACGCGCCGTAGGGAACAACGACG
>JGI1221J13441_10001117_pt1 | contig 11478 bp, 11 predicted proteins | sample LakVidmifraction_4_FD_13441 | JGI IMG/M metagenome (IMG submission 13441) | reverse complement strand
ACATAAAGGATGGAAACAACCCCTCTTCCATGCCAACTAAAAAGACATTTGGAAATTCTAATCCCTTTGCACTGTGAAGGGTCATCATTAAAACCCCTGGCTCACTGTCTTCCAGCGTATCAATACCCGCTTGAAGGGTTGTCTCAGCTAAAAAGGTCACTAAAGAGGCATCACTTTCTTCTTCATTTTCCTTTGTTTTAACAAACTCTGTTACAACACTTTTAAGTTCCCCAACGTTTTCAATTCTCGTTGTGGATTGTACATCACCTTTTAATCGCAAATCATCTAAATAATCTGATTTCTCAAGGACTAAATCAAATACTTCTAAAACATTTATGGTGTCCGATTGCTTTCGAATACTTCGAATAATTTTTCTAAAACCAGCAAAAGCATTTTTTGCACGACTTGAAAGACTCTCAACTGTTTCTACTTCTAATAAGGCTTCATATAAACTTAGACCCTTGAACTTAGCATAATTTGCTAATTTCTCAACACTTCTTTTACCGATGCCTCGCTTCGGTACATTGACAACTCTCTCAAAGGCTATATCATCCACTGGATTTTGAACAAGTTTTAAATAACCCATAATATCTTTGATCTCCATACGTTCGTAGAATTTCAGTCCCCCAACAATTTGATACGGCACATTATTTTTCATAAATACTTCCTCAAAGTTTCTTGATTGAGCATTCGTTCGATAAAGTATGGCAAATTCTTCATAGGACTTTTCTTTGTATTCTTTAATTTTATTTAAAACATAATTTGCTTCATCTTTTTCGGTGTAAGCTGAATAGGAATTAATCTTTTCACCTTTACCATTAGCCGTCCATAAATTCTTTGGTTTTCTTGATTGGTTTCTACTAATAACATGGTTTGCTGCATCCAGTATTGTTTGTGTTGAACGATAATTTTGTTCTAATTTTATTATTTTTGCTTCTGAAAAATCTTTTTCAAATTCATAAATGTTTCTTATATCCGCCCCTCTAAACTTATAAATGGATTGATCCCCATCGCCAACAGCGCATAGGTTATGGTGACCCCCAGATACGAGAGCTGCCAATAAGTATTGGGCATAGTTCGTATCTTGATACTCATCAATTAGTACATATTTAAATTTCTTTTGATAACTTTTTAATACCCCTTCATCTAATTGTAAAATTTCAATGGTTTTATTGATGAGATCATCAAAATCCATTGCATTATTATTTTTTAATGTTTCTTGATACAAATGATAAATTCGAATATATTTTTCATATTTAAATTCTCCCCCATGGATCTCTTCAAATTTTTCAGGACCAATCATTTCATTTTTTGCCATGGAAATAACATTTCTGACATGTTTAGGATTCAAGCGCTTCGTATCAATATCCAAACTTTTCATACTGTTTTTAACAACAGTATTCTGATCCGCTACATCATAAATTGTAAAATCACTCTTATAATCAATTACTTTTGCATGTCTTCTTAAAATTCGTAAACAAATGGAATGAAAAGTCCCCATCCATAAGCCAAAAGAACCTTTACCAATTAATTGACTGACACGATTTTTCATTTCTTCTGCCGCTTTATTTGTAAAGGTAATGGCTAAAATATTACTTGGAAAAATGTCTTTCTCCTCAATTAAATGTGCAATTCTATGTGTTAACACCCGTGTTTTTCCACTACCAGCACCTGCTAGTACCAATAAAGGTCCCTCTGTTGTTTCAACTGCTTCCCGTTGCATCTTATTTAAGTTACTTAAATCCATTAGTCACTCCAAACTTTAAATCAAAAAAAGAATCATAAAAATTCTCAATAAACAAACTTTCGTCTTTTATGATATCATGATTGTTTTCTTTTTTAAATACTAAACTCAAAAAATAACAACCAATTATTTCATTAAAAATCTTATGAAAATTAATAAACTCATATGCCCAGGATAAAAAATATAACCAACCCATGGATTCAGTCGAAGATAAAATTTTTCTTTATTAAAAAATTTAATAAAATATAAAGACATGATACTTCTACCTTGAAAAAAATAAGAGTTCAGCGTTAAAATTTCTTTTGTGTCACTAAAAATATACCCGGTAATTAACTGCCAATTGTTTATAAAATAATCAATCGCTGATGCTTGACTGCGTTGTATTAGAGAAAAGAATATATTATAAAAAGCATGAGCAAAGGTCAATATACTATAATTAAGAATTAAAAATAATGTATTATTTTTAGTATAATAAAAAATCAAAATTAAGGCGATGCCATACCATCCATATTCAAGACCTCTTCCAAGCCCAACAAATTTTGAGTACTCATTCATATATAAAATGAAAAACATGACCCCAGTATTAAGGATTAATTTAATATAATTAATAAAAATTTTTGTTTTTACTATTTCAATATTTTTATTAATTAAATGAATAAATAATACCCCAACAAGTAAAGTAAACAAAATATTCAACTGATAGGGTTCATAGGATAAGTTTTTATTAAAAAAACTATAAGGTAATTGAGTTATCATAGCAAAAATAAATAAGCGTACCATATATTTTTTTAAACTAGAGGTATGTTCATAGCCAATACCAATCAAATAGGCAAAAATAGGAAAAGCTATTCTACCAATGGTTCTAAGGATCATCATATTCGGGAAGAATATATACCCAATATGATCAATCAGCATCGTGACCATGGCTATAACTTTTAAAACATCATTTCTTTCTTTTTTATCCACTGCTTCCATAAATCACCTTTCTCACAAATATGTTTTATTCTATCATATAGAAAAGGCCTTGATTAATCAAGGCCTTTACAGATCATTTATAGCAAATGGATATCCGCTTTTTTACAATCTTCAATCATTTTATCCGGCCAAATACTTGCTTGAACTTCTCCAATATGAGCCTTTCTCAAAAAGAACATACACATACGTGATTGACCAATACCACCACCAATAGTTAAGGGCAATTTCCCCTCTAATAACATCTGGTGAAATTTCATATTTCTTCTTTCTTCACAGCCTCTAAGTTTTAGTTGTTTTTCTAAAGCTTCTCGATCCACGCGTATCCCCATGGAAGACAATTCAAAGGCGTGTTCAAGGACTGGATTCCAAAAAATAATATCCCCATTAAGCTCCCAATCATCATAATCTGGCGCTCTACCATCATGTTTTTCACCGGATTTAAGGGTTTTACCTATCTTTTTAATAAATACGGCATAATGTTTCTTCGCAATAGCATCTTCTCTTTCAGCAGGTGTTAAATCAGGATACATATCTTCTAATTCTTGAGTCGTCACAAATGTTATTTCTTCTGGTAAATTTCTCTGTAAATAAGGATATTTCTCATATAAGAACAACTCTAAATCTGTAAAAACTTTATATATTTTATTAACTATATCTTCAAGATATGCTTCTTGTCGATCCTTCTTTGTGATTACTTTTTCCCAATCCCATTGGTCAACATATATTGAATGTAAATTGTCTAAGTCTTCATCTCTTCTAATGGCATTCATATCCGCATAGATACCGTCACCTTCTAAAATACCATATCTATAAAGAGCCATACGTTTCCATTTGGCTAAAGACTGTACAATTTCAGCAACTTCCCCTGTTTCCTTTAAATCAAATGCTACAGGTCGTTCCACACCATTTAAGTTATCGTTTAATCCAGTTTTAGGTAAAACAAACAAAGGCGCAGATACACGGGTCAAATTTAATATCTTTGCTAAATCTCTTTCAAAAAAATCCTTTGTTTCTTTAATGGCCACCTCAGTTTCCATTAACGACATAAATGAATCATACCCATCAATAATTGTTAATCTTTTCATTTTTTTCCTCCTTGTATTCTTCCTGAATTTCTTTTTTTTGTAATAAAAAAATCTCCTATCCTAAAAAGGACAAAAGACTAAACTTTGCTATACCACCTTGATTTATTAATTGAGTACGGAAATAAATCGATACCCTGCTGATATAACGGTCAGACCCGATTAAGCTTACTTTCTTTCGATTTCAGTTAATAACTCAAAAATGTTATTCAATACAATTTATAATACCAGTCTCCCACGATCACCGGTTCGCTTAATTAAAGGGATTGTATTTACTCTTTTTCTCAAAGTTTTTTTATTGATTGTAATATTATTACATTATCTTAACATTGTCAACTGTTTTTTTGAAGTTTATATCAAACAAAAATGTTAACTAACAAGCCTTCGATTTGTCCTACTTTTTTTAACAAGCCCACCCCTTTTTTTTCTTGCTTAATAATAATATCCGTTAATTCTATGAGTCGCTGATCAATTGTACTAACCGTTCTAAGGATCTTCGTGCGTCCACTTAAACCATACCCTCGCCTTGCATTGACTTTCAACCCAAAATCAACAGCATCTTCAATAAAATCCTTTACCATTTTTTTATAAGCCAATAAATTTTCTACCGTTCTTTTATTAATGAGTTCACGACCCTTTTTATTAATTTCTTCTAAGATTTCATTCATAGCTTGACGCATCTTATCTTCTTCAGTATTTTCTAGAATTTCAGTGAAACTCAACCTTGAAATAACTTTATCTTCTTTTTTTTGAGTTTTTTTAGCACTGGTTTTACTGATTTTTCTGCTTTTTTCAATTTTCATCTAATCACCTTTTTCTAAAGACTCAATTATTCTAACGACACCGGAAACAATAGATAAGAGTTGAGGGGGGATATTTTCTCGAATATCCATATCAATTGTGTTTTTTAATGTTTTAGGGTCTTCTTCTATTGTAATATCCTGTTTTTTCGCTTCATCTATATATTCCCGGCTTAAAGCATCGATCACACTCTTATACTCAAGGGTCTCTTGATAATACTTTTTTTTCATATTTTCAAATCAAATCCTTTCTCAAAGGCAATAGAATCCTCTTCAGTCGTATTTTCTACTTCTATTGCTTCCTCGCCTGTAGACGTGTCGTCAAAATCATAATATTGAATAAACCCTTTTTTGAAGCCTTCATCTACTAGCACCTCTATAAAGGCTTCAAAGGCCCCTCGTGTTTCATGCTCTATTGTTTTACTATTATTTTTCACCGTCATATTTACGACTTTATTAACCGATTGAATCTTAATACCCGTTTTACCATATCGGTTTAAATCCATCACGAAATACAGGGTAGAATTTTTCCAGTCAAGCTTTTCTCCTTCTTTTTTGGATTGGATAAACAAATCCAAAGACTTAATTTTATTTTGAGCCATATAGGGTATATTCAGTGTCATTTGTTGCACATTTGATTTAACTTCTAATTTACTCAGGAGTTGTTGACCTGTAATATGGTCCACTGTTGATTTGATTTCCGGCATTTTTTCTTGAGTATTACTTCTTGTCATTAAAGACATTAATAGAGTCTTAATCGTCTCTATGGGCATTTTTTCATTCGTTTTTTCAATGGACTGTACCACTTCTGATTCATGGTTTAAACCAATACTGCGTAAGATTTCTAAATTTTGACGCGGCCCCTTCTCCGAGGCTTTAATCTGATTCTCAAAATTTTCAATAACCCCTTTTTTACCATAAAACATTTCCATTATATCTTTTTTCATAAAAGCTTTTACTTTGGATTCCTTTGGCTTGAAATCAATTTGATCCAACTGCTTCTTAATATTTATTAAAATTTCCTTCGCTTTTGCCTGTTCATTGTTATTTGACAACACTTTTGCTTCTTCTAATTGGGACGCCATCTGAATCAATTCCTTCTCCTCAGACATAGATGTATATAATGTAATATCACTTTTCATTATAACTTTTTCAAAAGTATTAATAATTTTTTCAATACTTTCCCCTGTTACCTTCTTTTCAGGCATTTGAATCATTTCATCTATAGCCTTAGACGTTTCACTTTTAAAGTGATCAAATTCTATCTTTACTTTACTCATTTTTTGAGTTGTTTTTTCAACTAAAAATTTTCTAAAGTGATGTAATGCTGGTAATAGGTTTATTTCACTTTCCATGTCATCTTTTACTTCCTTTAGAACTTCAGTCACATTTTTTTCAAAATCAACTAATAATTCTTTCATGGATTGATCTATTTCTAGGGTTTCATTACTTTCCTTATGGACTAATTTTTCTAATATTTCTTGGTCTTTCTTTTCAATTAAATGATTATCCATCCTAAGGATTTTTAGAATGTTTTCTTTAAAGGAAACCTCTAAATCAAATAAATCTAAAATAAATCCGACACTTTTATCAGACAACTCTAAATTTTTAAGTATTTTTTCATAATCGATATTTTCTTTCCCTTTATATACATCTTTTAAATTTTTAAATGTCTCCCCATAATCAATAGACTCTCTTAATGTTTGGTGAATACTCACTAAATTTTTATACGTTACTTCAACACCTTTTTTTAACATAAGATCTAGTGCATTTATTTTTTCTTCTATTGAGCCTTCTAGCGTCTCGAAATGACCTTTAATCCTTTGAATCATTTCCTTCGTTGGTTCAATATCATTTGCTTTTAAAGTTTTATATATTTTTTCATTCACTTCACTTTTTTCAAGATTTAACTTTTTCAAACCCGACTTATCTTCAGATACGCTCTCTACAGATTTAGATTTCAGATTTTGATTTTCAACCCTTTGTTGCGGCTTTAAAAATGACATAATTTTCATAAATACCCCTCCAGTATATTTATCGTCAATTTAATAAAAAATTCAAGAAAAAAAGCCAAATCATTAAATATTTGGCTTCATATTATTCAATAATACTTCGACGATCATTTACTCTTTCAACGGTTTTATCTTCCTTATTCACTAATACAGATATAATAATCAACAATCCACCGATTATTTGTTTCATCCCTATTAGAGAACCATAATAAAAATAACTGGCGATAATTGTCACCACAGGTATAAAATTAACAAACAATGAAGCCTTAGAAATCCCAAGATGTTTCATTGCATAGTTATAGGCAAAAAACCCAACACCAGATGAAAAAACTCCTAATATGACAACATTAAGGACTATTGTCTGGTTCACCAGTTCAAAGCTATTGCTTTCAAATAACATAAATGGAATAGCTAAAACAGTGCCAAAGAGAAATTGATAAAATACAATTGAAAACTGAGAATATTTATTAAAAAGTATTTTCGTTGAGAGGGAATAAACGATCCAGGCCCCAATAGCAGCAAACATCATTAAATAACCAATTAAACCATCACCACTTAATAAACTCTCAACAGTTATATCACCACTGATAATAATTAGTACGCCAACTAAAGAGATGAGTCCGCTTAAAATTAATTTTTTGTTGAGCTTTCTTTTATCAAAAAAACTTACGCCAACTAAAGAGATGAGTCCGCTTAAAATTAATTTTTTGTTGAGCTTTCTTTTATCAAAAAAACTCTCAGCAAAAATAGTTGCTATAGGCAAAGCTGCTAAAATCATTGAAGCCGCTGCCGGTTCAATATATTTTACACCATTGTTTTCAAAATAAAAGTAAATCGTTATGCCCACACCACCAGCAAGTACAAAGTATTTAATATCTTCTTTTTTAATACGTAAATCTTTTTTCGTGACAATACCAACGATGCCCACAAGGATCAATGCAATGAAAAATCTTGCAAAACACAATGTCATTGGTTCCAATGCTTCAAGGGCAATTTTTGTATTTAAAAAACTTACACCCCAGGGGATCACGGCTAACATAATAGCAATATATCCTTTTTTCATAAATATTTATGACAAGGAGACCACTATACCTTTAGGTTAGTGGAGGAATTGTCATATCTCCTCTCTATTAATAATGTTTTCCTAAATCCTCTTAGTTTCAATTTCTTACAACTTAAACTACCTTTGTTCACATTACTTCCATTTAACTTTCGAATACTAAAGAAACCCGTCATTCTTCTTCCGAATATATAGTATAATTCACTATTGTATTCAACTTTGTCGAATAATCTAAACCCTTTAACTTCAAAAGGTGCTTGATTCATTTTTTTGCGATGCCCTTTTATGTGATTAGATTTGTGTATCTGTCTATTTTGGCATCTGACTTTCTTATAGTAATACCAATCCTCAGATGGTGCTGATAAAGGATTTCTAGTAATACATCTCGCATCAACCCTATGTTCTTTACTTAGGTTGTTTTCCATCCTAGATTGTTTTGTTATATATCCATAGGTTTCTTCTACATTATTATATATTTCAAATAATCTCTGATATAAAGTTGGTCTCATTATCCCCAAAATGTAGCATGTTTGAATGATTTTGTTTTCTTAATTTTTAATTCGATTGTGTTATTATGCACTTTCTTATGACAACTACTACATAATGTGATTAGATTATCTTGCTTATTACTCCCACCTTTGCTTTTATATATAATATGATGCACTTCTAATCTACTATCTTTAGTCTTTCCTTTGCAGTGTTGACATTTATAGTTATCTCTAAATAACACATATTCTCTTGCGTTAGAGAATCCTAATTGATTACCTTGTTGATACTCAATTCCACTTATATCTGGATTGTTTATCTTTTGAATATCAAACTGTGCAGTTTCAACTATGGTTTTAGTAATTGGTAATAACTCATGAACTTTTCTTATCATAGTCATATGAGTTTGAATTTTATGTTCAATACTAGGAGCTAACCAACCTTTATTTTTAGATTTCACTCTGTTTGAGAATCTTTGTTGTCTATATCTTAGTCTATTTCTTCTAGCCCTTCTTGCTTATCTTCTAGTTGATAATTTACCAGAAATATCATTTCTTAATTCAACTTCGCCAGAATATAATTCCACCTTATTAGTTGTGGCTGATAATCCAATAAATTTACTTCCTGCATCAACTCCTAAACTAATTTATTGAGTTATGTTTTCACACTCAAATTCTAATTTAATAGTAAAGGGTTCTTTTTTAATTACTATTGCTTTCTTATCTTTTAATAACTTTCTTGCTTTAGCATTTTTACAAGGCATTAATGGTTCACTTTCAATATTTAATACGTATACCATATGTTTTTAAAACCTCCTGTATACTAGAGTAATTTGTCTTCGACAATGTTATAATAGCTTGCTTATTAAATAAGCCTAATCTAGGTTGACTATCCCTTCTCAATCAGGATTGTTTACAGTGCCTACACAAAGCAACGGACTAGACAAAATATCCGAGGGTGTGATAACTAAAATAACGTAGTAATTTAATACTTAGTCTAATCAACAAGAGCTTCTTCAAGCGCCGTCCCTTTAGGGGCGTGAGTTATTGACTTTTCCTCATTTCTTTTGTGCTACAAAAAAGACGCGTTCATCTGTAGCCTTCACTTCTTCTAAATTGTTTTCACTAAAAACACCTAGGACATTAAAATCTTCTTTTAACAAAGCCTTGATTTCATTAATTTTATGGGCTCTTTGTCGATGTTCTTCTATAAACCGCTCAAATACGTGATCTGTTGTTTGTATAAAAATTGTTAAGTTAAATGTCAACAACTGTTCTTTCTTATTGTATTCATTATCCCATACATATGAAAAAAATTCAAAATTTTCATTAAAAACATTGTTCCCAATAATTTCTTCATATTTATATTCTGTTGATATATCAAATATAAACAATCCCTCTTGACGCATCACACGAGAAACGGACTGAAAGGTTTTCTTAAGATCCTCTATTGTTGTGATGTAATTGATTCCATCACATATGGAAATAACAGAATCCACCACTTTATTAAATGTTATGTCTCTCATATCTTGGTTCATGAATCTTATGCGTAAACTCTCATCCATTGCTTTTTCATTTGCAATCTCTAACATAGCATCAGAAAGATCTGTTCCAATAATGCTATAACCCTTTTTATACAGTCGTGTGGTGATGTTACCCGTACCACAAGCCAATTCCAGTATTTTTTTTGGTTTAAAATTATATTTTTTATAAATGTTAACAATATTATCTACCCATAAATCGTAATCTTCATGATGCATCAAGTGATCATATATTTCTGCAAAGTTTTGATACTGCATACCCACTACTCCTTAAATTAATCCAAGACTTTTCCAAACGAAAATCATATAGAAAACATAAACCATTAGTGAAATACCAAGGGGAAAAATTTTATATGCCTGAATTTTAAAAGTCTTCTTTTTTAGTATTTTTTCATTACTTTTAATCTTTATTTCCTTTAATTGATCATTTTTAATATAAACTAAGGCATCAAAGACTTCAGCTCTGCTCATTTCTAAATAATTTAAATCGCTTTTACTTACGATAATCCCCTTATTTTTTCTTCGAAGAATAAAATAGGGTTTTGAATCGATTAGAATCTCTTGATTGTCTTTTAATTCAAGGCAATCATTTTTAATAGACTTTAAAAACAATAGAATGATTACTAAAGAAATACTGGCGAAAATACCCATGGTAATCGTGCCCATGATCATCTCTGCAGAGGAAAAGGCGGCTTCACCTTCAGCTATTTCATTTAATTCAGATCCATAATTGTTTAATATGAAGCCAGCAATAACGGATACCCAATTGTTTAGGCCGTGGGCTATAATAGCAGAATAAATGGACCCAGTAATATAGACCAAATAAGCAAAAATAAATCCTAATAGAATCGGTCCCACTAAGTTTTGAATATTATAATGAAAAACACCAAACAAAATAGCACTCATAAACAAAGCAAAGCGCCGATTCGTATGGCTTTCATAGGCATTTAAGACCATGCCTCTAAAAAATACTTCTTCACATATTCCAGCGGATACTGCAATTAAAAAAGAATATTTAAAGAAATCAGTCATACTTTGAGCCGTTGGTATTTCATAAACAATCACTAAGTCAAAGAAATTTAAAATTGTCGTGACAACAACATTTCCAAAGCCAATAATAGGCACTAAAAATAAGCTTAGGCCAATGATTTTAAGTAACACTTTTAATTTTAAAGGTTTCAATCGTAATGCTTTTTTTAAATCTATTTTTCTATAGTACCCGTAAATAATAACAGGGAGTAATACAATACCATATTCTGTAACAAAAATACCAATATCAAAATTTACGGATTGAATGTAGGCACCAAAGGTTAAAAAAACTAAACCTAGAAATACAAATAATACATTGACACCTAAAATATCATAATTGCGATCCTTTAATTGTTTCATTTAATCCTCCAAATATTTTTTATATTTCATAACATTGATATAACTTTGGACACCTGTAAGTAGATTTTTTTCATCAAAATTGAATTTAGAATTGTGTAACCCATTATCGTAGCCTTTTTTTTCATTTCTAACACCTAAAAATACAAAGAGTCCTGGGATTTCTTTTTGATAATATGAAAAATCTTCAGAAACCATTTGCAAAGGTATTTCTTCAATACATTCTTTTCCATTGGCTTTAATAAAATCTTCCGCCAGTTCAACGTCGTTATCAACAACAGGATACATATCCTTAAAGTCTGTTTCAAATTTGATGCCGTAGGTTTGTTTCAACCCTAAAAGTATATCTTTTATTCTTTTTTGAATAAATTTATTTGTTGTTGAATCAAAGGT
>JGI1221J13441_10001116_pt1 | contig 11490 bp, 11 predicted proteins | sample LakVidmifraction_4_FD_13441 | JGI IMG/M metagenome (IMG submission 13441) | reverse complement strand
AACGTAAAACCAACACCATTATCTGTTATATTTTTAACAATATTAGAATCGTCACTTCTCCCATTTTGGTAATATGTGTTTTTAATCTCAACATTAAATGTGCCCATTAAATTTTCTGAATAAAATAAAGTCACTCTATTACCACTACCGATACCTAATAGATTCATTTCATCACCATAAATATTTAATCTAGTTCTTCTTAAATCATTTGATCCAGCAAAAGCGGTATTTGCACCAACATAGAAATATCCTTTATGCATAAGAGCTGATCTTTTTTTAGCTGTTAATGTAATAATATTATCAACGTCAGAACCTAATATTCTAATAGCTGATCCTGTACCAGATTGACCAGCAGCGTAAGCAATTGATTCTTCATCACAAATAGAAGTAAGTGTTGAGGTTAAGGTGGTTCCAGTATCAGTTATATTACGATTATAAACTATTAACTCCGTACCATTAGAAACTAATTTAGCAGTTTCAGAATTAAAAGTAAAACCAATATCAGTACCTATTGTTTTACCGTAAAAATAAGAAATTTGACCTGGATATTCACCTAATGTTCCACTAGGATTTGTACCAGAACAAATTTGTTCATAGTCTAATTTTCCATAAACTTGACAAGTACCATTAGTTACACCAGATGGTCTAAATAAATAAATAGCTTGTCCATTTGGTGCTTCATTATATAATTTGATTTTACTTCCAACTTCAAAATAATAAGTGATTCCATCCTTCCATAAGTTCATATTAGATTGGTTATTATTAAATTGGTTACCAGTTGAATCTGTATTATCAAAAGTAATTGTTTGTGGGAATACATATATTGTATCACCAGAACTAGCTGCATTTTTAGCGGATATAATACTTGAATATGGTTTATCTATTCGACCAATAATAGCTGTTGCGTTATCACCACTAACTGAAACAAATAAAATTCGACCTAAATTTGTCATAGAACTACCAGTAACAACATTCCCATTAGAATCTAAACCTAAATTAATTATCGGTGCTGTAGCCCCAATTGTTTTAATATTTAAAGCATTTATAAAAACGGTATTGTCGGTTAAACCAGTTATACCATTACCTAAAACAATAGTTCCAATAGCTAAAGCAGTTGAACCAGATCCGTGAACAAATGATCCAAGTCCAGCGGCAACTGAACTAATACCCCCAGCGTGACTATGATCACCTGTTGCTCTTGTAAAGTAGTTTTGTGAATGTGAGTTAATACCTTCGGCCAACGTCTGTCCACCTTCAGCGTGTGACCCGTCTCCAGTAGCACTAGAACCACCGCCCTCAGCGTGACTAGAGTCACCACTAGCCTCAGTTGAATTTCCTTCAGCGAATGACCAAGATCCAGATGCTTGTGTACCAATACCAAATGCTGTTGATACATCACCAGATGCTACTGCCTCAACTCCGTGTGCAAATGAAGCAACACCAGCTGCATTACCACCACCTAAAGATGCTGCTGCATCACCTCCACCAGCGTGAGATGCTGCTCCAGATGCTGTTGATGTAAACCCTTCAGCGTGTGCTGCATTACCAGATGCTAATGTTAGATCACCTTCAGAGTGACTATTTTCACCAGAAGCTATTGTTGTGTTCCCTTCAGCGTGTGAAGTCGATCCTTGAGCTTGTGATGCTGATCCTTCAGCGTGTGAACTAGCTGCAGATGCAATAGTTGTGAACCCTTCAGCGTGCGCTGCATTACCAGATGCTAATGTTAAATTACCTTCAGAGTGACTATTTTTACCAGAAGCTATTGTTGTGTTACCTTCAGCGTGTGAGGAATCTGCACTAGCAATAGTATTAGCATTTTGAGCTACTGAATTGCTTCCAGATGCAAGTGTATTAATTCCAGAAGCTACTGCGTAATGACCAGTTGCATCCGTTGTTGTATTGTTGATAGTTTTAATTGAAAATGAACCTGTTGAACCAGACCTCCAGTATGTATCAGCCGATAAACCAGTTTCACCAACTTTAAATGAAAATGTTTCACCATTTATTTTACTAACTGTAACGGTAGAACCAAATGTATTGGCAGTATAAATTATATTACCTTTTAAAAAAATGAAATTATCGTCAACATCAATTTGACTTAAAACACTAGCTTTAGTGATATCACCATATGGGCTTTCTTGGGTTCTTAAAATTAATTTATTGTTCATTGTGGTCTTTTTAAATAAATATCATCAATATGTTATTATTATTAAATATATCGATTTAAATCTAAATTATAATTATGTCTTATATCGCATAAGGCTAAATCACAAATATTAAATTTAAATTGAGATATAGCACCAATAAATGAACCAGCAAAATTACGTTCAATTGGTAAACCTCTATCGGCCATATCTAAACCATCAAATGTTTGACTCTCTAGTAACCCTTGTGATCCACCACCTAAACTAATATTAAATGGTACCCCATTTTGTTTATCTTTATAATCGTTTATTCGTCTACCGATAAACTCATCAAAATTTTTGAATATATGTTTTAAATTTCCATTAACATAAACCATTAATTGACCAACCCTAGGTCTTGAAGATTGTAATAAACAATCATCTTGGTATTGTGTTACAAATCTTAAAACTACGTATGACCAAGTATCTGCTGAGACTATACCACTTAGTGAATAATCTTCCACTACTGAAACACCAGACACATATGTATTACCAGTAGTTGCAGTCAAGCACATAGCAGTCATTGTTAATAATCTATAACCAATACTACCGTCATCTTTAATTCTAAAACCTAATGCATTATCGATTATATCAATATTATAGTCTAAAGTATCTTGATCTTTAGTAAACCCAGTAAAAGAACATATTGTTTCATTCCCATAACCATCGTTAGGTCCAGAACATGAATTACAACCACAATTTGCCCCACTTTTATTTGCCCTTCCGTAAATAAGGAATGGGTTTGTTGTGTTTGTTACAACTTGACTATGTTTAGCTATTGTTATTCCACCACCACTATATGAACAAACTGTTTGACTACCAAAACCAGAATGTAAACCACCACAATGTGTACATGAAACACCATTACTAGCAGCTCTACCATATATTAAAAATTGGTTATATATTGTTTCAAATGTGATAACTGGTGGGTTAAGTGGAATTTGAAATCCATTATCATGTATGATTGATATATCGGTTTCTCTAGGTAATGTACACCACTGACTAAGGGTGTCAGTACAACCAGAAGGTGTTGTACAACCACTAGTACAACCACTATCAACTCCATCAAACGTATTCCAAAATTTATTTTCGGAACGTGTACCCATATAAAAAAACAAACCTTTATTATTTGGGAATACATCATTAAGTGTTGTCCCAGTAATACCAGTAGTAGTACAACCAGTATTAGATGGATTTAACCAAAATTCAGCGACCCAAGCATCATTAACCCTATTTGGTAGAACATTATAAGTATAACCATCTAATTTATAATAACCTTGGTAGAACCCACCACAAAAATTCATGTAATCACCAGAAGTTAAAGTTGAGTCAATTACATAATTCATTGGGTAAATAAATTGACCAGTCGTACCAGTAACCCTAGTTAAATGTAATTTAGTATTTCCAGATGGTATCACTAAAGTTGACCCAGTTAAAGCGGATAATAATACTTGATTAGAAGTATCACCACTTATCGTATCAAAAGTAATCAATCCGTTATCAATCCCAGTAAAGCCGATATTGTTAAGTGTATAACCTGTATTAATTGCACCATCCCAAGAAACTAGACTATAAATACTAGTTGCTGATACAGCACTTCCAGCATATGTTGATGAATTATTAAAATCATACCAAACAACAAAACAATCACCAGAAGTTACCCCACTACAACGTAATGAATCTGAAGCATCAGTAGCTAAATAAAAGTCCCAATAATCACTATTTGATAATTTTAAGTCTAATTTATTAAAATTATAATTTTTTATATTTACCATTAGAAATTTTCTAAATTAATTCGTTTCCAACCACTTATAGTTCTAATATATAAATAATTATCATCTCTTGTTATGTTACCCTCATCACCAAATGTGTCATTACTTGATTGTGGTGTGTATTTTGGTATAGTTAGTGTTTCTGGAATAAAACCACAATTAGTTATAAAGTCACCATTACTATTTGTAATTATTTTAGATGGTTCATCATTATCTTTAGCGTATAAAACGATAATTCCACCGCCAATAGCTGTTTCGTTTGTCCCTTTATGATTTAATTCTATGTTATTATCTTCTGCTAGTATTGTTTGTGTTTCTAGATGAGTATTATTTGATGTTGTTGATCCACTAGCTAATTCTTTAACGGCCTCAACTAATAATGGTATGATTCCATCAATATGTAAACCCTTATAACCATCAACTTGATTTGTGAACACTAAATCTGGGACAATTTCTTCAACTGATTGAGCGATAAAACCTAATTTAACTGTATCTCCACCAGAATTTCTATCGATCCATTGATAAGTAACACCTTGCAGTTGGTTAATTAAACTCAAAGCGTTTGTTATGTTATTTATGTTTTCTTTAAATCTAATATCTGATGTATTTGTTGTTAAATTACCGTTAGCGTCAATTCTTATATCATTAACGAAAGCACTTGAACCAACTGTTTTAATATTAAGACTAGGTACATATACATAATCATTAGTTGTCGCTGATAAATCTTCACCACCTAATATTACACTTCTTTGAACGTTTGCTTCGATAATATTTGTTGACCCTCCAATAATAGCTGAGTCAGTAGTCCCAGTATAACCTTTATGTAATCTCCCACCTAAAATAACTGAGGAAGTACCACTAGCACCATACTCTAAAAAATTTGATCTAAACCCAGTAAAATGAACAAACGAACCGTCACCATAAGCGTTAACCCCTCGACCACCAGCATGTGTGAAATCACCTAAAGCATAATTCTTGTCATTTTCAACATGTGCGTACGAACCAGAAGCTATTGTTTCTTTACCTTCAGCATGTGAATATGGACCAGAAGCTATTGACCCATCCCCCTCAGCATGTGATGAATTACCACTAGCTAGTGTGTTTTGACCTTCAGAATGACTTGATAAACCCAAAGCTGAGGTTGCGTCACCCTCAGCGTGACTAGTTGACCCACCAGCTATAGTTAAACTACCTTCGGCATGACTATAATGACCATTAGCTGTAGTTAGTATTCCTTCGGCATGACTACCAATACCAGAAGCAGTACCACCAGAATATGAATTAATTGGATCACCACCCTCAGCATGGCTACTATTACCACTTGAAAGTGATCTGTACCCAGAAGCGTGTGATAAATCCCCAGAAGCGGTTGTACCAGAACCTTCAGCAACTGAGAAATTACCAGTAGCATTATTATTACTTCCACTTAAAACCGCAGAACTATTCCCAGTACCAGCCGTCCAAACTGAGTTGGATGTACCACCAGTAGATGAATTCCCCCAATAACCCATACCTTCAGTATCGGTACACGTCCATACTTTACCAATACTAGCACCACTAGTAATTATAAGTCTTTCGGTTCTAGATATACCAGAAACATCACTCCATATGGTTCTACCTAAATAATCTAGTGATGAGGCTGAAATTATATTTAAGTTGTTTGTTTGTACTGTACCACTATAGTTACCACTACCTAAACTAACTATCATTATATTACTGATATCGAACGATACACCAGAATATGTTAGTGCTGAGGTATTTCCATCAATAACTGTTTTTGTATTGGCTGTAAAAACTAATGTGTTTTGTGTTACACCAGAATTTGAAAGTGTTAGTGCCGATAATCCTATTTTTCCTAATTCCATTCTTGGATCATACCAAGAATAATTTGTTGTACCACTATTACCAGAAAAAGTACTAGCGATTAATGAGTAAGATTCAGTTATAGCTGATGTCAATAGATTAGGGCCAGAAGTTAATGCGCTAAATACCACACCAAAAGATGTTCCACCAGATAATATAGTTATAGTTTTAACCTGTTGTTTTATTTGTCTATTACTTGAATAATCTAATTTTGTTTTAAATGCCATCTTATTGTGTTTTATTATAAATATTACGATATTTATAATAAAAAGTTAATATGGTAACATTTAAAAAGAAACAATTAGATGAAATGGTTGGAGGTGATTTTACCGCTAGTGGTAATGATAGAAACGTTACTAATAATAGTGAAATTGAAACAGGACCTGTTGATAAACCATTTAATGATGATTCTAGTTATGAGAAGGGTATACCTACAACATCAGACAAAGTGTTTAAAAACTATGTACAAGATATACCTTGGTTTGTTTCTTATAGTTGGGGTGGAGTTCGTTCAGTTGGTGGTAACACTGGTAGGGTTTATGAAAATTCAAAAATAAAAACTAAAAATCAAATTGAAGAAGAATTATTACATAAAAAAGATAATGATAGGGATGTTGTTGAAAATAATATGATCAATGATTTAATAAAAAAAATAAAAAATTCTGATTTAACTAAAAAAGAAATTGAAGGGTTAAATGATTTAATTGATAAAAAATAATGAATTCAGACTTAAGTAAAAAAATAATCCATTTATCTAATGGTGAGTCACCTAATTTCCAAGCTCTTAAACAGAGACAAAGTGAATATGGTTCACCAACAACGTCACTTGAGATTGAAATTGAAGATAAAATTAAAAGGGAAGAATTAAAATCTGAAAAAGAAAAAGACATAAAAAAAACAGCTGGTTTTGATAATCAATACCAAGACAAACTTAACCCAACCGCTGTAAATAGCCCTAAGGTAACTAAAAGTAGTGATCATTCTGGTGGTGTTAATAGTAAAATAATGTCTCAAAACCAAATATTACCCAAGAATAGTAAAATATTAACTAAACAAAATGAAGAAATATCTAAAGAAATATCTAATATCAGATATTTAATAGAGTACATGAATAACGATAATAAATTAAACCTATAAACATGCCAACAGTATACAACGGTGGTCAATCACCATTAGAGGCAGCTGCAATTGCTGCTAGAAACGTATTATTACCAAATAATACATATAATAATTCTTCTTCATCGAATGAATATAAAGCAACTCATACTAGAGCTTTATCAGATCAAACGTCACCAATATACGGTAAGGGTTCTGGTGGATTTTTAGATATTAATAACTACGCTAGTGTTGGTGGTGATTGGGATATAAACGGTAACCAAATTAATTCAATTGGTTCTGGAAGAAATCCAGCATTTGGTCTTAATGGTTCAACTTGGGGTTACGGTCCAAATGGGTTAGGTATGATCAATTATACACATCCAAACACGTCTTTAAACGTAGGTCAAGTAATTATTTAATATGAAGCTTTACAATCTTTTTAATGAGCTTATATTTGAAAGTATCAGTACACGTAAGTTGTTAACTGAAGGTGTTGCTGATGCAGCAATTATCGATTCAATAGATGGTAAGCTAACTAAAGATAATCGTGTTGCTAGGTATAATGTTAATATAACATATAAAGATGGGGAAAATGGTGTAGTTGGTTCAAGATATATTCAAGTGTATGCATTAGGTTCAACATCAACTGGAAATAAAGCTATTAGGGCTTATCAAATCAATGGTGCTACTAAAACTGAAAATGCTAAATGGAAAACTTTTTTAGTTGATAACATTATTAGCTGGGTACCAACTAATATGGCATGGTTTGAACCAATACCTAGTTATGACTCATCAATACCATCATATAATAATAATGGTGATGGATCATTTTCATCAATAATCACTCAAGTTAAATTTGAGGGTGGGACAAAAGGAATTAAATAAAGTTAAAATGGAAATGCCAAGTCAAATACCAGCAAGTGCGTTAAGTAAAATGTTGGGTAACGCAAAAAAAATAATGGATAAAGTAAATAATACTAATCCAATTGTATTATCTGAACAGTCACTTAAGGGTTCAGAATACGATAGTGTTGAAGAACCAATACAATATAATGATCAAATGGGTGATGTGTCTTCTTATGGGCCATCAGATTATACTGATGAACAAGTAATTAATTCCAGATTACCTCAAAATATAAAAGAAGCGATGATGAAAAATCGTATACCGCAAACTACTATGAATTCAACGTTTACACTTGAGGATGTAAGTGATTTAGACGATATAAAAATGACACCAAATAAAAGAAACCCTATACTTAAAACTCCACAAGTTAATATAAATGAAAGAGTAATAAATAATTCGGATATGGTTACGATAAGTCGAACAGAGTTAAAGGATTTAATCCAAGAATCATTGATAAGTTTTTTAAAGGGTAGTTATGAAAAAAACTTAACTGAAGCTACCATAACAAAAACAATAAATCTATTAATTAGTCAAGGTAAAATAGGTGTTAAAGATAAAAAATAAAAAATAAAAAATAAAAAAAAAAGCTCTAAATAGGGCTTTTTTTTATGTTAATTTTTTCATGTATTATATTTTTTAATAAGCTTTACTTAGCCAAAGAAATGGTTATAATTGTGAAGTAGTTTGGAAATCAGATTATAGAAAAAATTAAAAAATTATGAAAGAAAATAAAAACTATACCACCCCAGTAGGTCGTAAAACTAGAGTACTTGTAGTACCTAGTGACCGTACTGGGGTGGGCTAATTGGTCACTTTAGGTCTATAGGGCCACACATCGCATTAGAAAATCAATATCCAGATGAGTTCATGATAGATATTGATTTTGAACCAAATTTAAATGATGATAATTTCTTAAAACAATATGATATAATTCATTATCATAGAACTATTGGTGATTACGCTCAAATGGAATCACTTAATGTTAAACTTAAAGATTTAGGTATTATATCGATAATGGATTTGGATGATCATTGGGCACCTGGTGTTCACCACCCAGCTTACCATCTAATTAAACAACACAAATTGGATGAAAAGATATTAAACAACATTAAATTAGCTCAAAACGTAACAACAACTACACCTATTTTTGCTGAGGAAATTTCAAAATACAATAAAAATGTTTTTATCTTACCTAATGCCATAGATCCAACTGAAACACAATTTATACCTAACTTAGAACCGTCTAATGGACGACTTAGAATTGGTTGGTTAGGTGGTAGTAGTCATTTAGTTGATCTACAAATACTTAAAGGTATTGTTGGTAGACTTAAAAGTGATGGTTTGATCGATAAGGTACAATTTGTACTATGTGGTTTTGATATTAGAGGGACACATACGCAAATAAACCAAGACACTGGTGAACAAATAGTAACTAATATTACACCAAAACAAAGTGTTTGGTATCAATATGAGAAACTATTTACTGATGATTATAAAACAGTTAGTCCAGAATATAAAGATTATCTAATGACTTTCAAGCAAGATGATTTTGTTGGTGTTGAAAACGAACCATACCGTAGAGTTTGGACCAAACCGATTTCAACATATGCGTCTAACTATAATCTTTTTGACGTATCTTTAGCTCCTATTGAAGAAAATATTTTTAATAAGGTTAAAAGTCAATTAAAAGTTATTGAAGCTGGTTTTCACCATAAAGCAATTATTGCCCAAAATTATGGTCCATATAAAATTGATTTAATTAACGCTATTGATTTCGGTGGGGTTATTAATCAATCAGCTAATGGTATACTAATTGATACACTTAAAAACCATAAAGATTGGTATTCAGCTATTAAAAAGTTAATTAAAAATCCAGATTTAGTTAAAACTCTTCAAGATAATTTACATGAAACAATTAAAGATACTTATTCTATGAATAAAGTCACTGAAAATAGACGAAATTTGTATTTAGATTTGATTAATAAAAGTAAAGTTATTTCAGTTACAAATGAAACTGAAAAGGTTATGAACTAAAAAAATAATAAAATAAAAAAAAAATCTTCTGACCTTGTTTTTTATTGTTTTAATGTGTATATTTGTGTAAATAAATAAGTTAAAATAATAAAAAACAATGGCATTAGATCAAGAAAAAATTGTTGCAAACGTAATGAAATTTTACGCAACGTTAGAAAAAATTGGTGTACCAACATCAAAATTAGTTGAAGTTTTAGGTGAAAATTTCATTAAAGCTCCAGCATCAACACAAAAAAACTATAATAATGCATTTGAGGGTGGTCTAGTTGATCACTTATTGAGAGTAGGTAAATACTCCGTAATGATAAATAATTCATTACCAGATGATGAAAAGGTAGATCAAAATTCTTTACTTAAAATTTGTTTATTACACCAAATCGGTAAATGTAATATGTTTAAACCTAACACATCTGATTGGCACGTTAAAAATTTAGGTAAAGCTTATGAGTTTAACACTGAGGAAACGTCAATGCGTGTTAGTGAACGAAGTGTTAAGATAATCTTATCTTGTGGTATTGAATTAACTGAAGATGAATATGTTGGTATTTTAAATATGGATTCTGATACTGAATCATCTAAACACCATAACTCTATGGTTGGGGACGTTGTTAAAATGGGAAGTATTTTAGCGATTAAAAATGAGAAAAAAAATGTTTAATATTGAATTGATGAAACAAAGAGTAATAGATATTAGCGACTCTAATATCGATTACACCCAAGATGATTTTAATGCCGAATTTAGTGTTAATTTATTTGATGAAGTAACATTAGACCATAAAATAGGTATTAATTTCGTTAATACATCAGAAAATTCTGACCCAGAATATGCCACTGATGGTGCATCTGGTTTTGATATTAGATCAAATGAGACTACGGTTTTAAAGGCTAAAGAATTTAAAGCTATTGGTACTGGGTTATATTTTGAAATCCCAGATAATTTTGAGATCCAAATACGTTCTAGAAGTGGTCTATCGATTAAACATGGTGTTGTTGTTTTAAATTCACCTGGAACCATTGATAGTGATTTTTTAGGTGAAATTAAAGTCATCCTTATCAACCATAGCGATATTGATTTTACTATTGAAAAAGGTGATCGTATCGCTCAAGCTGTTATTTCAACTGTCCTTAGTCTAAGGACGATTACCTTAAAAAAAATTACTGAAATAACTAAAATAACTGATAGAAATATTGGGGGTTTTGGTAGTACTGGTATCAAATAAATAAATAAATGGACGTTCAAGATTTAATCGTGGTAATTGAAAATCATTCACGTAAAGCTGGTTTATTCAGTGGTCGGTTTGTTAAAATATCTGATTGTGTTTATAGATGGAATTTACCGTCAGTAGATTTATCTGAACCAATAATAACTTTAACTGAAAACGTCATTAAACATTCACATTTGGTGTATTCAGATGAAAAAATAACTTGGTTAACTTATGATGAGTTAATTACAAGATATCCCTTAAAATAAAAAAAAATATTAAATATGATAAGTGTAGTCTGTTCTTCACAATACCCATTAGATGAGTTTAAAAAACATGTGATAAAAACATCTGGTTTACATAATAAAATAGAGTTTTTAGGTTATGAAAATAAAGGTGAATATTCGTTAACTGAAATATATAATCGTGGG
>JGI1221J13441_10001113_pt1 | contig 11514 bp, 6 predicted proteins | sample LakVidmifraction_4_FD_13441 | JGI IMG/M metagenome (IMG submission 13441) | reverse complement strand
ATATTCCAGTCTCCAGTTCTAAAATAATCTTCAGAGGGCGTTTCTGGTGCCATTGGATTATGAACCGCATTTACGCCAATGCCAATTGCCCAAGGATTGTTCTCATCTTGTGCGTTTGCTGTAATAGCTCCAAAGAGTAATAAGCTAAAAATAATTTTTTTCATTTTCTTGTTTTTTATGATTAATTAATTCAGGATCCAAAAAGTTAGTTCCAATTTGGTATTCTTGACCTTTAATAATGAACAAATATATACAATTTAGTGATAAATGGGTTACATTATTAAATTAAAACCTTACATAATTCACACAATTTTTAGTAGCATATTTTTTTGAGTGCTATTTTAAATCACAATAAACCAGTAAATAATGGAAATGGGAACCTTCAGTAAATTTTATGAAGGACTGGTGAAAAATGTTTGTGTTGTTTGTAAATGATGAGTTTAAAATTTATTGTACAAATTAAAATTCTCGATTTAAACCTGTTTCCCATTCCTCTAAAAATTCTTCAATTTCTTCAACAAATTGAGCAGGTTTTTGGGATCTGTTTATGGTGCAATGCAACACTATTTTGTTTTGTTCGGGGGGAAAACCGGAAGTAATTGTCCACGATAAAGCATTCGGGCAATCCAATAAAGAAAACCGAACTCCGCCATTTATTTTATCATAACTTATATTGAATTCTCCCCAAAGCGTTAGGCCTTTGAAATTGGTTTCAACACTTTCAAGAAATAGCATACTTTCAGTAAATTCCTCAACACTTTTCGGATGAATTTTTTCTATAAGTTGTTCTTCAGTGGCTTGTTTGTCAATGATTCTAAAAAATTCCATGTTATGCTTTTCTATGTGAATGAATACTTTCTATTACAACGGTTGTAAGAATTAAAAATCCGCCGAATAATGTGCTGAAATGCGGAAATTCATTTAATAGTAACATCCCAAATATGATCCCGTAAATTGGTTGAATACTGCTCATAATACTTGCGGTGCTTATGGAGAAATTTTTAAAGCTCATTACAAATAGGGTATGTCCAATTGCCGTTGTCAACAATGCCAGAACAAGTAAAGCCTGCCAATCGTTAATTGTTGGATTTACTTCAAAAACAAAAAGTACCGGCCATAAAACAAGTGTAATAATCACCATTTGATAAAACATAAGCATAGATCCATGATAACTTGCTATTTTCTGCTTCATTAAGATATTTCTAATGGCATAAAATACGGCTGATATAAGTCCGAAAACTACGCCTTTTGTTTGGTTGTTTTCTAAATTAAATTCGGGAGCCAAAAAGTAAATTCCAATGAGAACTACCAAACCCATAACGACATGTTTCTTATTCAATTTTGTTTTAAAAAACAGCGGTTCCAACAATGCGGTTATTACCGGAAAGGTAAATAAAGAAAGCATGCCAATTGCGACGTTTGAAAGGTGAAGTGCGTAAAAATAAGTTACCCAATGGGCGCCAAAAAGCAAACCGCTTAAAATAATGGTTGTAAAGTCTCTTTTATTTGCAATTTTTAAATCGATTTTTTTATACCAGCAAAAAGCACCTAAAATTATGGCTGCAATAACACAGCGCCACCAAATAGTAACTGGTGGCGGCATTGAAATATACCTGCCCAAAACACCTGAAGTGCTCACAAGAAGCACAGCAATGTTTAGTTCTGTAATATGTTTTAGGTGTTGTTTTTTCAAGTATTAAATTTTTTGAAGCGCTGTTAACGCTTTGTTTACGGATGTAATTTTGTCAAAGGTCAACAATAAGCGCAAACCATTTTTCGTTTCTTTTTCTTTCATTTTACAGCTGGTTGTATTTTGCTGAACAAATTGTAAAACTTTGGTAAAAACAGGAGTTTGATAATAAGAACTTTGCTGATTAGAAACAAAGTATCCAATCATTTTATTTTTTTTCAAAATAAGACGTTCAATTCCTAAAGATTTGGCAATCCATTTTATGCGCACACTGTTTAATAAATCTACAACTTCAATAGGGAGTTCTCCAAAGCGGTCAATTAATCCCAACTCAAATTTTTGCAATTCATCTTCGGTTTTAAGTTCGCTTAATTTGGTATATAAGTTTAAACGTTCCGAAATTACATTGATATAATTATCCGGAAAAAGAATTTCAAAATCGGTATCAATCTGAATGTCTTTTACATATTCTTTTGGTTTGTCTTCGTCTTCTTTATACAATTCTTTAAACTCATTTTCCTTCAATTCCTCAATGGTTTCATTCAATATTTTTTGATAGGTTTCAAAACCAATATCATTGATAAATCCGCTTTGTTCGCCGCCCAATAAATCACCGGCACCACGAATTTCCAAATCTTTCATGGCAATTTGAATTCCGCTTCCCAATTCGGTAAACAATTCAATGGCCTGAATTCTTTTTCGGGCATCATCGGTCATCATATGATAAGGAGGCGTAATAAAATAGCAAAACGCTTTTTTGTTTGAACGACCAACGCGTCCGCGCATTTGGTGCAAATCGGACAAGCCGAAATTATTGGCGTTGTTTATAAAAATGGTATTTGCATTTGGCACGTCCAAACCGCTTTCAACAATGGTTGTGGAAACCAACACATCAAATTCATTATTGATAAAAGCAAGCATCAAGCCTTCAAGCTTTTTGCCCTCCATTTGACCGTGGCCAATCCCAATTTTAGCATCGGGAACTAATCGCTGCAACATTCCTGCAACTTCTTTAATATTTTCAATGCGGTTATGAATAAAAAACACTTGTCCGCCACGTTGAATTTCATNTCGNATGNCGTCTTCTGCTTGAANAANNNCTTCACTAAAACGAGTCACATTGCTTTCAATGGGAACACGGTTTGGCGGCGGTGTATTGATGACCGATAAATCTCGCGCTGCCATCAGCGAAAATTGCAAAGTTCTTGGTATTGGCGTTGCGGTGAGCGTTAGCGTGTCAATATTTTCTTTTAAAGTTTTCAATTTATCTTTAACGGCCACGCCAAATTTTTGTTCTTCATCAACAATTAACAAGCCTAAATCCTTATATTTTATTGTTGAATTGGTAAGTTGATGGGTTCCGATAACAATGTCAACAGATCCATCTTCCAATCCTTTTAGAACGGCTTTTCTTTGTGTTGCCGTCCTAAATCGATTTAAATATTCTACGGTAACCGGGAAATCAATTAAGCGTTCACTAAAGGTTTTAAAATGCTGAAAAGCCAAAATGGTGGTTGGCACTAAAATAGCTACTTGTTTTCCGTTATCAACCGCTTTAAATGCTGCTCTGATGGCAATTTCTGTTTTTCCGAAGCCAACATCGCCACAAACCAAACGGTCCATTGGCCGTTCATTTTCCATATCAGTTTTTACATCTTGGGTTGAAGACGACTGATCCGGCGTGTCTTCATACAAAAAACTGGCTTCCAATTCGTGCTGCAAATAACTGTCCTGACGGAACTGAAAACCTTTTTGCATTTTTCTTTTTGCGTACAATTCAATCAAATTATAAGCAATGTGCCTGATGCGCGATTTTGTTTTTTGTTTTAATGCTTTCCAAGCTCCCGAACCTAATTTATGCAATTTAGGCGCAGTGCCGTCTTTGCCATTGTATTTTGAAATTTTATGAAGCGAATGAATACTGATGTATAAAATATCCCGATCGCCATAAATCAATTTGATGGCTTCCTGCTGTTTTCCTTCAACATCAATTTTTTGAAGTCCGCCAAATTTTCCTATTCCGTGATCAATATGCGTTACATAATCACCAATTCCAAGATTGGTCAATTCTTTTAAGGTGATGGTTTGTTTTTTGGCGTAGCCGTTTTTCAGTCTAAATTTATGGTAACGTTCAAAAATTTGGTGATCGGTATAGCAGGCTAATTTATTTTCTACATCAATAAATCCTTTGTATAATGGAAAAACGAGCGTTGTGTATTCCAATTCCTTGTCAAGATCACTAAAAATGTCGTGAAAACGATCGGCTTGTTTTTGCGAATCGCAAAAAAGGTAATTTGAGAATCCGTTTTCGCTGTTTTGATGAAAATTTTCAATCAGCAAATCGAATTGTTTGTTAAATGAAGGTTGTGGTTTTGTGTTGAAAACCACCACATCATGCTGAACTTGTTTCAGCATCTTTTCATTTAATTTAGAATTGTCTTGAGAAATTCTTGCATTCACAATTTCAACCAAAGAAAATTCCTGTAATTGTTTTTTTATAAGGTCACCGTCACAAAAAAGTTCGTTTGGTTTTGCGTGCTTTAAAGCTGAGGTCAAATCTTTAAAAGCAATATCTGCTTTTCCGAAAAGCGTGTCTAAGGTGTTGAAAAGCAGGTTTAAGTCTTTGGTAAAAACAACGGTTTTTTCGGAAATGTATTTTAAAAAACTGTCTCTTTTTTCGTCCAATGCTTTATTTTCAACATTGGGCATAATACTGATTTTGTTCAGCTTTTCTGTCGAAAGTTGTGTTTCAACATCAAAAGTTCTGATGCTTTCTACTTCATCATCAAAAAATTCTATGCGATAAGGCTCGTCATTTGAAAAAGAAAACACATCAATAATGCCTCCTCTTACAGAAAATTCTCCTGGTTCAGTCACAAAATCAACCCTGTTAAAATGATATTCGAACAACACTTCATTCACAAAATCCAGATTCAATTTATCGTTTAAGCTAACTTTTAAAGTGTTTCTGTTAAGTTCAGCCTTCGTAACCACCTGTTCAAAAAGCGCTTCGGGATACGTGACAATAATTGCCGGTTTTTTACGAGAATTAATGCGGTTTAAAACTTCTGAACGCAATAGAATATTGGCATTGTCAGTCTCTTCGATTTGATAAGGTCTCCGATAAGATCCCGGATAAAACAACACGTCTTTATCAGTTAAGATCTGTTCTAAATCGTTTAAATAATAGGCGGCTTCTTCTTTGTCATTAAAAATTAAAAGAAATGGTTTTTCAACTTTTATAAAACTTTCAGAAATAATAAAAGACAATGAAGATCCAACCAAATTCGAAATTTGAAAATGGTTATTTTCCTTTAATAAGCTTTGAACCAATTGTTTTTTTTCAACAATTTGTCCGTAGGATTTTACAATTTTTTGTTTGCTCAAAGTTGCAAATTTCGGCAAAGATAGCATTTTATAAAAAAATAAAGAAAATTCAGGAATAATCCTTAAATTTAGCTTCATAAAATAAAAAGTTTAAGATATGTCGATTTCGAATTTATACCCCACCAGATTACACGAGCAAAATAAAGGGCATTTTGCTTCAATTGTTAAGTTAGCATTACTTGATCAAAAAATAACTGATGAAGAATATAAGTTATTGGAAAGGTTAGCTATTAGGCTTGACATAACTAAAAATGAGTTCGGATCTATTTTGAAAACCCCTAATAATTATCCGATAATTTCACCGGTAAGTTATGAGGAACGCTTAGAGTGCTTATACGATTTAACTAAAATGCTGTTTTTAGATAAAAATCCAACCATTGATAAAACTTCAACATTGGATAGAATTGCGGTAGGTTTAGGTTTTCACATTGACAATGTTAGAGATGTAGTAAAAGAAGCTATAAAATTCTTTTTAAAAGAGCCGGATATTGAAGATTTTAAAAATGCGATTAAAAAAGCAAATCCAACAAGGCATTAGTTTTAAATCTATAATTTTTTAAGGGAGAAATATGGTATAGGTTTATTTTATTTGCATTTTAAAACAGAAAAAGAGGTTATCAGATTATATTTTAAATGGGAAGCTTCAAAATCAGGAGTATTAAAAAAATATGTAAAGGATTGGGTTTTCCCATTAATAATGCTGTAAAAGTAACCGATGAAGCCATTCATCTAACATTAAACGACAACGATTTAGAAGATTTTTCAAAAGCTATTAAAAGGGTCAATAGAATTTAAAAGGTTAATAAAATATTAAAAAGCCGAACATAATGTTCGGCTTTTTGTGTTTAAAATGGTAATTTGCATTAAAAATAACACGTGCAAAATTCGACTTCATTTCAAGTATATAGCGCATCTGCAGGCAGCGGAAAAACATTTACCCTGGTTAAAGAATATTTGAAAATTCTTTTAGCCAGCGACAATACCTATAAATTTCAACAAATTTTAGCGGTAACCTTTACCAATAAAGCCGCGGGCGAAATGAAAGCTCGCGTTATTGAAAATTTGAATGCTTTTTCAAAAGAAGAAACAAACGATATGCTTGCCACAATTTGTAAGGAATTAAATTTAAACAAAGCCGTTATTTTTAGTAGATCACAAGCTGTTTTAAACGCCATATTGCAGAATTATTCTGCATTTGGCATTATGACAATAGACAGCTTTACCCATAAATTAATACGAACTTTCGCTTATGATTTAGGACTTCCATTAAATTTTGAAGTTGAAATGGACGCTGAAAGTTTGCTAAATGAAGCTGTTGATGTCGTAATTTCTAAAATTGGGAGCGATAAAAAATTAACCAATTTATTGGTAAGCTATTCGCTTCAAAAGCTGGAAGATGATAAAGCTTGGGATATTTCGTTGGAACTGAAATCATTTGCCAAAATTATTCTGAATGAAACCGATGCGGTCAATTTAAAATCGCTCCGTAAAATTTCAATTGAAGAATTTACTTTGTTGAAAGAAAAACTTCAAAAAGAAAACAAACAGCTTGAGGTTGAATTTTTAAATTTGGGGAACAAGGGGTTGAATATTATTAATGAAAACGGACTCGAGCTTGGTGAATTTGGCTACGCGGGAGAATTTCCAAACCATTTTATAAAACTTACCAAACTTAAATATTTAAAAGTTGATGATTTAAAACTTGAAGGAAGGCTGAACATCACTCTTGAAGAAAACAAAAATTTATTTTCCGCAAAATGCAGCGCTTCTTCTAAGCAAATTATTGAGACTATTGCTCCTGTTTTAAAGGAATTGTATCATGAATCCAAAAAATTATACACGGAAAAGTATCCTCGCTATATTTTAAATAATTTAATTGTTGAAGGATTAATTCCATTGGCGGTTTTAAATTATATTAATAATGCATTGCAGGAAATAAAAAGCGAAAATAACATTTTGTTAAATGCAGAGTTCAACCAGCTAATTGGTGATACCATTAAAAATGAACCCGCACCTTTTATTTATGAACGTATTGGCGAGAAATTTCGCTATTATTTTATAGATGAAATGCAGGACACTTCACAATTGCAGTGGAAAAATTTAATTCCGTTGATCGATCACGCAATTTCTTCTGAAGATGAACTTGGCGAATCGGGAAAATTATTGTTGGTTGGCGATGCGAAACAATCAATTTACAGGTGGAGAGGCGGAAAATCGGAACAGTTTATTGCCTTGTCTTCAGAAGAAAAAAACAAAAATACGAATCCGTTTTTTGTAGAAAAAACACTGAGCAATTTGGGAACCAATTTCAGAAGCTATTCTGAAATTATTGATTTCAATAATTCTTTTTTTAAGCATAGTTCACAATTTTTAACGAATACAAGTTACCGTAATTTATTTTTTGATGGCAATAGCCAAAATTTCAATAAGAAAACAGGCGGTTATGTGCAAATTTCATTTGTGGAGAAAAATGATGAAGCCGAAGATAAAACATTGCTTTATCCGAAAAAAGTGGCTGAAATTATTCAAAATTTAGACCCTTCATTTAAAAAGAATGAGGTGTGCGTTTTGGTTCGAAAAAAAGATCAGGGAATTGCCGTGGCAAAATATTTATCGGAAAACGGCATTGAAATTATTTCTTCAGAAACCCTGTTGTTGAAAAATAACGAAAAAATTAACTTTATTATCGACTTATTGAATACTGTCGAAAATCCGTCGTACAAAGAATACAAAATTAAATTGCTCTATTTTTTGCACGAATATTTTAATTTGGAGGAAGAAAAACACCATTTTTTAAGTCGGTTTATTCGTTTGTCAACTGTTGAATTTTTTGAAGGTCTAAAAAAATTCGGATTGTATTTTAATGTGGATGAATTTCACCAAAGTCCGTTTTACGAAAGCATAGAATACATCATCAGAAGTTTCAATCTGGCTCCAGATTCCGATTCAAATATCCAATTCTTTTTGGACGTTGTTTTTGAATTTCAGCAAAAGAAAAAAGTTTCTGTTGGCAGCTTTTTGGAATTCTGGGAATTAAAAAAAGACAAGTTAAGCATTGTGGCCCCAGAGGCTGAAAATGCCGTAAGAATTATGACCATTCATAAAGCAAAAGGATTGGAATTCCCTGTCGTTATTTTCCCTTATGATATTGAAATTTACCGACAAATAAATCCGAAAGTTTGGTATTCAGACAACCAATCGGATTCTATTAAACAGGTTTTTTTAAATTATGGCGACAAGTTAAATTACATAGGCGAACAAGGAAAACAGTTATTTGAACAACGAAGAGAAGAATTGGAACTGGACAATTTTAACTTGTTGTATGTAACCTTAACAAGGGCTGTAGAGCAACTCTACGTTATTACTGAGGACAAAACGGGTGCTAAAAACGGAGGGTCTATCAAATACACTTCCGATCTTTTTATACAATTTTTAAAGGAAAGTGGGTTGTGGAATCCTGAAAAAAAGGAATACAGTTTTGGAGATCCAAAGCGATTGCCTTTTTCAAAAAAGGAAGAAAGCAGCACTACGATTCAACAAAGTTTTATTGGCAATTCATGGAAAAATCATCAAATTTCAATTGTCGCCAATTCCTCTTTGCTTTGGGATACAGAACAAGGAGACGCTATTGTTTACGGGAATTTACTGCATGAAATGTTATCCAAAATTAAAACAAAAAACGACATTTTTGAAGTGGTAAATCAGTTTTTATTTAAAGGTGAAATTACGATCGAAGAACAAAAAGAACTCACTGTCATTCTAAATCAAGTGATAAATCACCATCAATTATCCGGCTATTTTGAACAAAATAACATGGTTTTTACGGAGCGTGAAATACTGACTTCAGATAAGCAAATATTAATTCCCGATCGCTTGATTTTTAATGGGAATAAAGTAACGGTCTTAGATTATAAAACTGGAAAACCAGAAGAAAAGCATCGCCACCAAATTAACAGTTATGCGCTGGCTTTGGAAAATTTAAATTACAGTATTGAAAAAAAAATATTGGTTTATATTAACGATGAAATTTTAATTGAAGAAGTTTAAATTAACATAAATTTGTAAAAAATTAACAAGATGTACAATAAAATACAACAACATTTACAAAAGGAACTGCAAGAAATTAAAGAAGCAGGCTTATATAAATCTGAACGCATTATCACGTCGTCACAAGATGCAGTGATAAAAATTAGTTCAGGGCAGGAAGTTATTAATTTTTGCGCCAATAATTACTTAGGATTGTCAAACAATCCTGAAGTGATTCAAGCGGCAAAAGACACGATGGACACTCACGGATTTGGAATGTCATCGGTTCGATTTATCTGCGGAACACAAGATATTCACAAAGAATTGGAACAAAAAATTGCTGAATTCTATAAAACGGAAGACACTATTTTATATGCTGCCGCTTTTGATGCAAACGGAGGTGTTTTTGAACCTCTTTTTTCGGATGAAGACGCCATAATTTCAGACTCATTAAACCATGCTTCTATTATTGATGGCGTGCGTTTGTGCAAAGCTGCACGATATCGCTACGAAAATAACGACATGGATTCCTTGGAAAAACAACTTATTGAAGCCAATAAAAACAATCATCGATTTAAAATAATAGTGACCGACGGTGTTTTTTCAATGGATGGGGTTGTGGCTAAACTTGACAAAATTTGTGATCTGGCCGATAAATATGATGCAATGGTGATGGTAGATGAATGTCATGCCGCAGGTTTTATAGGGAAAACAGGCAGAGGAACCTTAGAGCTTAAAAACGTAATGGGCAGGGTAGATATTATTACGGGAACTTTAGGGAAAGCTTTGGGAGGCGCCATGGGCGGCTATACAACCGGAAAAAAAGAAATTATTGAATTGCTGCGTCAACGGTCAAGACCTTATTTGTTTTCAAACTCATTGGCTCCGGCAATTGTGGGCGCATCCCTAAAAGTATTTGAAATGATTTCAAACGACACTACTTTAAGAGATAAATTAGAGTGGAACACCAATTACTTCAAAGAAGGAATGATAAAAGCGGGATTTGATATTGTAAAAGGAGATTCGGCCATAGTACCCGTGATGCTTTACGATGCCAAACTATCTCAAGATATGGCCAATATGTTGTTGGAAGAAGGTATTTATGTTATAGGATTCTTTTTTCCTGTTGTACCAAAAGGAAAAGCAAGAATTAGAGTCCAACTTTCCGCTGCACATACCAAGGAACATTTGGAAAAAGCAATAAATGCATTTGTTAAAGTGGGGAAAATTCTTAAGGTAATATAGAAAAATTGTAAAAAAGCACAAATTTCAATTTATTTTCGTATTTTCGTTAGTAATTTGGAAGTTTTAGTGAGCTTTCCTCATTAGATAAAAAGAACATTAAATTTAAACTTACAAAACATGAAACATTTAAAAGTGGCCATCTTGGCCTTATTGTTAGTTGCTGGTTTTAGCAACATGAACGCACAAGATAAAAACAATCCTTGGGCAATTGGCATTGGCGTAAATGCGGTTCATAATCCAATGGCACCAGAAACGCCCTCTGAAGATTATTTTAGAACTGGAGACTGGAATATGATTCCTGCTATTTCAAGATTAAGCGTTGGCAGATATCTTGGCACGGGATTTACACTTGAAGGATCCGGTTCGATAAATGAAATTACCAAAAACGGAAGAGAAAACGTTTCTTCAATGTCTTTTATTGCATTAGATGGAAATCTTAAATACGATATCAATAACGTTATCGGGCAAACAAGTTTCTTTGATCCTTTTGTTCTTGTTGGTGGTGGATATACTTGGGTTGACGGAAATGGCGCTGGCAATTTTGATGCCGGTGTAGGTGCTAATTTTTGGTTTAATGACAACATCGGCTTGAGCTTACAAACATCAGCTAAACGTTCATTCCCTGAAGACTTTATTTTAGAAGCTTGGTACTTTCAACATTCAGCAGGTTTAATTATTAAATTTGGAGGAACTGACACTGATGGTGATGGTATTTATGATAAAGATGATGCTTGTCCAGATGTATTTGGATTGGCCGCATTTAATGGTTGTCCTGATACTGATGGTGATGGTATTGAAGATTCAAAAGACGATTGTCCTACTGTATTTGGATTAGCTTCTTTAAACGGTTGTCCAGATGCCGATGGCGATGGAATTGCAGATAAAGATGATGCTTGTCCAAACATGAAAGGAACAAAAGAAAACAAAGGTTGTCCAGACACAGATGGTGATGGTATTGTTGATAAAGATGATGCTTGTCCAGATGTATTTGGATTGGTTGCATTTAAAGGTTGTCCTGATACGGATGGCGATGGTGTTGTTGATTCTGAAGACAAATGCCCAACCGTTGCAGGTCCAGCTATAAATTTTGGTTGTCCAATAATACTGCCAACTGTTGAGGTTATGGCTACTTTGAATGAGTACGCAAGAACTATCTTGTTTGACAC
>JGI1221J13441_10001112_pt1 | contig 11518 bp, 9 predicted proteins | sample LakVidmifraction_4_FD_13441 | JGI IMG/M metagenome (IMG submission 13441) | reverse complement strand
TACTTTAACTTTATTTCATTAACAAATTACTTAAGTCATTAAAAATAAGGCTACTAATTCAACGCATCCACCAACCACCATGATTTTTTATACAAGTAACTATGTACGGAAATCCATAATCAATTAAAAATTAGAAAGAATAATCCCATTCCATACGTATTAAACTTCCTTTTTTCGTCAGGCAGCATAATAAGTGGTTACTCGCTTATCTTTTATTTTGCAAATAAGCGCTCGTGAACCTCGGACCTAGATTTCATTAAAATTAAAAGATAATTGTAATAGAAAGGTTTAATTACTTTCAGTTATATATTGCTATTGTTTACTTTTGTGGCTCCATTGTAATATTGTAAGTACATACCTTAAAAATGAAGCAATTTTCTTTCTCCTTAAAACAAATACCTTGGTACAGCGCTTTTAGAAACAATTTTTTAAGCAATCCCAACAGGCTATTGGCTTTTAAGGCAACCACCGTAATAGGAACGCTTGTTATTTTAACGGTAAGTATCGGATTGCCTTTTTATGCGGTAACTTTAGGTTTAGGCGCCCTTGCCGGTGCCCTTTCTGAAACGGATGATCATCCCAACGGCCGTTTAAAGTCTATGGCTTTAAAAGTTTTAGGCTTGGCAATATCAAGTTTTTCTGTAGAATTGTTGCAGCCCTACCCAATATTATTGGCGCTGGGGCTTGCTTTATCAACCATTGTTTTTATTTTAATAGGTGGTGTAAGTGAGCGTTTTAGAGGCGTGACATTTGGAGCTTTATTGGTTGGTATATATACGATGATTGGGGTGGAAATAAGTCCTAATTGGTACATACAACCTGTTTTATTGATATCGGGAGCTTTAATTTACGGTATTTTCTCCTACCTGTTATTGCTTTTAAAACCCTACAGTCTTTTAGAAGAACAATTGTCCAGAGGGTTTTCAGCGCTCTCCTTATATTTAAATGAAAAATCAAAACTTTTCCCGAGCGATGAGCACGAAGAAAAAAAAATAAGGGTAAAACTAGCTTTATTAAACGTACAAACTGTTGAAGCATTGGAAAGGTGTAAAGGCGTGTTAAACAGTTATGGAGAATCCCTTACAAATCAGCAACCGTTAAAACCATATTTACATTATTTTATGGTGTTGCAAAGTTTGCATGAACGAGCGGCATCGAGTCATGAACGTTATGATTTATTAAGTGCCGATCCTTTAAACAGTCAGTTAATTGGAGGTATTCGTCAATTACTGCATGAACTATCGCATGCAACTCAAAATTTTGCAGAAAGTTTACTTACAGGTGTTCCGTATAAGCATCCAATAGCTTTAGACTGGTTGGTTAAAACGATCAATGGCATGTTACAAAATAATGAGTTGAAAGCTACGCATCCCATCAAATTATTGATTCGTAATTTAAGTCAGTCTCATAAAACCTTAAAAAGCATTTATAAAAATCAGGATACAAATTTACTGCCTGAATTAGAAAAAGATACCCGTACCTATTTTGAGCGATTAAAAATACAGCTACACATAAATCACCCAAGAATGCGATATGCTTTAAGATTAAGTGTTTCTTTTTTAATTGGTTATACATTATCCGAGTATTTTCATATCGCAAAAGGAGAATGGATTTTGCTTACCATTTTATTTGTGTTACAGCCCAGTTACAGTGAAACAAGAAGGCGGTTATTGCAAAGAACCATAGGAACTTTGGCAGGTGTGGTTATCGGAATTTTAATTATCAGACTGTTCACTTTTTCAGGACAAATAGTATTAATGCTTGCGTCGGCCTATTTATTTTTAATTTGGATGAAACGCCGTTATTCCATAGGCGTTATTTTTGTGACCATTTTTGTGTTATGTGCATTTAATATTATAGCCAATAAAGGTGTAGATGTCATGACTCCGCGTTTAATAGATACAGTAATAGGAGCATTTATTTCGTTTATAGTGGTCAGGTTTTTATGGCCGGAGTGGCAATACAAAAAATTACCGGGCTTGTTAAGTGAAGCAATACTTAAAAACACCGCTTATTTTAAAGCCATCTTAAATGAGTATCAAAAACCAACAACAGATGATTTAACTTACAGAATCGCAAGAAGAGAAGCACATTTAGCCGATAATGATTTGGTCATGGCTTGGCAAAATATGCAATTAGATCCTAAAAAACAGCAACAACTGAAAGAAAAGGCCTTTACATTAACCTACTTAAACCACGCTTTGCTTTCTTACTTATCGGCATTGGGAGCTCATAGAACGCAACACCCTAAAGAAACCTCAAATATGTCAGCGTTTGAAGATCATATTTCAAATGCTTTAGATGAAGCATTTAACTGGTTAACAAATCAAAATAACAGCAAAATAGAAAATATTGAAGGTGCATTTGAAGAAATTAGTTCACAACTGCTTACCACCGGTAAAGAAGCTACAGAAATGCAATATATTTTATTGTACAACATTGCTGAAGTAACGTTACAGATACTTGAGCAGGCAAAACTATTTAAGCCTTCGACAAACAACAACTTAAATGAATTTAATTAAATAAACAGCAATAACATTATAACGTATAAAAAATTAAGCATAGGAATTTGTGAATATAAAGGTATCACTTCCCTCCTACATCTTTACAAAAAGAGTTTTCCATTATGAACGTTGAAAAAGAAAATAAAGAAAAACTGCTAAATACACCTTCGCAATTACCAAAGCACAAGTTACACAATGCAGTACATTATAATACAAACAATATTAAAAGTAAATCGGTTTTCTCAGATTCTCGAATGCCTGTTTTATTAAAAAATTAGGTACTCAATTATGAAAAAACCGATTTGTTAAATAAATCACCTCTGGTTTTATGTATGGCTATTTAATCCTCATAACCTCGTCCTGGCGTATAAGGAGCGCCAGATTTAATTAATTGATCTTCTAATTGTTTTAAGGTTACATTGTATACAACTTCCAGTTTTTCCTTTGCTGCATCAATTTCCTTTTTTGCTATTGCATAACTGTCAATATGTGTTTGAGTAGGTTTTGATGTAGAATATTTTTGTTCGCCATTAATATTACCTATTCTGTTAATTGGGCTTTGAAGTTGGTTGATATCCAACTTAGTTTTTAAAGGATCCCCAGTTAAAGCTATCGTAATATTCTTAATAGCCAACTCAATATCAATAATCTCCTTTGAAAATGTTCCCAAAGATTGCTCAGAACGGATAGCAGCTTGTTTTATATATTTAAGCTTATTATTCATATCACCAATTAAACTCATACAAATTTTAGCTTTAGCTTCTAATGCAGCCATATCTTTTTGAAAGGCTACTTTTGAAGCCCTGTCAGTGGCTGGCAATGTTGTATTCGCTAAAGATTTTACGCTAAAAGTTACCGGTTCAGTCAAAAGAGTCGCAATTCCATTTTGGAATTTGTGCATTTCCACCGTATAAATTCCCGGTTGCACTAAGGTTCCTTCATCTTTTGATTCCCAAGGATTATAAAAATTAGCTTCTTCTAAATTAATAGGATCCGGAAGTGTATATCTTAAATCCCAATTAAATCGTTGTAAACCTTTCGTTGGCTTTTTAAATTCCTTTTTAACAGTAACACCCTGTGAATCTTTAATGGTAAAAACCAATTGAAGTAAATCTTCCTCAGTTTCTGCTTTTAAAGCTTTATAGGTTGGATACGGAGTGTCTTTACCATTTTTAATGAGTTCCTTTTCTTTTTCAGTTCGTTTTTCTTTTAAAGTTTCAAAAGTATCATCATAATAGTAGGTGATTATAGCTTCAGGACCCAAATTAGGAGCGGTAAAAAAGTTATCTCCTTGAAATGATTTTCCCGGTAAGCCTAGCGGAAGGCTTTTTTCCCACATTAAAGCTTCTCTTACAGGTAAAACAGCAGCGGTTATTGTTGGTAATTCATTTTTTATAGTGCGTAATGCTGAATAATCATCCAAAACATAAAACCCTCTCCCAAAAGTTCCAAGAACTAAATCATTTTCACGTGCCTGTATTGCAACATCTCTAACTGCAATTGTTGGCAAACCTGTTCCTAATTTCTTCCAACGGTTGCCTTTATTTGGAGAAAAGTAAATACCGAATTCTGTGCCGCAAAAAATTAAATTAGGATCAATATGATCTTCCTCAATTGAATAAACACTTCCTCTTTCGGGTAAATTATTGCTGATGTTTGTCCAGCTATTCCCTTTATCGCTTGATCTGAAAATATAGGGTTTGAAATCTCCGTATTTATGATGGTTAAAGGCTACGTAAATAACATTAACATCATGTTTTGAAAGATAAATGCTGTTAACATAAGATTGTTTTGGCGCGCCATTAATATTTGAGATTTTTCTCCAGGTAGCTCCTCCATTTTCAGTAATTTGAACCAATCCATCATCGGTACCAACCCCAATTAAATTTTCATCAATAGGAGATTCAGATAAGGCAACGATACTTCCGTAAAGTGACGTAGATCCATTTTTTGCGACAGCATCAATACTCACAACACGATCAAATACTTTTAGCGTATTTCTATCAATTTGTTGCGTTAAATCATCGCTAATGACTTCCCAGCTATTTCCATAATCATTTGAACGAAACACTTTGTTTCCCGCAAAATAAATTCGTCCGGATTTATGTTTGCTTACTGCTAAAGGCGAATCCCAATTAAAACGATAGGCATTTTCGTTTTCCCTTTCTTTAGGTTGAATTCCTACAGCTTCCCCACTCTTTTTATCGAAACGAACTAAAAATCCATTTTGAGATTGTGCATAAACAATATCTGGATTATTAGGATCTACTTGTGATTCAAAACCATCTCCGCCATTTGTAATAAACCAATCAAAATTGGTTATTCCATGAGCAGTAATAACTCTCGATGGTCCGCCAATACTAAAATTATCTTGTGTTCCGCCATATACATTGTAAAATGGAGCATCATTATCAACGGCTACTTTATAAAATTGAGTTACAGGGATGTTTTCTTTAAAATCCCAGGTTTTTGCAGCGTCAAAAGTTTCATAAACACCACCATCACAACCAACCAGCCATTGTTTATTGTTTTTTGGATTAATCCACATACAGTGATTATCCACATGTTTAGAAACTTCTCCTACTTTATTGAACGTCTTTCCTCCATCGTGACTTACAGCCATCCAAGTATCCATGGAGTAAACAGTATTCTCATCAATTGGATCTGCAATAATTTCTTGATAATAGTTTCCACTGGTTACCTGATTTCCTCTTTTTTCCCAACTTACCCCTCTGTTTGTGGATGCAAAAAAGCCTCCTTTACCTTCAGCAGCTTCAACGATAGCATAAATTATTTCTGGATTTGCGGGCGAAATAGCTAAGCCAATACGACCTATTTCAGTTTCTGGCAGTCCTTTATTAATTTTTACCCAATGAGTTCCACCATCTATACTTTTATACATTCCTGAACCAGGACCTCCTCCAACATAGGTAAAAACATGCCGTCTGCGCTGAAAAGTTGAGGCGTATAATACATCCGGATTTCTTGGATCCATCACCACATCATTTACTCCTGTATGTTCATCAACAGTAAGAACGGCTTCCCAGGTTTCTCCTCCATCTTTTGTTTTATACAATCCTCTTTCTCCTCCTTTGCTCCATAAAGGACCAATCGCTGCTACATAAACTATCTTAGAATTTTCAGGATTCACAATGATTTTTCCAATATGTTCTGAAGTTTTTAAACCCATATTTTTCCAAGTCGTTCCACCATCAAGAGATTTATAAACACCATCTCCATAGTTTACCGAACGCTGATTGTTATTTTCTCCTGTTCCTACCCAAACAACATTTGAATTATTTGGATCTATAGAAACACAACCTATTGAATAGGAACCTTCTTTGTCAAATATTGGGGTATAAGTTATTCCCGAATTAACAGTTTTCCATACGCCACCAGCTGAAGCCGCAACATAATATTCAAAAGGATTGTTTGGATTTACGGCAATGTCTGAAATACGCCCGGATGTTAAAGAAGGCCCGATACTTCTCCATTTTAAGCCATCAATATTAATGGAATCTAATGGTTGTTTCGTTTCTTTTTTTTGGGCTTGAATAAATTGCAGGCTGAATAGTGCAACTACAATATAAATAATGGTTGATTTTTTCATGGAAAAGAAAATTTTTACTTAAGTCAAAGTTTTATGGTTGTTAATAATTTTATCAAATATATAAAAGTAATTTGGTAATAAAGCTATGAATTACTTGTTGAACTTCCCTCCTGCATCATTGCATATATAAAGTGCGCCATTAACTTTATTAGAAATAACACAAAACTAACAATAGAATACAAAAGTATTAGATGAGTAAAATGACAAATACTCGAGGTAATATTTATATAATTTTTTTCATGCGATTCTCGAGAGTTTTCAATAAGAGTGTAAAATTTTTATGCGAATAAATTTTTGTACCCTTGTTATATAATATATTTAAATACAATAAAAAGATTTGTATATTCACCTTATCTTTTGTGAGCATTCATTAAAAAAATGAACCTTAATATTGGCCGAAAAAAAGAAATATAAAACATTTGAGGGCGTTTTCACACCATCGCTATTAACCATTTTAGGGGTAATCATGTACATGCGTTTAGGTTGGGTTGTTGGTAATGCCGGCTTAATTGGTGCTATTATAATCATTATTATCGCACACGTTATTGCAGTGACTACAGGTTTAAGTGTATCATCAGTGGCATCAGATAAAAAAATTGGTGCTGGAGGTATTTATTACGTGTTATCTCGAAGTATGGGAATCCCCATTGGTGGCTCAATTGGTATCGCCTTGTATGTTGGAACCGCTTTTTCTATTGCCTTATATTTAATTGGTTTTGCTGAAAGTTTTAATGTCTTTTTTGGCTTTGGTGTTTCAATTAACGATATTAGATTAACGGGTACCATTGCACTGATTTCGCTTACGGTTTTAGCTTTAATAAGTACGTCTATTGCACTTAAAGCTCAATTTTTTATTCTTGCAGCAATTATCATTTCGTTAATTTCTATTTTTTTTGGAACTACGGAATATGCGCCGGAAACGGTAAGTCTGTTTTCTACTGAAGGCTCGGTTCCTTTAGAAGTTGTGTTTGCCGTATTTTTCCCTGCTGTTACCGGTTTTACTGCCGGTATTGCCATGAGTGGCGATTTAAAAAACCCTAAAAGATCTATTCCTTTAGGTACCTTATCGGCTATTGGTATAGGATTGGTTGTTTATCTTGGACTTGCTGTTTTTGTGGCGTTTAACGTTAACTCTGAATTATTAAAAACAGATTATAATTTTTTAATGAAAATGGCCATGTTTACTCCGGCAGTTGTCGCAGGAATTTGGGGAGCTACGTTATCCTCGGCTTTGGGAGGAATTTTGGGAGGACCCAGAATTTTGCAAGCCATGTCTCTTGATAAAGTAACACCAAAAATATTTGGTAAAGGAAAAGGTGGTAATAATGAACCTGTAAATGCCATGTTTATGGTTTTTATGATTGCAGAAGCCGGTATTTTAATAGGGGAATTAGATGTTATTGCGCGTGTGGTTTCCATGTTTTATCTCACCGCTTACGGCTTTATTAATATTTCTTATTTTCTGGAAAGTTGGGCAAATCCGGATTTTCAACCCACATTCAAAATTAAACGCTGGATTGGTTTGCTTGGCTTTATTGCATGTTTTACTGTCATGTTTAAGTTAGATATGATTGCTATGATTGGTGCATTTGCTATTGTTGCAGTCTTGTATTCTGCATTACAACGAAAAGAAGTAAAGTTACAATCTAATGATGTTTGGCGAAGCGTTTGGGAAAATGTGGTGAACAAAGGTTTAAAAAAGATAGATGCCAAAGATGATGAAAATTCTAACTGGAATCCAAATATTATTTTGTTTAGCGGCCAAAGTAAACATCAATCTTACTTATTGGAGTTATGTAAAACCGTATCCGGCCGTACAGGAATAGTGACCAATTTCAAACTGATTTTGGGTAAAGAAAATGATAAGCCCTTAAAAAAAACGGAACAAATAGTGAGGGATGATACTTTTAGTGACCTCGGTATTTTTGCACGGCAAATAAAAGTTGATAATATCTATAAAGGCATTACAAATATAGCCACCACTTTTGGGTTTTCGGGTGTTGAACCGAATACCATTATGATGGGTTGGCCCAAAGGGCTTGAAAATTCTGAGGAATACTCTCAAATGACAGAGACCTTATTACACTTGGATTATAATTTATTGTATCTGGATTTTGATAAAAAAGCAAAATTAGGAAATTATGAATCGGTAGATTTATGGTGGAGGGAAACAGATAGTAAGAATGCTGAAATGATGCTGAATATTGCAAGATTCATCATTGCATCTCCGAATTGGCAAAACACAAAAATCAGGGTTTTGTTCGTGAATAATAACAATGTTGATGATACTATTATCTATTCAAAAATTCATGAACTGGTTGACAGTTTAAGAGTCATTATTGAAATAAAAATTATTGATAATGTCGTGGAGCAGATACCGTTTTATAATTTAATTAAGCAGTATTCCGGAACAACGGATTTAACATTGATTGGTATTCCTAATTATAAAATTGAAAAGCAAGCCGAATTTATACTTAAAACCAATGATTTATTCGAAACTATTGGCTCAACCTTATTGGTTAAGGCAGCGAATAATTTTAACGTCCTTGATTTAGATTTTATTAAAAATGATTAGCATTATTTAATACTCATAATTCCACACATATTTACAAACGGCTTGCTTATATTTTATTAAAGGCATTTGTGAACATAAAGATTTCACCTCCCTCCTGCTTATTTACCTGTATAGTGTTCCATGAATGTAATGTGTTGGCTGAATTTTTGAGGGTAACTGACATAATTACCGATTTTAATGATGGCATTCATAGATATTTGACCATTTTAATAAAAACAGGTATCGCCTATGAGCAAAAGGATGAAGCGCTATTTTTATACAGATTACTTGCCAAATGCGTCTATTTTAAAATCAAGTCCGGTTTTTGGCTTGGTTTTGGCACAATAAATAATTGAAATTAAATGAAATACACAGCGCGTAATAATTATGCAAAACGTATTTTTAAAATTAAAAGTGAATATTATGATTCAAGTTAAAGAGAACAACACCGTTAAGGTACATTACATTGGAAAATTATCAGATGGTCAGATTTTTGACAGTTCAGAAGGAAAAGAACCTTTAGAGTTTACTTTAGGACAGGGAAAATTGATTCCAGGTTTTGAAAAAGGACTCATGGATATGAAATTAAATGAGAAAAAAACAATTACTGTTTCAAAAGAAGAAGCGTATGGTGAACCTCAAGAAGGCCTAATTCAAGAAGTGCAAAAAACGCAACTTCCACCTGATATGACACCGGAAGTTGGAATGGGACTTATATCCAAATCTGAAGACGGACAGGAAATGAATTTGGTCATAGTTGAAGTTAAAGAGGAAACTATCATCATAGATGGTAACCATCCATTAGCTGGTAAAGACCTAGTTTTTGATCTTGAAGTAGTTGAGATTAAAGAATAATATTTAATATATTTTATTTATAGACCTGACAGTATTTGTTGAATTTATTTCACCATCTCACAGTCAGGTCTTTTTTTGTGTATTAATTATGGTAAAGAATGAGACAATAAAATATCTCAATTTAGAATTACTCAAAAGATACGTTTTTCATTTAACGCATCCCTCCTTTCTTTTATCAGTATAATACGTGTTTACTCGCTTATCTTTTATTTTGCAAATCAGAGCTCGTGAACCTCTTACCTCGATTTCACTCCTTAAGCAAAAATAACTTTTTGACATAAAACTTTCCTAAATATAAGTAAATGAATCTATGAGTGAAAAATTTATCATATTTTTGGACTCTGAAATTTTATCAAATGAAAAAATTAATCCTGCTTATTTTAATCACGCTATTGATGATTGATTTAAATGCTCAGACAACAGAAGTTAAATTGTACAATCCGGAAGCAGATGCTAAAACGGATATTCAAAACATCGTAACAAAAGCAAATGCTGAAGGAAAACATGTGCTGTTGCAAATTGGTGGAAACTGGTGTAAATGGTGTGTTGCATTTAATAAAAAGGCAACTGAAAATGACACTTTAAAAAGTGTCTTAACAAATAAATTCATCACTTATCATCTTAATTATTCTAGTGAAAATTGGAATGAAGATATATTGGCCCGTCTGGGCTATCCTCAACGCTTCGGTTTTCCGGTATTTGTAGTATTAGATAGTGAGGGAAATAGATTGCATACACAAAATAGCGTTTATTTAGAGGAAAATAAAGGGTATTCAACCAAAAAAGTTTTGGAATTTTTGAATAATTGGTCCGCTACTTCTATAGATCCAAAAAGTTATCCTACTAAAAACAGAAGTAAGTTAAATTAATAATTACTGACAAATAAGCATTGCGGTTATAATTGATTAAAACCCCTTTAAAATAGTGCCAATTGAACTATTTTAAAGGGTTTTTAGCATTTGAATTATTTTCAAATTTCAGCATAAAAAGGGAATATCAAGTGTGAATTATACAAACTTTATTAAAAATTATGTAACGTAAATTGTTGGTTTTGAGTTGATATTTGTTTTGTAAAAATATTATTTTCAAAAATATTATTTGTAACTTTAAATAATTAGAAAATAGCTGCCACTATTATTCTTCAAAATAAATAACTAAAAATCACATATTATGGAAAAAGGAAAAATTGAAATCAAAGAAGAAATTTTAAGAAAAATAGAAGACATTAAAAATTCCACAGAAAGTTTGGTGGTAAAAATTGGTCACCTGCAGGTACATTTATTTAATTACCCTAATAAAGAACTTGAAAATTTTCTTAATGACTTAAACAAAGCTTTTTCAGAGAAACACCTTCTGATTGCCGAAATTTTTAACAAACATGAAGAAGAAATTGAAAAATTAAAATTTTAATTCGTTTTAAATTATTGTTCTTTACTATCCTAAAGGCGATTTAGGAAACATAAAAATAGCGCCCGAAAGGCGCTATTTTACATGATTTTAGTTTTTTAATTATACTTTAATCGGTTCATAATCCAAATACCCTTTTTTACCGGGTGTATAAAATGTGTCCAGATTCCATTTGGAAAGTTCATCATTATTTTCAAAACGTTCCACCAAATCCGGATTTGAAATAAAAGGTTTTCCAAACGCCACCAAATCGGCTTCTCCTCTTTCAATAATGGCATTTCCAGTTTCTTGAGTAAATCCGCCATTAATCATTAAAGTGCCGTGATATATTGGCCTATAATGTTTTGCGATATTTTTTACTGCAAAAGGAACTTTAGAAACATCTGTAAACGGTTCTGATAAATGAACATAAGCCAAGTTATAATCGTTTAGTTTTTTAATGATATATTCAAAAGTTGGAATGGTCTCTTCGTCCACAGTAATCCCATGCAATTTGTGCATAGAAGGATTAAATCTCACCCCAATTTTTTGTTCTGGAATTACTTTTTTAACTGCCTCCAATACTTCAAAAAAGAACCTAGTCTTGTT
>JGI1221J13441_10001110_pt1 | contig 11526 bp, 17 predicted proteins | sample LakVidmifraction_4_FD_13441 | JGI IMG/M metagenome (IMG submission 13441) | reverse complement strand
CTCCTTAATCCGCGCTACCGTAAACATATGAAAAAGAGAAATAACCAGAACTAGGAAGAGCACTTAATGATTTTATATAAAGCTGTGTGCCTTTTTCAAAATAGAGACCTTTCTCGTTTACCTTATTGCTAGATAAATCGAGAACAATTGATAGTCCTGCAGGAAAGTCTTGATTGTCTTCAGCGCCGCTTGTAGATAAAACAAGATCAGCATCAGTATTATTAATTAAAGTTACTGCAACGGGCGCATGTTCTACTTTAGTCCCGACAGTTGCATATACACCAGAGATGTCACCAAATAAAACTCTTCTTAATTTTGCATATTCTGCACGTGAACTTAATCCCATTGCATTCCTTTAACTTTGATACCATCCACTGACATAGAATAAGCCTGTTCCAGCCGCACTTTTAATAGAAATCTTCGTATACTTTCCTATTTTTGAGATGCCACTTGCTGGAATAGCAAAGTCTTGAAAAATAACAGGAAAAGCTTCTCCTGCTAAAACAACCATATTATCGGTAATACCGCCATCAAATGAAACGGAAACTACTTTGTCAGAGTTGTTAGCAAATCTTAACTCTGAGCATGGCTCAGTTAATCCAGCAGTAAGAACTTTATACGTTCCATCACATGAAGCTGTGTTGAAACTTAATAACTGTATTGGAAGTGCTCTATTTCCCAGCATCAGCTTCCTTTTTTTTGTTTTCTAGATCTTTTGCAATTCTTACGATCTCTTCGCGAATAGCAAATGTTGCATCGTATGCTTCTTCAATTCTTGTAAGTAATTCCATATAGAGAGCGTATTTTTTCCCTTTATGTTCAATCTTAACGACAGCAAACTTTTGCTCAGGAACTGCGGTTTCTTCTACTTTAGGAGCTTCGTTTTTGATCTCTTCCATTTAGCATTCCTCATATAAATACAAACATATTTCTTTCGGCACAAGCATACTCCCAGTTAAGAAGGGAACAAACTTAATTGGGAGTATGACGACGAATGAAGAAAATTAATAAGTTAAGCTGCGCAAGACACATTTGTCCATGTAGATGCAGCGGTTGCAATATAAATTCGAGATGTTGCACCTGCTGGATCTGTACGTATGTACATGTCGCCAGCGACTAAAGCAAGACCATTTGCCGGAACACCAGCTCCTGAATAGATCTTTGTTGTAAGCAACTGTACAAATGGAGCTGTTACTACAACGCCATCTGTTCCTGCTGTTATATTAACAGCAGAAGCACCAGTTGTAGAACCTATAGCGATAGTCTTATCAACAGCAGCTGTACCGACATTAAGGCCGCCTGTACCTGAACGTAACGTTGTTATAGAAGCACCTGTTACAGAGCCAATCGTTAAAGTTTTGACGCCAGCACCTGTTACCAAGTTTGCTGTAACGGCAGTCGCATCAGCAGACATCGAAATCGCGCCTGTGCCTGTAGCAACGGTGAATGGGCCATTTGCGTTGGTAATGATAGTACCTGCAGTACCCGCATCCATGTCGATTCCGCCAGCTGCGTTTGAAGCTGTAATGTTAATAGCATCAGCAGAAGCAAGAGCTGAACTTAAGGTAATTCCACCAACGACAGAATCAAGAGTAACTGATCCAACGCCAGTACCTTTTGTTGAGCGTACAACGATAGTTTCTGAAACTCCGCCATTTGCATTGAGATAAATTGCACTAGCAGCATCGTTCGTTGAAGTAATGCTAACAGAAGATGGATTAGTGATATCAAAATCGCCAGTTACAGTAGTATCACCAACAACGGTTAAGTTGCCAGAAATAACTGTAGCACCAGCAACAGAAAGCGTTGAACCAACATTAAGAGCACCAGCAACGATATCAACATCGCCTGCTGTTACTTCAATGTTTCCAGAATCCATAAGCAAATCGCCAGTAGTTAAGTTCAATGCTGCCATAACCGCAGCGCCTGAAGCTGGAGAATTTGTCCATGTGCTAACACCAGCTGCTACTTTTGTTAAAACATAGACAGCTTGTGTTCTTGAGTTAACCCAGAACGTTCCTATTTCTGCTCGATCGCGAGCATTAGGAGAACGTTCCGATACTATTGGAAAAGGAAATATTTTTGCAAAAGGTACGTTCACACTTGGCGCACGTTTTGCACTACTGAAAATAGACATAAGGGGTCTCCTTAAAAGGTTTGAACAATTTCCCTAAGGAGACCATGAAAGATTAGTAATACCTATTTTATTCAAAAATATGATATATAAATATTATATTTTAAAAAAAGGGTTAGTCATGGAAAAGAAAAAGTACCTGTTAATAGAAATACCCACAGAAATGCACAGAAGACTCAAGATGGCAGCTGCTCAAAAGTGTATCACTGTCAATAACTCCACGCTGAAGCGTGGGGCTTGTAACTAGCAAGATGCTGCTACCATCGGCACATTGACAAGTGCCCTAGCCCTAATATTTAAGGCTGCGTTAAAATCAGCAGGCGCAGAGTGCCCACAAGAAAGACAGAGGAAAAGACTTTGAGTTTTACGATTGGCTTTATCGATATGGTTACATTTAGTGCAAGTTCTCGACGTATTCCGAGGATCAACCGTGGTCACTCTGATACCAGCAAGTTTTGCTTTATATTCAATAAAGAGTCTAAGTTGACTGAAGGACCAGTTGGCATGCTTGTTTCTCTGCCTGCGTCTAAAAACCGTTCCCCTATCGCGAATGCCTTTGAGATCCTCAAGTGCTATCCCACGATTGGTGTCTTGCGCAGTTCTTACAATATGCTTACTGATCACATGGTTAGTGTCTGCTTGATATCGCGATTGTTTTTTAGATATTTGTTTAAGTTTGCGCTTACAGGCCTTTGTGCCATTACGCTGAAGGTTTCTACGACGATGAGAAAACTTACGTCTAATATCTTCAACTGCTTTTCCACTAAAAATAGTGCCATCGCTATCCGTAGCCAAATTAACAATACCAAGGTCTATGCCAAGAAAATCGCTGAATTCTTGCACTGTTGGCTCTTCAACCTCACACGATACGGAAAGATAGAAGTTTCCTTCTATAAAACAAAGATCAGCTTCTCCTCGCTTACCTTCCAAGAGTTGGTGTTGTCGAATACCACATTGATAGGGAATATGTTGACGACCATTAAGTGTCCAAATACTTACTTCTTTTTTGGCAATATTAAAATTCAATATGCGCGAGTCATAGGGAAATGCGCCATGTGGTTTAAAAGTTCTGCAAACTTTCTTATCGATTTTATAAGCGTCAGCAACTTTTGCTATAGCGCGAACAATCATTTGGGCGCCAAGAAAACTATTGTCTCGAATAACGCAATATACAATTTTATGCAGACTAAATTGCCCAAAGATTTTTTTATCCCACGCAGCCTTACTAATTTCATTGCATGCAGCGTTTGCCGCCTCAAGTGTTTTGAGAAGGACTGCGTGCTGATCAGTAGTGGGCTGTAATTTGATTTTTGCTGAAATTCTCATATCGTGAGTATAGAATAGTATTAACAACAAAACAAGTAGGAGTCGCGCTTCCTCTCCACCTTAAAAGGTGGGGTTTCCGCGCGTTATACTATGAGAAAATACGTATTACAGTGTGTTATTCAAAAAATCCACAAAGAAGAAGAGTACAAGTAGGATCAATCTTCTTCTTTAGCATTTTCTTCTGTTGCAGCTGCATCTGCTTTAGATTGAGCATTTCTTCTCGACTCATCCATCTTGTTTAAAGCATTGTTCATCTTATAGACAGTTGCTTCTTTTAGCGTTCCTTGAACCATTTCTTTTGCTAACGCTTCATAAGCATTTCTATAAATAGGTGAATGAGTAAGTTTGTTTCCAAAGTCTATAGCTTGAGAAGTTGCTATTTTTCCAAAAAAAGCCGCTGGCCCTTTAAACATAAGAGCTAAAAACGGATTAAGATCTTTAACATCCTTAAGATTTTTAGCCACCATCTTTTATTATTATGAAACAATTGTTCAGCTATATAAAGTTCTTCAGCGGGAAGAAAAGAATTATAGAATGCTAGATTATTTTTTGAAGACCACTGACCAAGAACAGCTTTAGTCGTCTTAGAGAAACTAGTTACAGCATTTTTTGCTAGTCCAGTAACTAATTTAGGACGAATGCTATTTAACGATCTCTTTAAATCTAAAGCATCAGCAACTTTAGCTTGAGATACTTTAACAAATGGATTTATAGAAGGCTTAATCCTATCAATCAATTTACTTAGTTGATCTAGATATTCTTGAGGCACACCAGCGTCTTTTAATTTATCGTAAGAATTTACAATAATATCGGCGCTCTTTCTTGGTAATACATTTTTACCAGTTTCTAAAGCTTTTTCACTCGCTTTATAAAGTTTATCGTAACTACCTGAAGGTTTACCCATTCCAAAAGTAGCACCAAGCAAAGTACCTACTTTTACTACGTCACCAAGAGACTCATTTAATCCAAGACTCTTTGCGGCAAACTTTGTTAATTCTTTAGCGCCCTCTGCTCCAAGTGCTATCTTAGCAGCTTTGGTAAGAGCCATTCTTTTACCACCAGGTAACGGAATAGCAAGAGCTGTTAATGTTCGAGCAACTTCATCAATAGAAGATTCTAAATCACTTCTTGGGCGTAGTGTTTCCTTACCAAAAGCAGGCTCAGTAGTATATTTTCTAATATTCTCACCAGAAAATATATTAGGAACTATACCTTCTACGGGAGATATTGAACCTTCGCCTATGAGTGGCTTTTCTTCTTCTTTAGGAACGACCAAGTTTCTTGCAGCACCAAGACCAATATCAGCTAACTTAGCACCTAGTTTTGCTGTACCTGTAACTACATCGCCAGCTGCTTCTAAAGTTACCGCAGCCAATCGTTTTGCTTGTCGTGGAACATCTAAAAACTCAGTTACTTTTAAAGACGTACTATCTTCTGGTGTAACTTCAAAACCTTCTGGAGGAGTATACGTAGGTTCTTGAGCAGATAATTCAAAACCTTCTGGAGGAGTATACGTAGGTTCTTGAGCAGATAACTCAAAACCTTCTGGGGGTGTATACTCCTCGGTCGCAGTGATATCGAAACCCTCTGTAGGTGTATAACCTTGTTGAGGAGTTATAGCTTGTTGTGGAAAGCTATTTCCTAATATTGCATCCATTGACCACCTTTAGATATTGATTTTTGACCAGTAGCTTTATTAGTTAAAATAGTACCTTCAGGGCCAACAGGGCCAAGTTTTGCTAAAAGTTCTGTTGAAACAGGAGTTATAGGACGTTCATTGGCAGCAGTAGACTTAGCTTCATCTTTGCCAACAAGTTTAGAATAGTCATCATAGAAGGCTAACATTGAAGGAAGTGTTGCGCCTCTTTCTCTCAATCTCTTATCGTATTCACCTTGTACTTCATAAGGCTTTAGATTTTCATCACCCATTACTTCATTGCGAATATCATTTTGCAGTCGAGCTAAATCATTGTTTGCTTGGAAGTAGTTATAGATGACTTTACGACCTTCTGGTGTTGTAGACAATCGAGGGAATTGTTTCAAATAGACCTGCATTTCTGAAATAGAAATTCTTCCACCAAAGACATCTTTTAATCCCTTAATATAAGTAGCTCCAACCTTATCAAAAAGATCAGCACTAGGATTATTTAAGAGATATTCTTTAATACCTATACCAGGAATCATCTTATCCATAATGTTAGCGAATAAGTTAACACCTTGACCAGGCAATTTACCTGATTCATCCAGCTCTTTTTGTATTTGGATATTATCAGCTATCTCACGAGAGTTTTTTAAGTTTTTATCTATCTCTTTATTAAAGTCTTTATTTGCTTCCATTTTAAGTTTTGCTCTTTCATCTACTCTTNTTTGTAAAAGCTTAGCATTTGCAGTAAATGTCTTAGCCNTTNNAGNATNANNNCTTAAAGCTGCTNGTGTTGCTNCTTNTGTATAGTTATCTGCTAATTGAGCATCANTAATCTTAGGAGGTTGGACAGGTTTAGGTTGTTGTGTTGCTTGAACAGGAGAGATTGGTGGTTTTTCCTGTGTAGTTTGCGCATCCTGAGTAGGCATAGGTTGAGAGGGCTGAATAGGTTGTCCAGCTTGTCGCGCCATTTGATCTTGTTGATTTTGTACTTGTTGTTGAAAATTCTTTGGTAGTAGTTCATCTGTCTTCTGTTTTATTAAATTTTGGATTCCAGAGAACGTATCATAAGGAGAACTACTAACAGGAAATGGCGGTGCTGGTTGTATTTGTTGTTGAACTGCTGGCTGGATTGTTTGATCTGCTGCAGGTTGTAATGCATTCAACAAAGGACTTTGTGGTGTAACTACAACAGGAGCATTAGGATTTTTATTAATAATGGTTTTATATTCTTCATCATCACCAGAAGATAGTTCTTGCTTTAATAGCTCATTGGCTATTTTTGTATCAGAAGCAAAGGCAATAGCAGCAGCTTTTTCTTCAGACATACCAGATTTAACAAGTCTGTTTTTATATGCCTCTTGTTCATTTCTCTTTATGTTTTTATTTCCCCAAGCTTCAATACCTCTTCCAAGACCTTCTAAAAGAGGAGCTAATGAGTTCTGTTTTTTAACCATTATGACCATGATATTACCTACCTATGTATTGATTGAGTAATGTTGACATAGCAGTACCACCAAGCTGAGCCCATGGGTTAGCTGCTTTTTCTTCATAAATAGGCTCTTGTTGTTGCTGAAGACCTTGACCGGATAAGAGCGATAGAAAGTTTTGTTGCTGCCCCTGTCTATTAAAGCCAAAGTTCATCTGTTGCCCAGCAAGATTCCTCTCAAAATCACGTGAAGTTTGCCCTAAAGCCTGTGGAAAAGCAGAAGATCTTTGAGCGCCTTGCCCCATAGCAGTAAATTGTTCTGCAAGACCAGGTATTCCCTGTTGAGCAAAGTTCATTCGTGCTTGATTAGCTATTGGTTGAAATCCTTGAAATGGACTATCTTGCAGACCAGGAGCCATTTGCTCTGCACCTGTGTAACCAAGACCACCAAGTAGATCAGCTAACTGTTTTTGCCCATCTGTCATTGTAGGCATGTTAATAGAAGGAGTTTTTTCTAACTTCTTCTTATCTTTTGCACCTTTAATAAGTCCCGTTGCACCAGCGGCTAAAGTAACTAGGCCCATTATTATTGATATTGGATCCATTTTAAATCTCCTTAAACTGTTTTCTTAACTGGTTTCTTAGTAGCACCACCAATACCAGGAAGTCTTGAAATAAACGCACTACCAGTTTGACCAGCAAGTCCTAGCCAAGGATTAGCTCCCATTTGCTGCATAACTGGTTCAAATTGTCTTTGTAATCCAGCACCTAAAAGTGTTGCTAAGAAGTTTTGCTGTTGTCCTGTCTGTGTTTGATCAAACTGTGCATTAAGAGCTGATAAGTCAGTTTCTAAACCTTGTCTTTGAGCACCAGCTATATTTCTAAACTGGCCACCATCAGCAAAACTAGAAAATCTATCAGCTATTGTTTGCATGCTTTGATCGCTAAACCCATCCATTGCTGGTCCAGATATACCTTGTTGAAAACCAGCACCTTCAGGATAAACACCTTTATCGTCACCAAACATCTGCGGATAGAGACTTGCAGCTTGACCAGCACCTAACATACTTAAAAGAGAGAGAAGCTTTTCTTGATCATCAGTAACTAATTTAGCTACAGGCGGTTTCTTAGCAGCCTCTTTAGCATCTTTAGCATCTCTTTTAGCAGTAAGCTTATCTTTTTTCTTCTGTTGCTTTGGGGTTGGATTTCTTACAGCTTGTTGTAGTTTAGCTTGGTTTTTAGCTAATTTTTTAGCTTTTTTAGCATCACTTGCCATTTTATCTCCTCATCAAATTTCTTTTACTAACAGCAGTATCTTAAAACAGTAAACAAGTAGAACGAAGTTTGTTTTGAAATTAAGTTATTCTTGTTCTATTGTTTAATATTTCATACAGGAGACTATCGTGAATAATCGTCTTTGTTTTTCAACCATTTTACTCTTTAATCTAGGTTGTTTTTCAACCATTTCCGCTATGCAAGTGGGATCACCTACGGTGGGATCACTTAAGACAGTACTAACACCTAAAGAAGTAGCTACAGCAGTAACTTTAAAGTTATTTGACAAGCCAGATAGCGAAGTTATATCAGCTTTCGCGAGAATCATATCAAGAGACCCTAAAGGCAACCTTGCACTATTAGAATTGCGCTACAGAATGATAGAAAGGCTGGAAGCCGAGGCATTATGCGAAGAATCGCGCTAATCAGTTGTCTCCTTTTTGTTGGCAGTTTATTTGCTACCCGTCCAGAACTTACTACTTTAGAACTTCCTCGCGAAATAGTTATCAGCGATGAGATGGGCGTGGTTGAACGCATACCTACTGGTGCATTTGCTATCGAGCACGAGATGAGTCAATGGTTTATCAANGAGTTGATGAATCGCAACAAAGAGCTTGAAGACAAGGTTAAGGCCGCAAAGACTAAGTGGTACATAGTTGCTGCTGGCTGTGCTACTACTTTCATACCGTTAGTCATTGTCGGCATTGAGCTATGGAATATCACCAATGATTGCGATTGAGCCATTGTCGTTGTAAAGTATTTTCGCCTTCAAGGGCGAGTTCAAATACCGAGCAAGAGTCTATACGCGTCTCTTTTTTTGTAGGTAAGGCTAGAAGAGAGAGCTTGTGACTCGTTCATTCTGGTTGAGGCAGCAGTTTCATCAAGCTCCGCATAGGTCTCTTTCCATTGCTTCGATGGTACATGGTTTGCTTTAGAAACAAGCACCCACAGGCCGTGGCGAATTTCCATACAAAAAGAAATCTCTAGGTTACTTTCTGAGAGGGGTACAAGAAATGCCGAAATGAGGTCTTCCAAGGTCGAGTAAGGCTTTTCCTCTCTTTTGCCAGTTTTCTTGATCTTCGGGTAGCCCATCAATTTGGCCATAGAAATAGCTTCAGACAGCTTGTCTGTCTCTTCAGAAGCCGTCGGATATGACATGGGCTTATTTGCCTCATATTCTTTTAATGAAGCTATTTCAACCTTGAGACTTTCTATTAGTGTCTTTAAGTTTATCAGCTCCTGATAGATGAGTTCGTTACTATTTGTCGGCCGTTCCGGTGAGATAGTAGACACCTGTCTGTCTACTTCTACGTTTGTTGTCTCGCTCATAATTTTCCTGCTTTCGATTGTTTGTCTTTGATTTCCCTAAGATGCGTAAAGACTTCAGCTTTTTTAGTAACTTCAAAGCTAGCGTCGTTCAAGAGCTTTTCCATTGTTAGTTCTAGGTCCGGCCAGATTTGGTAAACCTGGTTTTTGACACAGGCTAAGTCTTTAGCGTGCTTGGCCATCTCGGCGTAGTTGAAGGCTACATCCTCAGGAAGCGCGTCTCCCTTCACCATGTTGTATTTTCGGATTAGCCGGCCATTTTCATTGTTGTACCAGATTAGCTTTTTGACAACGTAGTGAACATGATCGTCAAGTAGTTTTAATTGATCAGCAACATTTTTTCGGTAACGTTTTCCCATGTCTTCTCCTTGTAGCTTACTGAATACTCCTACTATTATAGCACAAGGGGTAGCGCATTGCTATAGGCTATAAATATGGTATACTAGAGCATATAGTTTAACTTTTTGGAGTCGTATGCGTTGGAAAGAGCAAGGTTTCAGCAGTATTCAGATCGAGGTAAATATCGTTGAATACGACATTAAAGAACTACGTAAAAGAGTCTTGAAGCTAAAAAGGAAAGAATATTATCGCGATGGTAAGAAGCGAGAAGAATTGGCTAAGAAACAAGACGAAACCGACAGGTTGAAAAATTGGTTGTGGTAGAAAAATTTCTAGACGATAAAGATCATTTCAAAGTGTTTGAAGCACCTGATCGATCAAGGTCTTCTGTGGATACTCAGCTCTACAAAAGATATATCTCTTACGAGCGCAAGCAAGACGATCTAGTGGAGTACTTTATCTTTGAGGAAAAGAAGAAGCTAGGATTTTCTAGCCCTTACTTGAAGATCAACCCTTTTGAGCGACTCTTTAAACAATTCGTTGAGGACCTTGAAGACAAGTATGCTCACTTACCGCCTTCTGAGTCGCATGTTCGGTTGATAGCCCACCTAGAGGTTAAACATGCACTTGCTATCAAACTCCTGGCGCGTTAGAGTAAATTGCCTTCAAGGGCGAGTTCAACCTTGGTATTGGGTTTGAGTGTGTTTTTGGCTTGCATGACAACGGTGTAGTTGTCGCCTTGGAGGTTGAAATTTTTAACTGGAGTTGGTAATGCAGTTCAAGCCCTATCAACGCTTCAAAAAATCTAAAAGGCTACGATTTGCTTGTGAAGTAGTTACTAAAACTGGCGTTCGATGGGAGCAGCCGGAAGAATGGGGCGGAAATGTTCGCTTTCTGATGACTTTCAAGTACAAGAGCAGACGCTTCATTTATGGAGCGCGATGCTTAGTTTAAGGAGTTGGTATGAATAAATTCTTAGCGCTAGCCTTGATAGTTTGTTGGCCACCTGCTGTGTTTCCGCCACTATACGCTGGAGGAGAGCAGTCTAAGCCTGTGATTCACGTTCAGATATCACAGTCGATCATAAAGGAAATTAAAGCCTCTAACGACAAGATTGAGATCGAAGACGCGATGACTAAGCGTACCGATATTAGAAAGCTCTTCTCTCACGACGAAGAGCTGCAAGCAGCAGCGTTCACAGTAATCAGGATCAATGGCAACGTGGCATTCTGCACGGTACCTGGCTGCAAGAATTCGGCAGTAAGCGTATCGATTGACGACGAAGCCGGATGTATTTCTATGATGTGCGAAGATCACCGAAAGCATTAGGAGATTTCTGTGACTCTTTCAGAGAGACAAGCAATATTTGCTCTTAACGTAGCAAAGTTAATAACCTATATATTTGAGTCTGGTTTTAAGTGTACCCTTGGCGAAGCTTTTAGAACTACTGAGCAGGCTAAATTGTATGCAGCACAGGGCAAAGGTATAGCGAACAGCTTGCATCGAAGTAGAGTTGCCATAGACCTCAATTTGTTTAGCCCTGAAGGCGTTTACCTAACTGATTCAAAAGACTACGAACAGTTCGGTAAATACTGGGAATTACTCCACAAAGACAATCGTAGTGGCTGTTTTTGGAAGAAGACAGACGGCAATCACTTCGAGATGCAAAAGTCACACTTTGGCAGTCTTAAAAAACAGTAGGTTTAACGAGGCATAACTTTCTTTTAAATTTTCCACATTATCCCTTTATTTTAAAAGATCTAATTTCCATTGCTCAGTTGATTCTTTTCTGAATGGCTCTAAATCTAAGCCTTCAAGCTGTTTTATTAAGTCGTAATCGATGGTACCTTTGCGCATAAATGGTTTAAATACCATGCCATTCTCATCGTAACAACCAACACCCTCTGAAAGCTCTTTTAGTTCAGCAGTCTTTTCTTCTTCAATTTTCTTCATGGCTCTTAAAGTTAATCTCATCTCGCGAAGCTCGGCAGCAACTGTTGACCATTGGCCTTCTTTCTTTGTGAGTCCTTTGAATAAAACAGAGTTCATTTCCAT
>JGI1221J13441_10001109_pt1 | contig 11527 bp, 9 predicted proteins | sample LakVidmifraction_4_FD_13441 | JGI IMG/M metagenome (IMG submission 13441) | reverse complement strand
TGTGGATAACTTTAGGTAGGCTTGGTGCTGGCTATGGATAACTTTAGGTAGGCTTGAAGGATGTTGTGGATAACTTTAGGTAGGTTACCTGGTACTTGAAGGAGGCTTGAAGGGTACTTGGTGCTGGAAGGAGGAGGCTTGAGGAGGCTTTAAAGAAAAGGAACGTGGGCGCATGAGGTGTGCGTGTGGATTGTCGAAGGGGGTATGGGGGCTTTCTCGCGCGAGTCTTTATATGATACCCACTGACATTTTTTAAGTATTTTTATGGTTTCTTGGTGGTAGTACGGGAGGGTCACTGTAGTTACTTGTAGCTGATAGTGAATAGATTAGAGTTGGTAGGTGGTAGTTGAGGTGGTTAGACTAATAGTATCGTTTAGCATCCATATCAAACCTAGATTAAAGAGTCGATATGAAACTAAACGTAGGCTTAAAGTAGACTCGATGTTAAACCAAGCAACTACTTTAAGTATCCCATCGGTGACTAAATAACCTAGTAGCTAAGCTTAAAGGTTTACTGTTAGTTTACTGTTAGGTAAGCTTAAAGTTTTTCTTTATTTCTTTCTACCTACTAGGGGCGTTTCATTGAAAGTGAGACTCACAGCGGGCTGTAGACTACCACTACAACCACCACTTTTAGTACTAAAATATAGAGATTATCAGTAACTAACCGAAGGCCTTTAAGCGACTCAAAGAGCTACTCTTAGACTTACTATTACCTAGCTGCTGACTACGGAATATATTACCTCGTCTCTTCAGTTCATCAAGAGTCTGTTTCTTCTTGTACTGACCAAGAGCTAACTCACTATCCTGCTTAAGAATACCATACTCATTCCAGTACTGGATACCTAGGGTAATGGTATCTAGTCTATCGTCATGTACCAACGAGCCTCTATCCTGGGTAAGGTGGGTCATCTGGTACATCAATGAGTAATATAAGTTCTTAGGCTCTCTTAAGCCAAACTCAATGTCTTTCTGGATAGCAGAGTAATCAATTACCAATCTATGTTGGTTCATTAAAGGCTCAAGGGTATCTATAATCCTACGTTCCTTCTGGATATGGTTACGTATCTCTTCAATAGCACAAGGGTAAATAGCATTAAGCACAGGACTTAGTAATGAACTGAACATCCCGTCACCAAAGTTACTCTCAATAACTATCTTATTAACAGAGTACTCCTTAGCTATCTCAGCTAGTTTCATTAGGTTATCTTCTTCGTACCCTCCTTGGAGCCACCAAACCCTGGAATAAAGACAGTACCGTGGAGGTGGTTTACAACTGCCCACCCCATCTCATCCTTACCACGACCACTAGGGTCAATAGCGAGTACAGAGCCTTCATAATGACTGAACTCCTCCTGTAACGAAGGACGTTGCAGAGTATCGCCTGTAAACCCTACATTAGGAAGCTCTGAGATGGCCTGTATGCCCATAGAACTCCAGAGTAGTCTAGTAGGGGCTTGTGAAGGAGATATGTCCGTGACGATCAAATCTCGAGTCTTTAGAGGATACTTCTCAGCATCACTCAAGTAGTATCGAGCATAAACTGAAGTTTAAAACCACTACGACCATAACTTAATTCTCTTTGGTAGAGGTCTTCTTCAGTAAACCTGCTATCAAGTGGGGTATTGACTAGTAGGGGGTTGTTAGCTAGGTCTTCTATAATATAATCTGCAAGACACCCTGCATAGTTATTAACATCCTCTGGGTAACGTGCAGGGTACACACGGGTAACGTATCCTTTGTCACGTAGTCGGTTGTAAATAGACTCAGAAGTTTGAGGGGTACCTAGTACAAGTATCTGTGCGTTGTCTGTAGTCTGGAGGATTGCTTCATATTCAGCTATCTGCTTCAGTAAGTCTTGTCTACGCTTCTCAGTAGCGCTATTCTGTGCACCCTCGACATCATCTGATATCAGTAAGCTTGCACGGTTACCTTGTAACTGAGAGGTAATACCCAAAGCCTTAACTGAAGGCTGTACGGATATACCACAACCGTTAACATCAAAGGCTACAACTGAACCACGTTGGTCAGGCCTAGGCTGTAGATGAGCTAGTATCTCCATTGTATCAATCAAACTACGGATGAAGATGGAGATGTTATCGGAGTGAGCCCCTGACTGGGATACGATAAGTATCTTCTCGTTAGGGTCGCGCAGTAAACGCCAGGCTACATAGGCTCCTGTAATCCAAGTCTTACCTATACCACGTAATGCTTCTAACTGTGAACGCTTATGTCCTTCCTGTAGATAGTCAGCAATCATATACTGCATACGAGTAGGACTAGGTAGTCGTAAGTGTTGCCAAGTATGCTTTAAGAAAACCTTAAAGTCTGTAATACTTGCTTGTATTTCCTGTTCGGTCATATTATCTCCTTTAATAAGATGTCTTTAGATAGCCACCACGCCCTTAACACCCTCTCAGGTATATGGATGGGCAGGGTAGCTGGTAAAGACCTCTCTATGATGCTCTAATGAGCTTGTAAGAGCATTTGCTCTACACTAAACCCAGAGGTATCCTTAGATTCCTGGGCAATACGTTTAATTGAATCAGTTAAGGTCATCATTGACTCAGACTCTACAATGTCAGCTGTGATATCATTATCCTTTAGGAACTTGATAGCATGGGCTAACATCTTAGGGTCTCCGATATTAGCTGCTAGTTGTTCAGCAACTGCACCATGGAGATTATTTAACTGGTCAAGTGAAGCTTTGGTTTTAGTTGTCATTCTACTTCCTTATTAAGTTCTTCTAGGATGCCTATAGTACGTAAGGCATCAGCCGCTGCTTGTCCTATGTTTACTTTTCCACCTAGTGCAGAAAACGCAGGGTCTCCACTCTGTAACTTTTTAAGGTCATAGATAGGAGCACCACCCATACTAAATGAGTAATCACTAAACATTTGTTGTCCAGTAATTAAACCAGAGGTTGTGTTAGCTATTGCGAATGCGCCACCAGTTACAGAGTTGTACATGAAAGAATCCATCATCAACTTGTTAGTACCTTCATCACCTGAGTAATGCTGGTCTTCTTCATCCTTAACTGCATCCTTCATAGATAGGATAGCTGCCCACATTCCAATATTACCTGCCATAGCTAGTGCTTGTTTAGCATCAGCTTGTTGGATGCCACGTAGTAGTAGTCGCTCATAAGAATCTATAGGGAATCTCATAAACTTCATCATAATACGAGGGACAAACTGCCCAGCATCCATATTAGTCATAAACTTAGGTAAGGTAGCGCCATCTGGATGTAAGATAGTACGCTCAACAGTAGTCAGAACTGCTAGAGTAATATCTTCATCTAACTGTCCCCATGTCTTTCTATCAAGGTTACCAATAGTTCCATCCGGGGCTACCTTTAAGGTTGTACGGATTCGTTCTAAGTCCTTAGCATCAAAGCCCATATCATTAAGTCTAGCCATATCTGCTTTACTAATCTTACTAGCAACAGAGAGTCCAGCCATGAAGTCAACAGTTAATGAGGCAGTTGTCATACGGAGCATATCAGTAAGAGGTAATAACCCGCCAAAGATAGCTTCCTTATGTACTAGCCCATCCATAAACTCCTGAGTTTTATCTATATTAACCATATCAGCAGCATTGTCCTGACGAGCTACAGCTTTACCAAAGTAAGCGTTACCGTAAGAAATCATAAGTAATATAGAGTTCTTCTCGCTTGGCGTACCATTACGGTAAGCATCATAGACATCTTTAGGTCTACCTATTAGGTCTGAAATAGTCTTAGACCATCCAAACTCCTTAGCAATAGAGGATACCTCAGTAATAGTAGGAATCATAAAGCCCATAGTATGCATTACACTAGAGTAAGAACTGATAGCCTTAACAGCTCTAGTAAAAGGGTCAAATGGATTAGATGACATCTCTCTAGTGCCTTTAATAGTCTCAACAAGTACTCTGAGGTTATCTACTTCATCCGCAGTTGCACCCTTAAGGTTATTAATTAAGTCTCCCATCTGCTGGTCAGTATCAACACCTATCTTTTCTTTAAGTGCTATACGACCATGAGTCTGCAAAGCATACATGTGGGAAATATCAGCAAGGTTATCTTCTAGTAACTCACTTAAATCATCATCAAATGCGTCAATGCTTCGTTGCTTAAGTGAGGTAGTAGTAGACTGTACAGGAACACCTAGTTCAGCAGTTACCTGACGTACTCTCATCGTATGGTCAAGAGTACCTTCCATAGCAGTCCTAGCCTTAGCTTCAAACTCAAGTCGAGTAGTAGGGGTAAGCTCTGAGCTCGTTGCAATAGCAAAATCTTCTTGCATCTTAACTAACTTATTGATAGCTACTTCAACACCTCCCATCTTAATTATCTTATCTCTACTATATACACGGTTGATGTAGGCCTTACCAATAGAGCCTACAAAAGAGGGCATCTCAAGAGTCTTACCTTTAGCATGCACATACTCATAGTAATCTAAGAAGTCATCAGAAGCCTTAGTTATCCACTCATTATCTGAGAAGACTTGTCGTTCTACTGATGATGCTCTCTCAAATACAATAGCTTCTCTATCCTTACCTACTACTGTAGGTGGTATATTAGTAGACATATCACGTTGCATCTGACCAGTTACCTTATGGGCATTATTGGATACTTCTAATTCAAAAGCAGTCATATTCCCCTTGTAACCTGCCTGTTTAGCCTCACGATATGAGTTTACTATACCATTAATCATACGGTCACGTCTAATATCCATCAGCTTACGGACATTCAAAGCATTATACGTTCTAGCTACACCTTGTGAAAGTGTGCCAGTAGCAAGGAGAGTAGCTAAACCAGAAACTTCATCATTCTTACTATTTAGTAGTTTAGATACAGGAGAAATAAGTATCTTCTGTAATGCTGGGTGTACCCTCTTCCAAACAACTGACTTTCTGAAGTCTGGTATCTTACCTATCTCATCTAGCTCATCACTTAGCTTCTGTATAAAGTTACGCTTCTCAGTTGCTACACCATACACCGCCTTAGTCTTAAAGTCACCAGCTTCCATCTTAGCAATATCAGCTTCAAGTAATCCTTTCTTAGATGCTAGAGCACGTAAACCGTCATTAGAGAGGTCTACTCCATAAGCCGCTAGTTTCTCTTCAAGAGAAGCAGTCTCAGGGCTACGTAATACCTCCTCATTCTTAACACGGAGCTTTGCTTCTTCCTTATCAGCTTTTGCACTAGACCTATCTTCCTTAGCAGCCTTTACAGTAGCTAACCTCTTATTGAGAGTAGCGGTCATATCTTTTAATTGCTTAACTAAAGGTTTATTCTGTTCCTTAAGTATATTGATACGACTTACTGGGTCACTATCTACTTTACTGATACTAGCTTGTAAGTCTTTTATCTTAGCTGTGTTAGTAGCAAGTGCTTTTCTAATCTTAGCTAGTTCTGCACCTGCCTTAGCTAACGAGGCTACAGACTTTGTATCTGACTTCTCTTTAAGCTGATAGATTTCCTTACGTAGTTTAACAATACTAGCTTCTAGCTTAGGAGCATCTTTCTGTAATATCTTCTGAGACTCAATGTCCTTAACTACTTTACGTGATGAACTTTGTAACTCTTTAATAGCCTTAACATTAGCAGCGACAGTATCGGTAACTGGTTGTAGTTTATCTCTAGCAGTCTTAACACCTTTACTAGCTGCCTCAACAGCACGTTGCTTCAGATTATAAATATCTAGCTTTTCTTGTTTAGCCTTAGCAGCCTTAGCAGTAGCCGCTTCCTTGTCAGTCTTAAAGAGAGTCTTAAACTCTCCTTCAGTACCTTTTAGCTCTTCTTTGATTTGTTTAACTTCGTCTGTAAAGTTATTAATATTCTGAAGTTCAACATCAGCAGTAGCTCGCTTCTCAATATTAACTTCTGTATCACTCAATATTCTACCATCAAAGTCCTTAGAAGTAGTCAAGGTCTCCTGCCTAGGAGCTTTAGACATAAACGGCCCAAGAATACCACCGATAGCTAAGCCTACTACAGCACTCTCAATCAACGAGTCATCTTTATAGATACCAGTTGTAACCTCGTAGGTCATCATTGAACCAGCAGAGACTGCTGCGCCTGTGAGAGCATGCCCTGCTATCTTCCCTGCTCTTGATGATAGGTTCATTACCTTCTTAGCTTTTATAGCCCCTGCAAGAATAGGGGATAAAGCTAAAGCATCTAGAGGGTCAGCAAGTACAAGAGGGATACCAGCAGCAATCATACCAGCTGTTGAGAAGTTCTCTTGTACCTGACGCTCTTTAGTTTCCTGGTCAACCAGCCAAGCCACTCTGGACTCAGCATCTTGCCAAGAGGTTAGGTGACTTATCTTAGCTTCATGCATAACAGTAGGGGAAAGACCACGACCTTCCAAGGAAGCATCAAAGGTTTCATAGTTAAAGGGTTTCCCCTCGAACTGTGATACGTCATGTTCTTGTTTATATATATCCCACTTCTTTATACTTGCATAAGTCGAGTTAAGTGTTTGAGCGAGTGCTGCTGTATCTGACTGTCCAAACTCCTCCTCTGGGACTGGATTAACTGACCCAGCCTCCATTGTTTTCATATCGTAATTACTGTATTCGTTTAGTGGCATATATATCCTTTATGTTATGTCTCTATTCAGCTTGGTATCTACGTAGTGCATAAGATACAGCTTCCATTCGTCTCTTAATACCATCACTTGTTTCAGGGTCTAGGTAATTCTTATTATCTAAGAATTCATCAGCAGCAGCAGCGTATGCTCCTCTATTGATAAGGCCTCTAGTATCAGTAGAGAATCCTAAGTCTCCTCGGTAAGTAGCTTGTACTAATTCAGCTTGTAAGTAAGGAGGTAATAGGTCGTAGTCAGGAATGAACGCCTTAGTCTTTTCTACATGGTTCTGTAGAGATTCCTTAAAGGTAGTGTTAGTCCATACACCTGTTTGCCCTACACCTGCTGTTAAGTTTCCTTCTGAATCCTCATAGAATCCATCAACGAAGCCTTCTAGTTCTACTACTCTTTTACCAATAGCGTCTAGTGAGCCTTCTCGTTTTTCTACTTCTGCTATAGCTTTAGCACCGTAGTGAACATACTTTGATGTACGTAGATTCTTATTAGCAATAGGATGAGATTTACTTCCTGCCTCATTAGGGTACTTACTTGTGAAGTTACCTCCACCGCTTGTACTATTACGAGTATCTGTTACAGTTTGCGGTGATAATATCTGTTGAGTAGAGGGGGTGTTAGTTGTAGTAGGTATTGCTTGTACACTAGGTTTTGTATCCATTTTATCTCCTTTATTACTTTCAGTTAATAATCTAAGTGCTTCTGGCATTAACGAACCAATGCCTTCACTAAGGCTTTCCTCTCCCCCCAGAATAAAGATATCACGTGCTTCTTTAAGACTAGTTATCATCTTATCTAAAGCTTGCTTGTCCTCATCAGTTGAGCTGAAGAATTCCTTAAGGAAGGTTCCAGATTTTTTTAATTCAATATCTAACTCAGTCTTTAGTAACTCAGATGGGTCACCATTACCAGTAACAATATTAAATAGTAGTTTATTTTGACGCTCGAAAGCATCTCCGTATAACTTAGATACATCCTTAGCAGTATTAGTCATCACATCTTTCATAAATACTGCTGGTGAGCCTAACTTACCTAATCCAGTAGCAGTCCGTCCAAATTCATCAGATAGTCTACCAAGGCCATTACTAATTGATGCAGATACCTTACTAACTAGTGCGTTTATCCCTGAGCTTCTATTAGAATCTTCGTCCTGCCCTAAAGCATTCATATCCTTACCTAGTAGAGCCAGTTGCTCTTTAGGCATTACTATTTGCTCTATAGTTCCTTCAGCATTTGATAGGAACATACTACCATTACGAATATCAACCTTAACCTCTGTGCCATCATATGCCCTAGCAACTTTAGCATCTAGTGCTTCTTTACCTTCTCCAGTAAATGTAGTTGGGTCTTGTAGTACAGCAGTAGATACTTATAGTTTACAGAAGGTACTCCTGCACCATCTAAGCTAGTAATAACTGCATTGGACACCTTTGAACCAGCTTTGTCATCAATATCATTATACTCGTATTGCCCCTTAATAGCATCTACTGCTTCCTCTAAAGGTTGTCCAGCAGCTACAAGAGCAGATACTTGCTTACGAGCTTCATTGAAGTCTCTAGTTGTCATAGTATCTTCCATATTAGCAACAGCTCTGTTCGATTTAGAGATAAGAGTAATATCATAACCACCTTCTCTGATAGCTTCAAGATACTGAGGTAACTTATCGACATCACCAGATACAGTAACTGCTTTGATTAAAGACTCTTTGAGAGAAGACTCCTTACTTACTTGTAAGCCGAACTGCTTCTCCTTTAGAGCATTTAGTTGCTCAGTAGCCATAACTAAGTCCTGGGCTCGTTGCGCACGCTCCTCTGGAGTAATAGCTTTCCCAGCTGCTATTGCAGTCATCTCAGATATCCGTTGACTATAGGCATCTTGGAATAGAGGCTGTAGTACTTCCTTATTATTAATAGAGTGGTACTGTAAAAACTCAAAAGAAGTTTGTTTATCGCTGAAATAAGCAGGTACAACGTCCTCTTCAAGCAGTCTTTTTAACTCCCCATGCTGAGTACTATCTGTAACAGTGGATAGGTCAACGTTTGGGTTATCCTTGTACCGATTCTGGGATATTTCCTTACCTCTACGAGTACCTGATAATTGCTTTTGGGTAAACTTCTGCTTCAGTAGGTTTACTTGTTCTGGCTGTAGACTCCTTCATCCATCCCTAGCTGCATAATCTGTGCGAACTTGAAACCATCCTGCACTTGGATAGCCATTAATGCGTCACTACGTACAACTGAATCTACTTTGTTCTTAGTACTCTCATAAAAGCTTCGAGCATCTGCAAGGCTCTCTGTATTCTTAGGGTCAAGCTTCTCCATCATATTGATAGTAGCATCTAAAGCTTTAACCTGTGAATAATCGTGGTTGTTGATAGCCCCCTCTAAGTCAGCTGAAGCTTTATAGTTATTCATAATAGCATCAGAGAAGTCAGAACCAAACTGCTTACGAGTAATCCCTAGTCCTGAAGCTTCCTCTTGCTGGTCTTCCATAATCTGTTTCTGTAGCTTAGGGTCACCTGAGTGTGCCATAAAGGTAGTAGCTACACTCTGTAAGTTATCACCAAAGTTAGTTACTTGGATATCATTATGTTGTTTAGTATAAGTATTAACTTCACCTGTTTCTAATCCAGAGAAGATACGTGCCATCTTAGCTTGATTATCAAGGGAGATATTACCCTTAAGTTCCTGGAGGCCACTAACATAATTATTATGTAGTCCCTCTAGTTTACCTAGGTCATTACCAGCCTCAATTGTAGCCTTCTTCTTCTCAGAGTACATAGCAATTACGGTATTATTTGTATCTACATACTCAGCATTCTGAGCAACTCTATCCTGCTCTTTAGATTGTGCTTGCATTCTAGTATTGACTACTGAGCCTAACTTAGCTAGACTAGCAAATGCTTTAGACCCTTGTTGGTTAGGTGCTACTTGTATATTAGGGGTTGTTGGTTGTACAACACTCTGAGGTGCTGAGAAACCGAATAAGTTATTCTCTGCCATTGTTATTTACCTCCAAAGGTACTGAATGATGCGTTTGATGCGTTGATACTGTCAAAGCTTGCTGTCTCACTACCACCCCTAGGTATTTTACCACCAGCACTCATATAGGTAGTCCCTGCGCTAATAGCAATATCTAATGTAGACTTCTGCTGACTCATTGAGTTGTTATAGTTAGACTGTGCCCCAGCATACCTTGCTTCAGTATCATATTTAGCACTTCTCATCTTGTCTTGTACCTCAACCATCTTAGCCTCAGCTTGTTGCATCATTGTATCCTTTGAGAGAGCTGCTTTAGTATCCATTACAGCTTCCTTACGGAGAGCTAGATTACCATATATATTCGTCTCAGAACGCTTTATAGCTGCTCCACTTTGCTGACGGTTATCTTGGTAAGCTAGTTTAGTTAGTGCCATACCAAGTTCTTCATTGACACCAATCCCTAGCTGTTTTAGATTAGATTGTGTAATCCCACTAGCTTGAGCTGTGTACTTATTGTTTGATACCTGTTGTGCGTATGATGCATCAGCAATTGCCTCATTGTTCTTCATCGAACTATATGCACCTACTACTGCCGTGCCTACTGCTACCCAAGCCATTGTCATATCATTCTCCTGTTAGTCTTATAAGTTCATTGAGGTCTGCGATTACTGCTACCTCATCTTCTTCTTCAGTTATTTCTTCTACGATGCCATCAATGTCAGTAGAGTCAGTTGGGTGGATAGTTGTCCAGTGCATATCCTCTACGATGTGAAGTACCTTACGTACCCCCTCAAAGCTCTCTAGGAGATAAGGCGCTTTGATATAGGTTTTATGTCCATCCATCCACAACCAAGCTTCTCCTGTCATTATAAAGTTGAAGTGGCGGGTCTTATGTTTTTTACCTACTACCATTGCCCCCTTGGGCATAAAGATGGTACGGGCATATACACCTTCGCTAAACTGGTTAGCTACTGGACAGAGTGTATCTACATCCGTTAGTGTAATCCCATGGGTAGATTCATTATTTTTATTTGGTAACATTAGCTATTCCTTTATATTAGTAAATACAAAATAGACATACTATAGGGTATCTCCATTTGATACTCAGTGGTGCTATTAGACGAGCATAGAGTGCCCTCCACGGTGATATCTCCTAACTACCTGCGTAACCATAGCTGGTTGGTAATTAGTGAGCGTGAGGGGGCTTATATTAAGGCTTACTGAGATGACCAAGTACCCAGACTACATACCCTACGATAGAGGTAATAGCAATCCAAGTTAGCTTAGTAATTGATTCAGTAATTAGTGTATTTCTAGTTGATGTAGTTGATAGAAGGTAAATCTCACGTTCAGTTGTCTCTAGTTTAGTGGCAACATTATTGAGGCTTTCCAGATAGATAGTATTGCTAGTGTCAACTCTCTGTTTCAAGAGTTCTACTTCGATTCGCATATCTGCTAGTAATTCAATAGCTTTAGCTACGCGAGTCAAAGATACTGAGATAATAGCTACATCCTTCTGTAGGGCTATAACAGCTGTCTCAACCCTATCTATCTTTTGGGCTTCGTCTATCATTACTATCCTTTCGAGACTAGCTCATCAATAACTTTTAGTCGTTTACCTGTTAGAGATATAACGATATCATCAATAGTTTCATCTACTACATCATTATCTGAATAGTTCTTAAGTTTATCTAAGCCATATACTACAAGACGGGTAGCGAAGCGTTCTCCTACTGCCTTGAAAGCAACCTTAGCAAGTAAGCTTAGGAAAATTTCTTTAAGTGCTGTAAATAGTATTCCAATCATATTTTATCCTTTATAGTTATTGTTACGCCTAGCATTGTGACTAGGCGCTGGCTCATGCCTTCGGCCCATTCTCGGAATTCTTCCTGTGTGAAATTTTGCGCGTAGATCATTCATTAGCGCTCCTGTCAATTTAAATATTATCGAATC
>JGI1221J13441_10001105_pt1 | contig 11533 bp, 32 predicted proteins | sample LakVidmifraction_4_FD_13441 | JGI IMG/M metagenome (IMG submission 13441) | reverse complement strand
TCATCGAAGTTATCTGTTAGGTAAGTACGAAGCCATTGCTCTTTTGTGTAGTATTCGTTAACTGATTTGTATAGATTTTCTTTTGTATACGCTAATTGCTTGATAAGTGTGTCTTGTTCATTTTTATCTGCCTGCATTTCTGCGATCTTGTTTAGCAAGAACTCAGTTGTGAAGACTCCTGTTTCTGTTTCCATTGGGGCTTCTTTCTTTAGTGGTTAGTGAGCAGTTTTAATTGTTGCCCAGCAATAATCTAGTTAGGCTATTATGCCTTCCAAGTTGTCCAGCGTGTAGTGCCATTTACATCTAACTTAACACGAACTGTGTCCTTGCTAGTTGGTGCGATTTCAAGAATTGTTCCTGTAACCTTTGACTTCTGTGATGTGTAGGTATCTCCTACTTTGTATGTTGCGATTGCTACTGTCATTTGTTTCTCCTTTGTAGTTGTTTTTGCCTTATGTATTAAGTGTAGCGTAAAAATCTAAGAAATACAAATTATCTCCTGTAAATCTCACTATTTGATACGCTTACTGGTGTGATAAACATCACATTTGGACAATTTGGACATTTAAGACTATTGTGTCAAGAATAACATAAATAGCCATAGTATTATGAATAAGGCTATCTTGCTATCCATTGACCTACCTTATTTTTTGGTTGCACTGAATAGTATATCATTTTTTCCCTTGATACACAAGTTACACGAGACACAAGCACTACCCTTCTGCGAGATAAGAGGTATCTGCTTACGGTTCTCAGGACACATTGCAGCAGGCTTGTTAGTCATTGCTTTCATATCTGCTTTGCCTATTGCGAAATTTTTGGCAAGGTAGGCTAAGTTAATTCCATTATTAACTTTTAGATCAATACCAATAGCCTTATTCTCGCTATCTGTAGAATAGTATAGTGAAAGATTATCTATACCGTTTAAGATTAGGGCTGCAGTCTTGACACGAGTATATACCCAGAATTTTATATCAGGATTATTTTGGATGATAGACTTCCAAGCATAAGTGTAAGTGTCATTGAAGAAGTCACCATCCCAGTGAATTCTAAATAGCATTTCTGCATTTTTCTTTTCACAATCTTTTCTGAAATCATTTATCATCTCATCTAATAGGATAGTCATAGTTCCAGTATCTGCATTGCGTAACAATTCCCAATTATGCAATAAATTTTTCTTTACGCTAGGGAATACCTTTTCTAACTTTCCTGCGTAGCATACGCTTTCGCATACGCTTGTGGCTCCAGGGCATGAGTATGCTTTTCCTGCGGGGAGCCCAAAGGTGTTAGCAATTGTTGCAGTCTTACCATTAGGCGATACGGCATTAGTAACCTTTCTATCTTTAGAGCGTAGTAGTTTAGTCATTCGATGACCTGCTTTCCTTGGTGGTGTTATTTAATTGTATCAGGGGGCACTGACATTTTGGGGTGCTTGGGTTTGCGTTTATATTGTTTTTTATTAAGCAAAGGGGTGGCGGCATTAGACCTGCGTAATTCCATAAGCCTACGTAATTCCTCTGCTGTTTTTTTCATACTTAATACTAGCACAAATTGGGAAAAATATCAAATTAACTTAATAGGGCTATTCTGGACAAAGCGGACACGCCGGATTTTTTATGCTGGGTTATGAATAATTATTCTTCATCATCATTTATAAAAACATACAACGAAATTAAATCAGTATAACTATACTGTGTAAATTCCTTTTCACCAAACTCATTTTGTGTTTCAACAGAATAAAAGTTTCCTTCGCTATCTGACTCAATAAAAATAACTTCTGCTATGTCACTATCTATTTTAATTAAATCACCGATCATTAGTTGATCAGGGAACAAATCATCTGCGTGTATTAATTCCATAGTGTTTATTGTATCAGCCATTTTATTCTCCAATTTCATTTAGTAGTTCCCACAATACAGGTTCTAATTCTAAGGCTACAGCGTCTAACTTTTCTTGTAGTGTTTTACTCATTATTAGTCCTCACAATCGTTACAGGTAGGGGAGCCATCAACCAAGTGATAGCCATAACTTTCATCTATGTCAGAGCCACACGACCAACACTTTAGTTTAGTCATCATATTCAGGTAACCAGAAATCTAAGTGGTGTTGTTCAATAATTGCCCACGCAGGTGCAGACTTATTTCCCTTATAGAGAATTTGAAAGTCACCTACCATTGGCATATCAATCATTTTATCAAAGTCCTCATCATATGCAGCGTCAATCGCTTCTATGCAAGGCGTTACCATTTCTGAGGGTACAGGTGGATAATGATTACCCTTAAGGTGATATAAAATCTGAGTCTCTAAGTCTAAGACTGAGTCTGCTAATCCTATTGCTGTTATGCTTCCCATTATTTTATACTCACATTTCCGTTGCGGTAGAAAGTCTTAGAGTACATCTTACCAGTAGGGTCTGACAAGTTATAGGTAGCGTATTCCTTAGCGTCCCCAAAGTCTACGCATTTTTCCCACGCTTCAGCAGCAGTTAGCATATCGCTAACTTTCATTGTGTGAAATAGTTCTCCGTCATAGGAGGTGGTGAGTGAGTATGTATATTCCATTTTTATTCTGTCCAATCTAGGGTAAGGGATAGTTCTGAGTCTAGCACACCTGCAAAGTCAAGGTCAATTTGGCACGACCAGCAGCGTAGTTCTGTTACATCTACTTCATTTTCATTACAGTCTAAACAAGTAAAGATATCCATTAGTAATTTTCTCCCATATTTTTTTCGGCTGACCAATCTTGGTAGTGTTCTGCACACATAGTTGAGGGGCGTGAGGGTATTGAGTTTATCGCATATTCCTGAGCATAGCAAATATTGCAACCATATCCCTGTTCTATTATTGCTTCCATTAAATTACCCATAAGGGGCACTTCCTTTCATTTTGATTACTCTGTAATCCTATCAGGTATCTCTGACATTTTCCAATCCAACACGCTATTTTCTGGAAAATTCAGGTGTGTTTTTAATCACATCTTAAAGCCCTGTGGATAACCTGTGGACGACGCGCCGGAAATTTTTGTGAAGCAGTTTTAAAACTTGCTTAGGTTTTTTATTTTATTTCTTTAGTCGTTCAGTTCTTAGCGCAATTTGTAGTCTATGAATTTCTTTTTGTAGTTGTACATTGAATAAATAAAATGAAACCATAGCAATGATTGAACCAGTAAGTGCAATACAAATTCCAATTAGTGTTCCAGTATCTAAAATCACACTCTCTCACTCTCCTTGAAACACGCTTCCCAGAATCTTTCAGCATTAAATCTTGGGTTATCATTTTCAAACATTTCAATAAATTGATTTGCAAGTGTGTCCAATAAGTTAGAACCTAACTCATCAGCATTTTTATTTAGAATTTCTGCGGTGGCTACATAGTCTTTTCTGGTCATCATTATTACTCACCTGCCAATTCAATTATTGCTTCGCTTGCGCTATGGTTAACGCGAATTAACTCAGAATTTAATTCATTGGCAGATAATAAAGACGGGTTGCCGATTATGTCAAGAACTGCGTCTCTATTCATTGAGTCAAACATTTCAACAGGAATAAGGCTTACCTGAATACCTATTGAACTTTTAGGATTAACTTTAGAAATAAAATTAATTCCGTTTACTGTGAAAGGGTATGAAACCCAATTTGTTGTGTTGAGTGTTGTTATGGTCATTAGAGAGCCTTCTTTCCTGTTAGTGTTCCACGAATACCCAGCAAGTCGCAAGATATTTTTACTGCTATGCCTACGGGCAATTTTGTAGGGTAGGTAGAAATAAATTCTGCAACCTGACCTTTTGTAGAAAGGTTGATAGTGTTTATACTACCTGAGAAAGTTTCTAGTTTAATTGCGTACATATTTACTCACCAACCTTTACGGCGATTGTGCGATAAGTTTTGCGACCCCAAGTATTGAAACCGCTATAGGGTTCAATTTCTACGAGATAAGTCTCGCAACCTTTATACCAAACCGCTTTTGGGTGAATTATGGCAGAAAGAATTTCACCTTGCAAGGTTTTTGAGTGGTATTTTTTTCCTACGAGTAGGGTTTTTATTGTGTAGATATTTGCAGACATAAGTTGTCTCACTTTCTTTAGTTTATATATCTATTTTAGCATTTTTTCCCATAAAAAACAAATTCTAGGGGGATAATCTCAACCTTTGAGACGCTCAGCCTGTGTGAGATACATCACACCTACTAAGTTATTTATTTAATTGTATAAGAGAATTTTACCAGATAAATCTTATAAAAGCAAATCAACACGCCGTAAATTGGGAAAGTTTTTGTGTGATCTTAAACACATTCGACACACCCGACCGCGCCGGTCCCTGCATAACTATGCAAAGCAATTTATTTTTTATTCTTTTATAAATAAATAAAAAGAAATAAATAAACAAATAAAAGAAAACCAAAACAACGCATTACCACTTACAAAAAAGTTAGTCATTTATTTTGCTCCTCTGTATAAATAATTCCAAGCATTTCTACAAATTAAAATAGATTTGCAATTATCACAACAGATTGAACCGTTAGGGTTTAGGTTGTGGTCATAGACATCAACGAATGATGATGTTGCTCCGCATACGGAGTCAAGGTTTAGCATAGTAGCCATTTATTTTTTCTCACTTTCATTTGATTTTACTACGGATAAAATAATTTCTAATTGTTCGTTAGTCAATAGTGCTTGACTCATCCCCCATAGTGCAGCATAGTTATGGTCACCATAGTATTCCTTAGAAAGATTTTTTATTTGTTCAATGATTTCATAGTTAGTCATTAGTTAGATACCTGCCAACCTGTAGCAAAAGGAAGTCTATCCTCATCATCAAAAATCCAAAATTGCTCAATGTTAGTTTCGCAAACTTCGCAGAATGTGTATTCTGTATCTTGATAGAATGAGATAGAACTCTCATTAGGTGTATGCTTTACGCATTTGATTGTTGTTAATGTAGTCATAGTGACCACCTTTCGTTGATAGGATTTCTTTACCTATCTTTATTTTGTATACTGTAAGAATACCACAAAAAACTCGTACTGTCTAGTATACTGTCTAGTAGTCTCACTATTTGGAGCGTGGGGTATTAGATGTGATCTATATCACATTTGCCGGTAAAAAAAATAAGCAGTTTTTATTCTTGCTTAGGAATTTATTTATTTTAGTTTTCTTTAAACATTTCTAAAATTAATTTCACATCTTCTTCTGTAAGATGATCTGTTTGAATTGCATTTGAAAATTGCTGTTGTATGTTTTCCATTATGCATTTTCCTTTTCTTCTTCTGTTACATTTTCAAGCATTGTGTCCTCAAAATCTAACAAGCCTTGATGATAAGCGATAGGGTCAAGACGTTTGATAATTTCAGCGGGAGAGAAAACTAAATTGCCAAGTTTAATTTCTCCATAGCAATCATTAAGTAATTCATCATAGAAATCTTCCATTATTTTTCTCCCTTTTCTGTAACGCGCACCATGCGCTGTGAAAACTTAGGTGTGCAAACCATGCACCAAACATCTTGGGGGTCTGCTATGTAACCACATTTTAAGCATTGACTAAACATTAGTTGGACACTTTCCAATCTGTCCACATAGGTAGACAATCGGAGTCGGTATCGTTATACCAACGCTCAATATTTTGTTCACAATCTTGACAGAAAGTAAATTGGTCATCTCCTACCATTGAGATAGCGGATTTCATAGGGTTGTGCTCTAGGCACTTATTTATTTCTAGTGTTATCATTTGATAACCTTTCTTTAAGTTAAACTTTAACTTTTCTTATACTGTAAGGATACCAGGGGGGTCTGACATCTACTGACCAGTAATGGTACTAAATCGGACATTTTGAAATGTGATGTAGGACACATCAGGATATTGAGCGTGGTTTTAGGTGTGATATGTGTCACATTTGCCGGTAAAAAAAATAAGCAGTTTTTATTCTTGCTTAGGAATATTTTTTATTTAAGTTTATTTAAAATCTTTTCTAATTCTTTTAGTTGTTCTAAACTAAGATGATCTAATTGAATTGCATTTGCAAAACTGTTTTGTATTTCATTCATCACAATACTCCTTCCTGAAGCAATCCAATTTCCAAGTCAAGTAATTCTGAGGGGGTAGCCTCGGATAAATCTACCCAGCCAGCACCTTGTTCATCAAGGCGAAAGATTTCAATGTATCCCATTATGATACCCAACTTTCTTCAGTGTAGGCAAGCCACTCACCAAGAGTCATTAGACCCTTGTATTCATTACAATTAACGCAGAAATATTCTGAGGAATAGTCTGAGCAGAATACGCAGACGATACGATTAGCCTCACTAGGGCTAACATTTTCTAGTGTTATTTCTTTAATTTGTGTAGTCATTAGTTAAGACCACCTTTCTTTATTAAGTATTCGGAAGCACTCTTGCAGAGCATTTCGTGCCGAACTATCCAATTAAACACTTGCCATTTCTGGCAAACTTGGCATTTATGCCACTTAGTTTTATTTACTTTAGCAAAACCTACGCCTTGCAAATTGATGTCGTGGATACAGGTTGTATCGCACTTTATTGTATTTATAGTGTTAGTCATTTTTAGACCTAACCTTTCTTTATCAAGAACCTTTCTTGATTTTCTTTATATAAGTATTATAGCAGGGGGGTCTGACATCTACTCGCTGGTAACTATAACAAAACGGACATTTTGATTTGTGAACTGCGTCACACTGGTTTTTTACGCTCAAATTAAGATGTGATATAGGTCACATTTGCCGGAGCGATGTGACGAAGATCACACTGCAAACACGGCGTGTCGCCTTGACTTTTCAGGGTATCTATGGTAGTATTCTACTATACAATTAAATACAAATCCTAGTGAGCCCTACTAAGTAGGCAAATAACCTAGGTCAAGCAAAGAGATAGACACAAGGTTTATCACATTAACGAAAGGTTCATTAAATGAACACTATATACAATGAAATAGCAGAAGAGTTTGGTGCTGCTTCTCTATCTATAAATAACCCTCTACCTAAAGAGGCTCTATCCATTAGACAATGCCAAATGCTAAATAGCAAGTATGGTTTTGATAAGGCTATGGTTATCGCTAAGCGTTACGCTTCACTAAAGAAGTTAGGTAAGTAAATGACTACTGACATACTAGCAGGAATATCTTTTATCACAGCAATACTAATCACACTAATTTTTGGAGGGTAACAAATGAAAGTAACATTAACATCTATGCAAGGTAACACTAGAGATATTAATTTGATGACTAAAGAAGAGGTTTTAGACTTTATAGAGTTATATAAATCTACACTACACAAAAGCGAGAGAGTTAGAGTTACTTGCGATCTCTTAGGCATTAACGGATATCTGCAGGGTGTTGCCTAGATAGGGCAACCCTTGTTGTGGTCGCACTAATATTATTTATTTTATTTTTTCAATTCATGCATCATACAACTGAACAACATATTCAGGAAGTTTAAATAATAAAATCTGAATATAATCTGAAATTATGATATAATAAAGGTATGAGAAAACAACACGAGCATCCAATTGTATTTGCAGATTCTAAACAATGCACTAAATGCAAGGAAATAAAAATATTTTCAGAATTTCATAAATTTGCAAAATCACCTGATGGATATAAACATTTTTGTAAACTATGCGTAAGAGAGTATGACCTAAAAGAAGATGATCCTAAACGTGTTATGCCTAGAAAGATGCAGGGTACAAAAATACATTGTCGTAAGTGTGAAAAATACCTAGATAGTAGTCATTTCTGGTCTAAAAACACTTATTGTAGAACATGTCAACTTTTAATTGGTCATCTTGGAAACCTTAAAAGATATGGTTTAACAAGAAATGATTATGTAGATTTAGAAAAATCTCAAAATGGGGTTTGTAAAATTTGCGGGGAAGCAGAAAAGTACAATAAACGTTTATCCATAGATCATGATCATTCGTGTTGCTCTGGACCTGAATCTTGTGGAAAATGTGTTAGGGGTTTATTATGCTCAAGATGCAATAAAGTCTTAGGTCAGTTATATGATAATAAAGTTTTATTGGCAAAGATGATTGAGTATTTATAATTTTTCAGATCTTTGGTATAATGGTTTGATGAACATAACAAACCCTGCTGAGATAAAAATCGAGGAACTCATAAAAGACACTCGTATAGTCATACCAGATAAAGAAATATTCCTAAGAATAGCAGTACAACCAGGAGGATGCTCTGGACTACGCTATCAAACCTTTTTTGACTATGATAAAAAAGACGGGGATGAAATCAATTCCTATCAAACCTTTGATATAAGAATAGACAAAATGTCTACACCATACCTAGAAGGATCTACACTAGACTTTGTTAACACTATCGAGAAACAAGGTTTTACAATAGATAATCCAATCGCATCTGGATCATGTGCTTGCGGAGATAGTTTTAATTAATATAAAATTTTTCAGATTTTAAGGTTTGTTATAATCAAATTTGCAAGACTGGCTTACCATTTCCCAATAGGACATTTAGCCTTTTTCAAAGTAGTCTTCAACTTCATAAAACATCCACACTTCTTACAAGTCTGCGTCTTTGCTCTAAACCATTCACAGGTTTTACAAATTTCGAGACGGTATGCAGCCAATTCATCTGGCGACTTATCTCCATTAATCAAATCCCAAGGCTTTACATTATCCGACATAAAACCATTATATCCTATACTCGCCAAACCTTTTATATCGGGATAATCCAGCATATAGATAATACCACCGCTACTATACATATGTGGTTTGTTAAACCATAGTGTATAGGGGGAGGTTTGTTATACTCTATTTTTGCGGTTTTTGTATCCCGCCGAATTTTAATCTCAAATAATGGTATAATAAACATCATGACACCTCAAGACTGGGCAGGACTAGTATTAACTTGTTTATCAATTTTTTTAATTGTTGGGGGGGGAATCAAATTTCTCGTAAAACATTATTTGAGCGAACTTAAACCCAATTCAGGATCAAGTTTAAAAGACTCCGTTAATCGCCTAGAGGTCAAGGCTGACAAATTACACGATATGTTATTTGATCATATTAAAAATCATAATAAAAAATAATTACTATATATAATATATCTTTTAAAAACCTAGTTTAGATATACTTCTTTTCTTATATATATTTAGTATACACCATTAACATTCTGGCAATTAAGACTTATAGGGATAAAGTGGACATTCATAATTATAACAATTAGGTAACATTTTTATATACCTGGATTTTATGCGTAAACATAACAAAAAGTTATCAAATAATAAAACTATAATATTTCAATGATATAATCACATTAGATTAGTCCCTAGGTTGCTCTCTACCCCACCCCAATGCTCCTAGGGATTAATCCTTTTTATGGTATAATCGATTATTATGTGTACCTCTTCAATTCAAAAATATGGCGCTAACCCAATCAGCGTAAAATGGAATATTGTGCGTGGAGATACCGCAGAACTTTTTATTGATTTCCTTGAGTTAGATGAGAGTACAGGCTTTGACTGCTCTGGCTGGACCTATAAGGCTACGGCATATGATATCAATGGTGATGTCCTAGATGAACTCGTAACGTCGGCTGAGGGGCATTCTGTGACCATTATAGCCCCTGCCTCACTTACACTTAATTGGGGATCTTCATATAAAACCGTTGTAGCCGAACTGCCATTTGATTTGCAAGTTATTATTGAAGTGGGAAGCGGTGCAGGAGAAGACACAGTATGGACTCCAATCATTGGTACAATTACTGTTATAGGAGATGTTTCTCCAGGAGGTAGTTTATGAGTATTCCAGTAGATTTGGTAATTGCGATTACTTCTAAAACTAATACCCTGCCAGAAATTATTAAGATTAATGACACTATCTACAAGGTACAGGAGTTATAATGAGTTTTCCAGGAACATTCAATTTTTCGTATTACCGCGGCGACTCCAATCAGTTCGTAGTAAGACCAAAAAACTCTAACGGTGCAGCCTTTGACCTAACTGGATACACTGCTCAATTTACTATTGCAAACCGTCGTGGTTCAACTGGAACTCAGTATGAAGCACAGGCAGTTATTGACACAATAAATGATTTAGTTACTTGTACAATTTTGCCAGGTGTAGGAAGAAGCCTAACAGCAGGAACATTTGTATACGATATTCAAATTACAACTGGCTCAGCAAATATTTTAACAATCCTAACAGGATCAATTACCATAACAGATGATATTACGGGTGCTCTTTAATGCCTGATATTTTATTATCTAATGATGATGTAACTGTTTTGGGTCCCCCAAGTGTTGTAGAGGTTCTTGTAGATATTGGACCAACAGGAACTCGTGGTAGCCAAGTATTTGTTGGCGTTGGAGATCCAAACACTATCTCAATTGGTCAAACCCCAATATTAAATGATTTATATATTAACGTATCTCCAGGAACAGATTATGGTTACATGTATCAGTATGTATCAGAGCCTGGTGGAAATACATGGATTCAGATTCTTGAAATTAGTCCCACGCTTTTTAGCCAACTTCATACAACGACATATGTTGATGGTGTTGCACAAATCGTAATACCAATTTCAAACATAGTTACAGTTACAGGTTCACCACTTGTATCTACTAACTTTGTAGTTCAATACAGCATCGCTCATACAAATCCAACTGCATCATCTGTTGTTGTACCCGCACTTGTTGGGGCAGGAACTAATCTAGTTCTAGACTTTACAGCAATAGAATATGCTGGATCTGCATGGCAAAACTTAGATGAGGAGGTAACCACTCATATCTTTATATCAATTATTCTTGGAGACGAAGAGTCATAAGAATATGGTATAATTTTGGAGAGGTGATAGATTATGGCAGTTGAATCAATTGGAGCGCTCTTCCCTACAAAGATCCCAGGGTATGCAGACGCAGCAGACATTCAGGCAGCGCTACGTGCCTACCACTATGGGTCATATGCATACGACACAGCGAACACCTCAACAGGTGCGCTAGAAGCAAACTCTATAGCAAAATTTTTATTTGATATTCAAACAGATATTATAGATTTAGAGAACCGTCCATCATCAGGTGGAGAGGTAAATACAACTCAACCAGCAGCAACTAGTTTTACACCAGCAGAAGTTCCAGATGGTTTTATTTGGGTAGATGAAGATGGATCAATAGGTGGAGCACCAACAGGTGCAACAGCAGTATTTACAAACTCTGCTCCAACATCAGCAATAACAACAGGTACTATTTGGGTAGACAAAGATGCAACATCAATTACAGAAAATCCATTTATTCCTCAAGCAGTTATTAATGCTAAGGGAGATTTACTTGTTGGTACTGCTAATGATACCGCTTCAGTTTTATCAGTTGGAACAACAGGATTTTTTCTTAAGGCAAACTCTTCTACAACAAGTGGTTTAGAGTGGGCAGCATCAACAGCAGACATCGATGGCGTAACAGCAGGTACTGGTTTATCTGGTGGCGGTACATCAGGAACAGTCACATTATCAATTAACACTGCAGTTACAGCCGACTTGACTACGGCGCAGACTTTAATCAACAAAAC
>JGI1221J13441_10001104_pt1 | contig 11537 bp, 9 predicted proteins | sample LakVidmifraction_4_FD_13441 | JGI IMG/M metagenome (IMG submission 13441) | reverse complement strand
TTTCAACTATACTGAGGCGAAAAAAAGAAAAGCCACGTTGAGAACGTGGCTTTAATTGTAGTAAACTTACTTAACTCTGTACAAATTATTTATTAACCATTCTAAATATTTAAACCAGAAAACTTTAAAAGCTACTACAATATTTATATTATAAACTATTCCCAAGCTTAAGCTTAGAATATATTTAAGTGCAAAAGATGTGCAAAACACATTCCCCCAACCTTTAAAATTTATTTAAATACCATTTTAAAAAAGTCAAATGTACAGATTTCCATACAATTCTAAGCTTTTGTGTTAAAAAATGCAATCGAAAACGTCAAAATTAGGTTAAGCCCATTTAAATGAGGGCTCAAGCAGTTTATAATAAATAAATTTGTTTCCTTTTTAGAATATAAATCAATTACAGATCATGACCACCCACAATAATCCACTTTTAGAAGATTTTAATTATGCTCCATTTTCAAAAATTGAAAATGAACATTTTAAACCCGCTATTATAAAAGTCATAGAAATGGCCCGGGAAGAGATAAATGCAATTACCGAAAATGCTGAATCGCCTGGTTTTTCCAATACCATTGAAACTTTAGAATTTAGTGGAGAAAAATTAGAAAGAGTTGGCGGTATTTTCTTCAATCTCAATTCGGCAGAAACCAATGAAGAAATTCAAAAAATAGCACAAGAAGTTTCTCCGCTTTTATCTGAATTCAGTAATGACATCATCCTAAATAAAGCTCTTTTTGAAAGAGTGAAATCGGTTTACGAGAATCGGGAAAAGCTATCCCTGAATACCGAACAAAAAACCTTATTGGATAGAAAATACAAGGCTTTTTCCCGTAATGGCGCCAATTTGCCTCTCGAGAAACAAAATGAACTTCGGGACTTCGATAAGCAGCTTTCTAAATTAAGCCTCGATTTTGGTCAAAATGTACTCGCCGAAACGAATAAATTCGAGTTACACCTTACCGATGAAAAAGACCTAAAAGGGCTACCCAATAGTTTTAAAGAGGAAGCCGCCCGGGTGGCAAAAGACAAAGAAAAAGAGGGCTGGATTTTTACGCTGGAATATCCCAGTTACTTGCCTTTCATGAAATATGCCGAGAACAGGGAATTGCGCAAAAAAATGGCCCTGGCTTTTGGGGCTAAAGCATTTCACGGGGATGAGTTGGACAATCAGGAAAATGTATTAAAAATCGCGAAATTAAGATTTAAACGCGCGCAATTATTAGGGTATCAAACCCACGCCCATTTCGTTTTGGAAGAACGCATGGCCGAAACCCCCGAAAAAGTGGAAAGCTTTTTAGAAGAAATCTTAGAAAAAGCTAAACCCGCCGCGAAACGGGAATTTGTTGAATTAGAAAATTTCGCTAAAGATTTAGACGGGATAGACCAACTTCAAAAATGGGATTCCGCTTATTACAGCGAGAAGCTAAAACAAAAATTATTCGAGCTAGACGACGAAAAGCTAAAGCCCTATTTTAAATTGGAAAATGTTATAGACGGGGTTTTTACCGTAGCCAAAAAATTATATGGATTAAGTTTTAAGGAAGTTTTTGATTTAGATAAATACCATGAAGATGTAAAAACCTACCAGGTCATCGATGAGGATAAAAACGAAATCGCCCTTTTCTATGCCGATTTCCATCCAAGACCCGGCAAACGTGACGGCGCCTGGATGACGGGTTATAAGTCACAATATAAAAAGGAAGGTATAGAAGAAAGACCACACATCTCTATAGTTTGTAATTTCACAAAACCTTCTATAAATGAGCCTTCGTTGTTAACTTTTAATGAAGTGACCACCCTCTTCCACGAATTTGGGCATGCCTTACACGGCATGTTGGGAAACACAGAATACCCAAGCCTTTCTGGCGCTAATGTATATTGGGATTTTGTGGAACTTCCCAGCCAGCTGTTGGAGAATTGGTGTTATGAAAAAGAAGCCCTTCAGCTTTTTGCCAGGCACTATAAAACCGGAGAGGTGATTCCTATGGAATTAATTAAGAAGATAAAAGAATCGGCTAATTTCCAGGAGGGAATGTTCACGGTAAGGCAACTAAGCTTTGGGATGTTGGATTTAAGCTGGCACGGCGTAGATCCTTCAGCAATAACCGATGTAAAAGCCAACGAAGACAAGGCTTTTGAACCGACTAAACTATACCCAAATGTTGCTAAAAACTGTATGAGTACAGCATTTTCCCATATTTTTCAGGGCGGATATTCTGCCGGATATTATTCTTACAAATGGGCAGAGGTTTTAGATGCCGATACTTTCGAGTATTTTCAGGAGCACGGTATTTTTAGCAGGGAAATCGCTAATAAATTTAAATCAATCATTCTCTCGCAAGGCGGCACCGATCATCCTATGACGCTTTATAAAAAATTCCGCGGAAAAGAACCAAAGCCGGATGCACTATTAAAACGCGCCGGTTTGATCTAATATTGCGCAATTAATAAAAGCCGTTCAAATCTCAAATCAAGGACCTCGGGACAAGCCCACAAGGTATGAATTGGAGAATACTTTTCAAAAATTGCGAGGCAAGCCTCGGGGAATTAAACCCTCTGGAGGGATTAAATCTAATGATTTGAACGGCTAATTCTATTTACACCTAAGAACAACTAAATACTGAGTACTCAATACTAAATTTTATTGAAATTCTTTTATTAATTTTGAATAGCTCTTAATCTAGCCTATGCCAACTCATAAACTCGATCCTACAAAATGGGTAGATAAATATTCAGATTATTTATTCAACTATGCTATTGTTAGAGTTAACGATCGCGAGGTGGCCAACGATTTGATTTCTGAAACCTTTCTTGCCGGCCTCAATTCTAAAGACAATTTTGAGGGTCGTGCTGCAGAACGCACCTGGTTAATTTCCATTTTAAAAAGAAAAATCATAGATTACTACCGAAAAATAAATTCCCAAAAAGGTCAGGCCGAAGTAAGAATTAATTACTCAGATGCCGAAAATGAGGGAGATTGGTTGGAAGAACAAGTAGCCGACACCTTTGATCGTACTGCGGAAGATAAAATGGAAAACCATGAGTTAGGAATGGCTATCTTAGAATGTTTAGGTCAAATAAATGAAAAACACGCTGCTATCTTCAAAATGAAAACCATTGATAATGCAGATACTGAAGCTGTTTGTAAACAATTTGATATTAGTCCGTCTAACCTTTGGGTAATTATTCATAGGGCACGAACTGCATTGGCTGCCTGTCTTGAAAAAAATTGGTTCTAAATTATGCCGAAAAGGAAATTTTTTATTTTTGATTGTGCTAAAGCGGAAAATTGCTGTGACAAAAGCCAGTATGATGAAGCCGGAATACGTGAGAAGGCTTCTATGCTGCTACATCTGGTTTTATGCCGGCCTTGTAGAAAGTACACTTCTAAAAACACTAAGCTTACCACTTTAATTAAAAAATCTAGCTTAAAAACCTGTACCGAAAAGGAGAAGAAGGTCTGGAAACAACGTTTAGATAAAGAAATGGCTAAACAAGAAAATTAATCACCAGCCAGCTTATCAACCAAAAGATTGGAATACTTTCTACCCAAAAAGAAGCAAAATAGTCTTTCTGGTTTATTCTTGAATACCTTATAAAGAATCCGGAAATCAATAACACCAATAAAAGAGCTGTAAGATTCACTTTAGGATCATTAACTTTCCACAGCTCCAGTAGCAGCATAATTCCCAATAATAAATAACCCATTTTTTTGGTATTTTTCACGCCTAATTGTTGAGGAATAGTTTTCAAAGTATCGGCATCGAATTTCAGGTCCCTAATTTCAAATGGGATAGTTATAGCAACTACAAAACAAAAATTCTGTAAAAAAGCAAGTACAAGCTGGTCCAGTTCAATTTTATTCAGCGTGGGAAAAATCACCGTTACTCCTGCCCACACAAAAGCAATAATAAAAATCTTTATTCCGCCAACATTCCTCAGGTTTTGATTATGCTGACCCGGCGGAATTGCATAAAGCAAGGTGAAAGCACCCAAAATAGCACCAGCTATGAGAATTTTTAATTCCTGTTGAAAAACCAAATAAAGAAAAACCACAAAACAGATAAGCGAAAAAACTTGTATCAACTTCAGGTTTCTGGCTAGGCTGCGGTGGTGCAATTTTGCGATGCCCGCATATTTCACAAAGTTATACCCGGTAATACTTCCGAAGAAAATAAAGAGAACGAGGCTTTTATCTATTGGGAGGTTAAATTCCAAGAAACTAAGCAGACTTAAAGAAACTACCGCGAGCGCTACGTGAATACTGCTGTTTATGTAAAGGTCTATTATTTTTTTAAACATATTCATTTAATAAACTATCTTACGGCAAGCCCGAACGGTACGGGCGGGCTCACGAGACATTAGGTTGAAAAAATAAAAACATTTCGACGTAAGCCCACCTGAATGGAACGGGCAGGCGTAGGAGATTCCGTCCCGATAACTATCGGGAGCAATCGGGATCAAATCTCACTTATTGAGTAAAAATACGAAGTTATAGACTTCCATGTATTTTAAAGACCAGCTTCATTTATCTTCCTAAATAAGATTAGGACTCCAATAATGAATAATTATTAACAAAATTGATAAATTTTTGTAGGATTTTTATTTTAAATACTGCAATTCAAATATTATATCTGTATTTTATCCATTTTAACATTTAAATCAAAACTCTTCCTCTATTTACTACGTATATTTCATATCTCCCCCCGATATTTATTAACCATTCTAATTCATTTTAATTATGAAAAAACCAGTTATTAAGGTACGACACTCAGATGTTGCACCAATCGGGAGCAGTACGTCTCGTCGTAAATTTTTAAAACTAGGGGGGCTTGCCCTGGCGGGAACCAGTTTATTCCTTTACTCCTGTAGCGAGGAAGAAATAAAAACCCAGGAAGGAGTTACCGCAACAGATGCCGGGAGTGAATCGGTTTTTGACCTGGGATCAGGAGATTTGGGTATTTTAAACTACGCCTATGCCCTGGAACAACTTGAGGCAGCGTTCTATACCAAAGTTATAGAGGGTTCCTATTGGGCATCGGCTGATCCTTTAGAAAAACTTTATTTAAAAGATATCCAGAAGCACGAGGTTATTCACAGGGAATTTTTTAAAGCTGTGCTTAACGCGACTTTTTCTTCCGATAAAGTTGCACCAGATCTTGAATTTGACTTTAGCACGGTCGATTTTAGTGACCGGGATTCAGTTTTGGGAACATCTATTGTACTTGAAGACACCGGCGTTTCAGCATACAATGGGGCAGGAGATCTAATATCAGAACCTGCTTACCTGGTAGCGGCCGGCAAAATAGTTTCAGTAGAAGCCAGACATGCTTCAGCTTTAAGATCACTTTACTTACCGGGCTTTACGGAATTTGCCGGGGACGATGTTGTAGATGAAAACGGATTAGACCTCGCTACTGAACCAAAAGATGTTTTGGATACAGTATCTACAGCTTTTATAGAAACCCAATTCACCTATAATAATATCCCCAACGGGTAATTTCTTCAACTTTAAAACACAATATTATGGATATAATAAACTTCTTAAATGAATTTACCTCGCATGACCTCGTTAAAAAAACGTCTTCCAGACGCGAGATGCTGGGAAACTTTGGGTCTCTTGGAAAAAAAGCAGCCCTCGCAGCAATACCATTTGGGCTTGCCACAAACACAGCGCAGGCAGCAACAACAAAGACAAGCGACGCCATAGGCGCACTACAACTTGCGTTGACCCTTGAATATCTGGAAGCCGAATTTTATGTAAAAGCTTTAGACTCTGGAGTAGTTCCGTCAGGAAGGCCCGAGGCCGTTTATATGCAAATTTCGAAGCACGAAACTGCCCATGTGAATTTTCTAAAAGCCGGTCTTGGTGATGCCGCATTTGATTCACCAGAATTCGACTTTACCGCAGATGGTGCTTTTGACCCGTTTAACCCAAACAATGATGCAGCTTATGCGCAGCTACTTGTTCTTGCACAGGCTTTTGAAGATACAGGAGTAAGAGCATATAAAGGACAGGCAACAAATTTAATGGGAACGGCATTTTTGCAGCCGGCATTACGAATTCACTCCGTAGAGGCAAGGCACGCCGCCGAAGTGAGAAGGTTAAGAGCTGCTTTTCTAAATGAACCATTGAACCAGGATCTCCTACCCTGGATAACCTTAGACCATAGAGGTCCCGGTATGCCACCGGTTACACAAGCAACCTATAATGGGGAAGAAAATATCACCCAGGCAGGAATAGACCTAACGTCCATCACAGATTTTGGTGCAATCCCGGTATCCCAATCTTATGATGAACCTATTTCTGGGGAAATAGCATTGCAAATCGCCACTTTGTTTATTAAAAATTGCGATAAATGTCCTTCTTCCTAACTTGATTTTTAGTTCTGATTGGAAAATACTTTCTCCCCCTGGAAAGTATTTTTTTTTGTTAATTTCTGGCATATTCCCAGGAAGGCTTCTTTAATTATACTTCCTAGAAATCTTAACAACTGCCATCCCTAAATCCCATATAATTACATTAAAAATATGTAAATTTGCAGCGCAAAACACAACAATATTTTAATGAGAACAGATTCTTTTGCCTTACGCCATATTGGCCCCAGAGAAAGCAATCTCCAGTCAATGTTAGAAACCATTGGTGTAGATTCGTTAGAACAGTTAATTTACGAGACCATCCCAGATGATATTCGTTTAAAATCTCCTTTAAATTTACCTTCGGCGCTTAGTGAAAATCAATACGCCGAGCATATTGGAAAATTAGCGGCCAAAAATAAAATCTCTAAAACTTATATAGGTCTTGGTTACCACCAGGGAATTTTACCCGCGGTAATTCAAAGAAATGTTTTGGAAAATCCGGGCTGGTACACAGCTTACACCCCTTACCAGGCAGAGATTGCCCAGGGAAGGTTGGAAGCTTTGCTGAATTTTCAAACTATGGTAAGCGACCTTACAGGAATGGAGATTGCCAATGCCTCCCTCTTAGATGAATCTACTGCCGCTGCCGAAGCGATGGGGTTATTATTTGCCGTTCGCGATAGAAAGCAAAAGAAAAATGAAATAAATAAATTTTTTGTTTCCGAAGAAAGTTTACCGCAAACCATAGATCTTATTAAAACCCGTGCCGATTCTATGGGCATTGATCTCGTAGTGGGAAATCACGAAGAATTTGATTTTAGAGACAAATTCTTTGGCGCTTTAGTGCAATATCCCGGTAAACATGGTCAGGTTTACGATTATACCGATTTCGTATCTAAATGTAAAGATGCCGACATAAAAATTGCCGTTGCCGCCGATATTTTAAGCCTGGTAAAACTACAGGCTCCAGGGGAACTGGGAGTAGATGTAGTGGTGGGAACCACCCAGCGTTTTGGGATTCCCTTAGGTTATGGCGGGCCACACGCGGCTTACTTTGCCACTAAAGAGGCATATAAACGAAATCTTCCCGGGAGGATTATTGGCGTGACCAAAGATATTGATGGTAACCACGCTTTAAGAATGGCGCTTCAAACCCGGGAGCAACATATAAAACGTGATCGTGCTACTTCAAATATTTGCACCGCCCAGGTTTTACTTGCGGTAATGGCAGGAATGTACGCGGTTTATCACGGCCCCGAAGGCTTAAAATATATTGCCGACACTGTACATTTTTCTACTGTTACTTTAGCTGAAGAACTCGAAAAATTGGATGTAGAACAGTTAAATTCAGCCTATTTCGATACGCTTCAAGTGAAAGCTGATGCCGAAAAAATTAAAGCCGAAGCAGAGAAGAACGAAATCAATTTCTACTATCCCGGTGCCGAAACGGTTTGTATTTCTTTAAATGAGACTACTACTAAAGCAGACATCAACAATATCCTTAAAGTTTTCGCAAGTGTTTCAGATAAAAGTTTAACTAAAATTGAAAGCTTAAAAGAGGAAGAAGCAATTCCTTCAGCTTTAAAAAGAAAAACAGCATTTCTAAGCCACCAGGTTTTCAATCTTTATCATTCGGAAACCGAATTGATGCGCTACATTAAAAAACTGGAACGCAAAGACCTTTCGCTCAACCAATCTATGATTTCGCTTGGCTCCTGTACTATGAAGCTTAATGCGGCCTCAGAAATGCTTCCGTTAAGTAATCCGCAATGGGGAAATATTCATCCTTTTGTACCGGTAGCCCAAGCCGAAGGATACCACTTGGTATTGAAAAAACTTGAAGACCAGCTTACCGAGATCACCGGCTTTGCAGCGACTTCCCTCCAGCCAAATTCTGGCGCACAAGGGGAATATGCCGGATTAATGACTATTAGGGCTTATCACGAAGCTAATGGCGAAGGGCATAGAAATATTTGTTTAATTCCTTCTTCTGCTCATGGCACCAACCCGGCTTCTGCAGTAATGGCAGGCATGAAAGTAGTGGTCACCAAAGCTTCAGAAAACGGGAATATAGATGTTGACGATTTACGTGAAAAAGCAGAAAAACACAAAGATAATCTTGCGGCGATTATGGTAACCTACCCTTCTACCCACGGGGTATTCGAGTCGGCTATTAAAGAAATTACGCAAATTATTCACGATAATGGCGGACAGGTTTATATGGACGGCGCAAATATGAACGCCCAGGTTGGCTTGACCAATCCGGGAGTTATTGGTGCCGATGTTTGTCACCTTAACCTTCACAAAACATTCGCTATTCCCCACGGAGGCGGCGGACCCGGAGTTGGACCAATTTGTGTAGCCGAGCAATTAAGACCTTTCTTACCCGGAAATCCAGTAATTAAAACCGGCGGAAGCAATGCAATTGGAGCGATTTCTTCAGCACCATGGGGTTCTTCCCTTGTTTGCCTTATTTCTTATGGTTACATCACCATGTTGGGAAGCAAAGGCCTACAAAAAGCTACAGAATATGCAATTCTTAATGCAAATTATGTAAAAGAGCGTTTAAATGAGCATTACAAAACTTTATATTCTGGGGAACGCGGCCGTGCAGCCCACGAAATGATATTGGATTGTCGTCCTTTTAAAGAAAATGGAATTGAAGTTGTAGATATTGCCAAGCGATTAATCGATTACGGTTTTCACGCGCCTACGGTTTCTTTTCCGGTGGCGGGAACTATGATGATAGAGCCTACCGAAAGTGAAAGTAAAGCCGAATTAGACAGGTTCTGTGACGCGCTTATTTCCATTAAGAAAGAAATTGAGAGTCTGGATGATGATGAAGACAATGTGCTTAAAAACGCACCGCATACCATCACTATGTTAACCGCAAATGATTGGAAATTCTCTTATTCCAGAGAAAAAGCAGCTTATCCATTAAATTATGTTGCCGAAAACAAATTTTGGNCGAGTGTGAGACGGGTAGATGAAGCTTTTGGAGACCGGAACCTTATGTGTACCTGTCCTCCCATAGAAGAATACATGGAAGTTTAATTTTNAATTGCCTGAAAAGATAAAGACATCTTTCCAAAAANAAATGGCATAGTTTATCCTTTTTAGGCAATTNTTTATNATATTGCTCAGCTGTNACCTAATTTTTTTACCTAGCAGNAAGNTGATTAAAATTGTATTTATTAATTTAGAGTTTAACTTTAACAAAAAGTCAGATGAACATAAGAATTACCGGCACAGGTAGTTATATTCCAAAGGTTATCACTACAAATGCTGACTTTGATAAACACGAGTTTTTAAATCTTGACGGAACCGGTTTTCCTCAGGATAACAAAACAACCATTGAGAAATTTAAAGCGATCACCGGGATTGAAGAACGGCGTTATCTTGAAGAAAACCTAAACACTTCAGATATGGCGGTTTTAGCAGCCCAGAAAGCGCTTGAAACTTCAGGAACAGATCCAGAAACTTTAGATTATATTATTGTCGCCCACAATTATGGCGATGTAATACATAAAAGTGTACAAAGCGATACAGTACCCAGTATCGCCTCCAGGGTTAAATACCATTTACGCATCAAAAATTCTAAATGTGTAGGTTATGATTTACTCTTTGGCTGCCCGGGTTGGATAGAAGGCTTAATCCACGCCCAGGCGTTTATTAAAGCCGGTATGGCAAAAAGATGCCTCGTTATTGGCGCCGAGGCCTTATCTCGCGTGGTAGATAAACACGATCGCGATTCCATGATTTTTTCTGATGGTGCAGGCGCGGTAGTACTGGAAAAAACCGAAGATGAAGGCGGTATTCTGGCTCATGAATCTGGAACCTTTGCATTTAATGAAGCGAATTATATTTACTTCGGAAAATCAAATCAGCCGGAAGCTCCAGATGAATTAAGGTATATAAAAATGAATGGTCGCAAGATTTATGAATTTGCTTTAATGCATGTTCCCGCAGCCATGAAAACCTGTCTTGAAAACAGCGGAAAATCGATAAAAGACTTAAAAAAGATTTTTATCCATCAAGCCAATGAAAAAATGGATGAAGCCATTGTAAAACGTTTTTACAAACTTCACAAGATGGATATCCCAGAAAAAATAATGCCCATGACCATTAAGGAATTGGGTAACAGTAGCGTAGCTACAGTTCCTACCCTTTTCGACCTTGTGATTAGAAATGAAATTGCAGACCAGAAACTAAAAAAAGGTGACGTAGTCATGTTTGCCAGCGTGGGAGCGGGAATGAACGTGAACGCTATGGTTTACCAATATTAGCATGTACGAGCAGACTTTTCCAAACAAACGCTATAAAGCCACCCTGGAGTTTATACAAGCTGTAATAGCGCCTTCTGCAAAGATTTTAGACCTGGGCGTAGAAAATCCTTTTTCTGAAATTTTAAGAAATCATGATTACAAGGTTGACAACACTAAGGGTGAAGATTTAGATCTCGACACTACTGCGGTACAAAATCCGGATTATGATGTGGTAACTGCATTTGAAATTTTTGAACACCTGGTTGCTCCATATAAGGTTTTAAGCGAGATAAAAGCAAATAAATTAGTAGCGACCGTACCTTTAAAATTATGGTTTTCCAGCGCCTACCGTAGCAAAACCGATATGCGCGACCGGCATTTTCACGAATTTGAAGATTGGCAGTTTGACTGGCTTCTAGAAAAAGCGGGCTGGAAAATAAAGAACCGAAAAAAATGGACCAATCCGGTTAAAAAGGTAGGGATAAGACCACTGCTTAGAACTTTTACACCGCGTTATTATGCGGTTTACGCCGAACGATAGTTTCCCAGTGCGTTGAAATTTTTCCAGCCTGAGGATTACTTAATCCATTTCCAGCTTGTATTTCTCAAAATCCCGCTTCTTCCTGAAAAAATGATTGATTCCGTGAAGCAGCGCTTTTTTCAGCGACTCTCCTTATTCGGAACGAGGAATACAGTGAATAGCTAAAAAATAAAAAGCTTTTAAACTATACTATTCCCAATTCGTGATCACTACGTAATTAAGATAAATTCATTATAATCAACAAATTTACATTAAATTACTCCACACAATAACTAAGCATATGGCGCGCCGATAGGCCAGCGCTATATGCTGTGTTGACTGATCCGGGGATCTGTAAATAAGGGGGAATTCGAGAAGTTTGAAAGAAT
>JGI1221J13441_10001103_pt1 | contig 11545 bp, 12 predicted proteins | sample LakVidmifraction_4_FD_13441 | JGI IMG/M metagenome (IMG submission 13441) | reverse complement strand
TTCGATTGTGGCAATGCTGTATTTAGCTATAGCATACCCAAGAAAAATAATACTTGACAAAGCAATCTCAATGAGATATAATGGTTGCATAAAGTAAAAAAAGGTTATAAAAATGGCAATAGAATATAAAGGACAGAGGGACTTAATCAAGTTCGTTAGAGACGCATCTAAGTCCAAATATGATAAAGGCACAGAATGTTATATTTGTGGTGATGATGAAAAGCTAGAGTTTCATCACTATAATAGTTTAAGCCCCCTACTACACCGTTGGATGAAGCTTAATAAAAAGGCAGGTGAAGATGTTCTAGAGTGGCGAGATGAGTTTATTGCAGAACACCATAAAGAACTTTATGTAGATGCTGTAACTTTATGTAAATTCCATCACCATGAAAGACTTCATGGTATATACGGTAAATCACCTAGCCTAGGTACAGCTGCAAAACAGGAGCGTTGGGTTAATATCCAAAAAGATAAACAACCATGAAAATACAAAACTCCTTAATAGTGATATAAATGAGATTGCCTTGGAATAAGTTATCCCCTACAGAAGAAAGGGAATATTTAGAGGAGCGCTTAGAAAAGCTAAATCCTTCGCAGTCTATCCTAGGAGGTACTACAGAGGGTTCAAGAGAAAGTACCTGGTCTTATATTAAGGGCTATGAAGAATTAGAAATTGTAAACCGTGGCGTTAACATGATTGTTGACGATGCGGCAGAAATACCAGCAACTGTAGGTGAAGAAACAAAAACAAGAAAAATAGCTTTAGGCAGTAAGCCAGAAACTGTTTATAGGCTTTTGAATATAGAGCCTAATTTATATCAAGATATTAACTCTTTCAAACGTAACTTAATTATGGATTATGTTATGGAAGGTAATATATTTATATATTATGATGGAGTACACTTATACCATCTTCCGGCTAATAAAGTAAGGATAACCTCTAGCACTAAAACTTATATAGAAAAATATAGTTTAAATGGTGTAGATTATAGCCCTAAAGATATTATTCATATTAAAGAAAATTCATATGAGTCTATCTATCGCGGGGTCTCACGGTTAAAGCCAGCTAGACGTACTATGGAACTCATGTCTTCCATGAGAAAATTTCAGGACAACTTCTTTAAAAATGGAGCTGTTCCAGGGCTTGTAATTAAAAGCCCTAACACTTTGTCTGAAAAGATCAAACAAAGACTATTAGCTTCATGGACTACTAGATACCATCCTGAGTCAGGAGGTAAACGCCCCCTTATACTTGATGGTGGATTAGAAGTTGATGCAATAACTAACGTTAATTTTAAAGACTTAGATTTTCAACCTGCAATTGCAGAGAATGAGAATATAATACTTAAAGCGTTAGGAATACCTCCAGTGTTAATGGATTCAGGAAATAACGCTAATATACGTCCTAATATGCGTCTTTACTACTTAGAAGCAGTACTTCCTATAGTTAAGAAGATGAATTACAGCTTTCAAAGATTCTTTGGATTTATAATAACAGAAGACGTTACTAAAATCGCTGGCATGCAGCCAGAACTCAGAGATGAGTCTCAGTATTACACTTCTCTAGTTAATGGTGGAGTTATTACACCGAACGAAGCTAGAAAAGGTTTAGGGTACGATAAAGACGAGGATGAAGAAAGCGACAAACTAAGAATTCCAGCTAACATAGCAGGTAGTGCGGCTAACCCAGATGAAGGCGGTAAGCCCCCGGCACAAGAGGATTAAATAATGGCAAGTATAAGACAAAAGACAGTACTAACAGGAGATTTAGCACTATTTATGTTAGAGGAAGGTAAAATTTTCACATCTAATGAATATAGAATGCTACGTAAACGTTGCCCCATTACATGGGTTCAAATTAAACGTAACTTTGGGAACTGGTCTAGGTGTATTAATTTCTTAAAACAGGCACAACCTGATTTATGGGAAGAACTACAGAATATGGGCAACACCTCAGAACCTAAAGTAGAGTGTAAATTAGAGTCTAAAGAGGAAGAAGTAAAAGTTGATACTTCTGTCCTAGAAGATTTTGATGATGAATAAAACCTTCAAACTTATAAGCAAAATAACAAAAGCTGCTGAGGACGATGATGGTGACCTGTATATTGAGGGCTTAGCTAGCACTAACGATGTAGACAGAGTTGGTGACGTTATTGACTCTAAAGCTTGGGAAATAGATGGGGGTTTAGATAACTTTAAGAATAACCCTATTATTCTGTTTAACCACGATTCAAATCAACCTATTGGTAGAGCTACAGAAATTGAAGCAACCCCAAAAGGTCTTAGAATTAAAGCACGTATCAGCAAAGCTGCTGGTAAGACTTATGATTTAATTAAAGATGGTGTACTTGGAGCTTTTTCCGTAAGTTTCTTGATCAAGGACGCCGACTATATAGAAGAAACTTACGGATTACTGATTAAGTCAGCTGAATTACTTGAGAACTCTGTAGTATCAATACCTTGTAATCAAGCAGCAACTTTTTCATTAGCGAAGTCTTTCGATTCTACAAAGGATTATGAGGACTATAAAAAAACGTTTAAACACAGTGGAGATCCAGCTAGTCAGTCTTTGGCTAAGGATGGGGGTAAACCCTCTGATAAAGCTAGTGACACACCAGCAGGAGAGCATAATAGCTCTCAAAAGGAAATTGACATGACTAAAGAAGAAATTCAAGAAATGCTTAAAGGCGTGGCTAAGGAAACTGCCGCTGCTATTAAGTTAGAAGCAGATATGGAAAAAGCTAGTAAAGCAGCAGCTGATAAAAAAGCAGCTGAAGATAAAGCTCTCCTAGATGCAGAGAAAACTCGTATTGAGACAGCAGCTAAAACTGGGGCTGAAAAACTGATCGCAGATATGGAAGCTAAGCTAGTAGAAAAAGATGCTGATATGGCTAAAGTAATACTTGACTTTAAAGCTGACTTGGAAGAAAAAGCAACTGAACTTGATAAAATGCGCGAATCTCGTGGTACATTCCAAGACCGTGGTACTAATGTTGATGCTAAAACTTTCATTAAAGAAAATGGCAAAGAACTTATGTATGCTGAAATGCTTGGTGTATTTACTAATAAAGGTTGGGATACTGACTATGCTAAAGACATCCTTCAAAAAGGCGGTATTGAATACACAACATATGCTGGTGACCTAGACCAAGAAATTCAGGATAATATCCAGAAAGAAATTACTGTGTATACGAAAGTAGCTCAGCTTTTCCGTGATATTCCTGTAAACGGCGCTTCAACTGTGCTACCTATCCAAGGTGACACTAACAAGGCTGTATGGCAAACAACGGCTACTGAAGATGCTAATCTAGTATTCACAGGTAACCTGGAAAATAACCCTCAGAAGACATCTGGTGTGTATGAAGCGCAACAAGTGATCATGAACGTATTCCGTCTGATCTCTAGCTCGTACATCGACAACGATACTGATGAACAGGTACTTATTAACTTAATGCCTATGCTTATTAGTGGTGTTGCTCGTGCACATGCTCGTGCTGTAGAAGACATGCTTATTAATGATGTTTCAGCAATTGATGGTCTATCAACTCATGCTACTGTATGGTCTGGAACAGCTCCAGCACAAGGTGCAGTTGATGCAGCTACGCTACTAAGCATGCGTACTGATATGGGCAAATATGGCCTAAGCCCTTCAGACCTAGTATATATCGTAAATCAAGATGTTTACTACTCTCTGCTTGGTGATGTAGCTTTCGAAAACCTAAACGAGGTTGGAGCTTTAGCTACTAAGATCACTGGTATGGTTGGTGCGGTTTATGGTACTCCTGTAATCGTTTCTGATGAATTCCCAGCAGCTGGTAGTGCTACTGACGCAGCTTTCTGTGTACATGCAGATAGCTATGTTATGCCTAGACTACGTAGTATGAAAGTAGAGCAAGACTACGAAGTTGGTAAACAGCGTCGTATTATCGTAGCTACTCAATCGCTTGGTTTCACTGAGCTGTTTGCAGGTGCTACGGCTTCTGTTAAAGTCGCGTACGCGGTATAAGGATAGATAACAACGGGGAGGGCAACCTCCCCCGAGTTTTCACCATTTGACTTATGGCTGATTTAATAACATTAAATGATTACAAGTTAGCTCAGGGTCTAACGGACCTGAAGAATGACGATCGTATAGAATCTTTAATAACGTCCGTAAGTCAACTAGTGAAAACTTATTGTGCTACTACCTTTGTAGATTATTATGCTACCCCGAAAACTGAGGTATTTAATATAACCTATGAAACAAATATTATACAACTTAATGAATCCCCTATACTTTCTGTAACTAGTGTGGAAGAACGCAACAGTTACTCCTCTGCATATGTAACAATTACAGAAGCAGCGTTCGAGTTCTATATAGATACTACTACTGATAGTCTTTTTAGAACGGGTAGTAGAGGTTATGGTACTTGGCCCATGGGGCCCGGTGCAGTTAAAGTTGTATATATGGGTGGGTACACAGAAGTTCCTTCAGATTTAAAATTAGCAGTACTTGACTTAGTTAAGTACTATTATAAAGAAGAATATAAGGAACGAAGAAGTATCGGAACCGCTAGCATGTCTAATAAGACTACTAGTAGTCAAGATAGAAACGTTGGATTTCCTGACCATATTAAACGTATATTAGATTTATATAAGCAGTTGTATGTCTAGCGCTAATTTGCAAAGATTCCTAGAGTATTTGGTTACAGATATGACCAAAAGAGATCCTAACTTTAGGACCGCAGTAGCAAATAGATCAGAGCATGTGTTTGCTACTAGCGCTAGAAGGATTGTTACACAGACTATTACTGAACTACATAAAAGAACAATAAAGGTATCAATAGAAGAAGAAAAACAATTATATACTTCAGCTAAAAAAGCTTTTAGAGCAATAAGTATTAAGGTGCAGAAAAGCCTTACTAATCATGAGAAATTCTTTAATATACCTAGGCATAAAAGTACTAGGTTTACTAGTTCCTCTTTAGTAGCTATATATCAAGTTCCTAATAGTAAAAATTCTGACATTTTTTCTAAAGTCAAAAGAACTTACGAAGTAGCTCTAAACGAATACTTTTTTGATGTTCATACTATATTCTTAAACCAAAATAAAAAATTAGGGAATGAACGAGGTAAATTCTTTCAAGCAGGCCACGCTCAAGATAGTGGTGTGTTTGAGCTGAATATAAGTCAAGCAGTTAATTCAGCCTTACAAAAGATAGACGACCCCGATTTATTAAAATTTGCTGGTAGTAGTAAAACAAAAGTTGCCGCTACACTAAGAGCTGTAATGTCTAAAGATAGTACTAATATGAAGATTTTTATTGAGTCTGCTAAAGCTAATAGAGCTGATCAATCCAAAGTAATAATTAAGAAAAATAAATTCATAGCATCAGCTGAAGCAGCTATAGCTAAAATAACTTCTGGTAAAGGTTTTACTAGTTTTAAAGGTTCTGATAGTCCTATGGAAGCTAAGAAAAAAGACATACTTAGAAGGTTAGTTAGAGAATTTGACAAGGTTAAGGGAGCAAAGGTAACATCAAAAAATACTAAGCCTAATCCTAGTAAGAAAGAAGGCAACCTTAGTATAGACCAAAAAATTACTAGAGCAAAAATAGCTTTAGATAAACAAGCCAGAACTTCTAATAGAAGAAAGGTTGATTATAATGATAATAACCTAGTTACTATACTGGCAGATATTAATGCAAGGTTACACAATGTTTTACAGAAAAGAATGGTACTACCTAACCTAGTATATAGGTCAGGTCAATTTGCTAGAAGTGTAGAGGTTACACATGTAAATAAAACCCTAAAGGGTTTTACCAGAATTAATTATACCTATGACCCAAAACCTTATGGTGTATTTGATACAAATACTGGCTTATATAATCAAGAAAAAGATCCTGAATTTTTGGTGGATAAATCAATAAGAGAGATTGTAGCTGGTAGACTGGGAATTAGATTTTTCACTAAAAGGAGCTGGTAATGGGCAGAGAAAGACTTTATACTACTAATAGGCAGGGCATTGTACGGGCTTACGTAGAAGTTTTAAAGACTATAGATGGTACAGGAGAGTTTAGAGTAGACTTAGGGGATAACGTTGAACCCCGTCTTAAGTTCTGGGATGAGATAGATCAGTGGCCTGCCTGTCACATAAATGCTGGGTCTGAGACAAGAGAGTACCAAAGTGGAGGGTATAAGGATAGATTCTTGACAGTCACGTTCCGATGTTATGTGAACGAGGAAAATAGTGTAGAAGCACTAGACGCCCTAATGGAAGATGTTGAAACTGTACTAGAAGAAAATAGCCGTTTAGCTTATACGGATAAAAGCGGAGCTACGTGCTATACCCAACAAATTACTGTCTTACAGATAGATTCAGACGAAGGCGCCCTAGATCCATTAGGAGTAGGCGAAATTATTACCGAGGTTAGGTACTAGAAAATACTGGCAAGAACAAATGTTCACGTCCAAGTCTTTTCAAGATTATACATAGGAGAAAGCTATGTCATTATGTGATTCAAAACTATATTTCAGTAGATCGGTAAAAGTATTTATTGAAAGCGTAGCAACAAGCGAAATTTGGGAAATCCCAGTGCTAGATGGGTTCAGCTTCGCACAAGCAAACAACTCTAGTGAAATTACACTAGCGGAAATGGAAAATACTGACGGAGTTAGTAGACGTGGTACTAGAATGTTTAATGACTCTCTAGCACCAGCTGAGTGGTCATTTACAACATATACTCGTCCTTTCGTATCAGTGCCGGGTGCCTCCGCACCAATTTTACCAGCTGATACAGTGGCTAATGTCCATGCAGTAGAAGAAGTACTATGGGCACTTATGGCAGGTAAAGCTGTTCGTTCAGGTAAAGGTTGGGGTAATGGTACTGATGATTATTTTACTCTAGGACTTACTGAGTCGGTAATTGACTTTGAAACTTCTAACACTTCTACACTTGGTACAGCTAATATTTATTTTGTACTAGAGTCTACGGGGCTTACATATAAAGTTACACAAGCAGCTGTTAATGAAGCTACTATTAACTTTGATATTGACGGTATTGCTCAGCTAGAATGGTCAGGAATGGGTGCTGAGATTGTAGATGAACCAACTACTATAGTAGCTACTATTAATGAAGGTGTAACTGACACAAGTAACTTTATTCGTAATCGTCTGACTGCTCTTACAGTTATTCCACGTAAGAATGCTGATATTACAGTAGATATTGCTGCGGGGGCTGTTACCAATGCAGTAATTGTTTATGGCGGTACAGGGTACGAAGAGGGTACAGTAACTCTTAACAATACTAGTGGAGGTGGTTCAGTAGACGGTGTAATTTCTTATACTGTAACTGACGGTGTAATTACAGGAGTAACTATTGATACACCTGGTTCTGGTTATAGCCCAGACGATACAGATATAACAGTATCTGAGCTTCAATTCGGTGATTATACTGCTGCACAGGAAGCAGCACTTGCAGATAGCTATGATCTTACCTTAACAGGTGGGTCAATTACTATTAGTAATAACCTTACGTATATTACACCAGAAGAATTAGGTGTTGTTAATATACCTATTGGCCACGTTACTGGTGCTCGTTCAGTATCTGGTACATTTACTAATTACTTAGTACGTGACCCTAATGGCCTAGGTAACGACTCTTCAGGTTTCTGGGAAGATGTTAAAGGTCTTAGAACTGTAATTACACATGACTTTAGATTGATTTTCTCTGTTGGTGGTTTAACAGCTACAGCGGGGTCTCCGACAGTTGATTTTAGTATGCCTCATTGCCATATTGAAATTCCAACTCACTCTATTGATGATGTAATTGCACTAGAAACTAACTTCACAGCTTTAGGTACTTGTATCTCATCAGCGAATGAAGTAACTGTAACTTATACAGCAGTATAAACTGTATTGGTGGGACGAGGATTACCCTCGTCCCACATTTAATGGAGAATTATAATGTCTATTGGTTGTGACGTAAGCTTTAAACGTGAAGCTACAGTATACATAGTAGATGTTGCGTTAGATTTAAGATACCAAATAGACATAAGTGAGATAAATTTCTCACAATCATTTCAACAAGACAGCTATAGTGTAAAGTCTATTCAGACTGCTAATATGTTTGATCAAGCTGTTATCAACAAAGCAAACCCAGCAAGTTTCGAAATCACACTACCCGCTATTAGGGAGGATGATTTACGCATTTTATTTGATAAAGCTTTAACTTTGGTAGCTTCGACATATTTACGTGGCCACACTAGGGGGTATACTACATAGAAACTGCTGTTATTACTAATGTTAATTTTGTTATAGAAAAGTTCAAACCTTTGACTCTGTCTATTAGAGGTGAAGCTACTAAAATATTACCAGCATTCTCATTGGAGGGAACTGCTGTGCCTAGAGACATTAATAGAACATATAATAGAGTTACTAGTGTAGGACTATTACTTAACGGCTCTACAGAACTTAATGATGCTCTTAATACAATTACTATGGAACTACAGAACGAGGTAGAATGGGTTCCCTACACACACGTAAACGGTGCTATTAGTACTACTGATCGCGATAATTCTATGTTCCCTGAACGATATGTAGTAAAGAAACGTATAATATCAGGCTCATTCACTAAATACTTATTAGAAACTGAAGTATCTGATCTATTCGTATGGAATCGTAATGCTGGCTTATTAATTACAGCGGGACAAGATTCTTATGGTTTTAGTTTAAATATGCAAAATTGCGCATATACCAACAGACTTGGAACCGGCGATGTATTTACTCAGAGTTACGACTGGAGAATGACACAGAACCCAACAGAATTATCAGATATTTTAGAATATATTACTCTTTAGCCCTCCCAGCATATCCCGCCTAGCCCTTAGAAAAATACTTCTTGACATTTAAGTTAGTATTTGATATTATATATATTATAAGAGTTTACTAAACTTACTAGTCTCCAGAAATCTGTAGCAAAGAAGTGGTAAATTCGAAATTTATTTCGTATAAGGTATTAGAGGTTAGAGACTTGACAATATTCAGCTTTAAAAGAGAGTCTCGCGTATACGTGGTATTCGGCGGAAAACAATTCAATATTGATATAAGTAGTATTGATTTTTCGCAAACGTATGAGGAGTTCTCCTATAGCAATAAGACTATACAAATACCTAATATGTTTGAACAAGCTGTTATTAATAAAGCTAATCCTGCCAACTTCAATTTAACCTTCCCAGCAATCAGAGAATCCGATTTACATATACTGTTTAATCGTGCTTTAGATTATAAAACTTTTGACCTTTATGTAGAAAATGGTCCTAATATATTTAAACTAGAGAAGTGCGTTATAACTACTTTAGGCTTTAATATGTCTAGAGATAAACCTTTAAGTCTTTCAGTACAAGGAGAGGCCATTGAATTATCACTAGTTGAATCTATACCTGGTACTATAGTAAATAGAAGTGCTAATAGAACTTACAATAGGTTAGAAGTTACAGAAGTATTATTAGGAGGTAAACCCTCTACTAATATATCTGGAATAAGTATAGAACTTTCAACAGAAGTTAATTGGACCTCTTATACTACTACTAATAAAGCTATAGAAGCTCTAATACAAACAGAGCTATGTACCCATCTGACTTCACTGTTAAAAAGAGAAGCCTATCAGGTAGTTTTAGTAATTACTACCCCGAGGATATAAATTGGGGGTTAAATACATCTCTAATTATACAAGCAGGGGAAAAAATTGGTAGCACTATATATGGGTTTGAGTTTAATATAGATGAAGTTGCATTTGTTACAGGGTTAACTACAGGGCAAATATTTGGACAACAATATAATTGGACAATGACACAGAATCCTTATTTTTTAGGGCAAGTAATAAGACTTATTGGGTATGCTAATATACTACAAGCAATACAAGATTCATGGGATATAGATATATTAGATTCTAATAACGATACACTACTGGAAAGTTTATAATATGGGACAATTTAATACATATGACTCTGCTGGACCCTTAACAGGTCCTGAATTAATCCTGATAGAGCAGGCAGGCATAACTGTGCGTACAGACCCTGATGCTATTAGAACTTTTTTAAATTATACGCTGCCAATAGCGAATGTATCCGTTCTTGGGGGAATTAAAAGTGGTGCTGATATTACTATTGATGGGTCTGGTCTAGTATCAATAAATAATAATAGCCATACCCATACTTGGGCAACTATTACAGCTAGACCTACTACCCTAGCAGGCTATGGGATTACAAATGCTGCTACGTTAGCTCAAGGTTCACTAGCTGAATCAGCATTGCAGCCTACAGACATAGACACCCTTGCTGAATTCAACGCCCTTATCGCCGATGCTATCTTAGTTAATGCACCCGATATTTTCGCCTTTGCGGCGGCACAAGGATAATTATGATTCGTTTAGACTCGACAACTAAAATACTACAACTAATAGCGACAGACCTAGCTGATGTAATCGTATCTGGGTCTGTAAAGAACGCTACCAATTATACGGGGTTCTCTGAGTCTACAGCTGCAACGGCAAGCACTCAGACAATAGCTGCTGCTGCTGCTGCAAGCACGGTCAGAGATATTGACCACATTTCAATCGTAAATAAAGGTGCTGCAAACACGCTGTCTGTGCAGATATTTAATAGCTCTGGGTCGGTCACTACGTTAGTCGTGAAAGCTGTATTGGCTACAGGTGATGTACTGGAATACACCCATGCTGGCGGCTGGCGGGTGCTGAATAGCTCAGGCTCTATAAAAACATCTGTTGTATCTGAAGACCTGACAGGCGCAATAACCTCAACAGGCAGCGCAACTATATTAGGCTCGTTTACCAAAGCCCAACTAGATACTGCTGTTTCTGATAGTAATATTGCTTATTCAGGGGGCGCGTTTCACAATGGTTTCAGCGATTATGTACCAGATGAGCATTTGCCCTCGTCAACATTCGCAACATCAGCTCAAGGTACTAATGCTGACACTGCCTTTGCGTGGGGTAATCATACAGTACCTGGTTATCTAACGTCATTCACCGAAACAAACGATTTAAGTGCAGCAGTTGTGTGGTCGAACATACCCATTGCTAATGTACCTACAGGTACTACAGGTACAACAGTTGCTCTAGGTAATCATAATCACGCTGGTGTTTATGAGCCAGTGGATGCAACTATCCTTAAAGATGCTGATATTGGTGTAAATGTACAAGCATACGATGCAAAATTCGCTCATATATCAGTTACCCAAGCAGTTAACCTTGATACCATTGAATCTCGTGTTAATGAACTAGATGCAGCAGTCGTACTAGTTGGTTCGTGGGATGCCTCAGTTGGAACATTTCCAACATCAATTCGGTCAGGTCAGTCATGGATTATATCAGTCGAAGGTACGGTTGATGGAATAGAGTTTAAAGTTGATGATCGTATCATCGCACTGGTTGGTTCAGCATCCACAACAGTCTATGCTGCTAATTGGTTAAAATTAGACTATACTGATAAAGTTGCAACAGTTGCTGGACGTACTGGCTCTGTAGTCATATCTAAAGCTGATATT
>JGI1221J13441_10001102_pt1 | contig 11546 bp, 11 predicted proteins | sample LakVidmifraction_4_FD_13441 | JGI IMG/M metagenome (IMG submission 13441) | reverse complement strand
CTTTCTCCCCAATATTCAACTTCAGCTTTTTGTCGTAAAAGCTGTTCTCGTCATTATGGGCAAGCAAGTTTTTTATTAAAAGTCGTTTGTTAATCATAGCTATTTGTCATTTCCGCATAGACGAAAATCTTTATTATCTATTTCAGTTCTATAAAGACATAAATTCAAATTTAACCAAATTAACCAAAACTATCTCTTGGGCCACAAAGACTCCAAGGCGCTAAGAAAACACAAAGCGTACCTTCTTTTCTTTGTGAATCTTCGTGGCTTCGTGCCTGGTGGCAGTTTTTTAATTAAACTACAAAACGTCGAATCCCATTTTTAATTCTGGAAACATTGAAATTTATAAGAAATCCCAGCCTTTTTTCCGTCAGTTTTAAATGACTCAACAATTGTGCTTCCCATACTGGATTAATATTTTCAAGTGCTTTTAGTTCGCAAATTATAGAATCTTCTACTATAACGTCTAACCTTAATCCCTCCTTAAAGGTTAAATTATCGTAAACAATAGGCACATCAACTTGTCTCCGATATTGTAATCCTCTTTGTTCTAATTCATAACAAAAGCAGACCTCATAAACTTTCTCTAATAATCCGGGTCCCAATCTTAAATGTACGGTATAAGCAGCATCAACTATCTTTTTAGCTATTTTTTCCAGATCTTGGGGAATAGGAACGTAATTTTTATTTTCCATAATTTGTGAATTATGCTATTAAACTACAAAAAAATTAGCCCAATCTTTCTTTGTGACTTCTTCACCTCGTGGCAAGAATGCAAACCTGGTAAATGCTCGGGCCACAAAACCTCCAAGGCGCTAAGAAAACACATAGCGCACCTTCTTTTCTTTGTGAATCTTTGCGACTTTGTGCCTTCGTGGCAAAATCTACATAAGGGAAACGCCCTCCCTTGGGCCACAAAGCCTCTAAGGCTCTAAGAAAAACACTAAGCATTGCTTCTTTTCTTTGTGAATCTTCGTGGCTTCGTGCCTTGGTGGCAAGAATCTCAATTTCAGTCTTTTTTAATCGTGGTACTATTCGCCTGCGCAGTTGGCATAACTACTAAATCTGAAATATTCACATGATAGGGACGGGTAATCACAAAACGAATAATATCTGCGATATCTTTGGCCTGCAGCGGATTAAATCCGTTGTACACTTTTTCAGCTTTTTCCGAATCTCCTTTAAAACGCACTTCACTAAATTCGGTTTGGGTAAGTCCGGGGTTTATTGCCCCCACCCTAATGCCGTGTTTATTGAGGTCTATTCGCATCGCTTCATTTAGGGCATCTACGGCGTGTTTACTGGCACAATAAACATTTCCGTTAGGATAAACTTCTTTCCCAGCCGTAGAGCCAATATTGATAATATGCCCCGAACCCTGACTGATCATCTTCGGGAAAATCGCCTTGCTCACATATAACAAGCCTTTTACATTAATATCCAACATCGCGTCCCAATCTTCTATGTCACCATCCTGAATTGGGGCTAATCCATGGGCATTTCCGGCATTATTGATTAAAATATCTATTTTACTAAATTTCTCTGGCAGCCCTTCTATCTGTTCAAAAACCGCAGCTTTATCACGCACATCAAAATTAAGCGTATAAACCGCTACCCTTTTGGACAGTTCTTTTTTTAATTCCTCTAATCGTTCTTTTCTCCTTCCGCAGAGAATAAGGTTAATACCTTCCCTTGAAAGGGCACGGGCGGTAGCTTTTCCAATTCCGCTGGTAGCTCCTGTAATTAATGCAGTTTTCATAATATGTTTTTAAAATTGCTCATTTATAGCTCCTTCGAATTTAAAATAAATATTCGATTTCTGTCTTTTAAAATCCCTTTCTAATTTCTTTAAATTATCACTGAAATAAAACTAAAAACGCCAATCTAAAGACCACAAGAATTGTAGGATAAGGAATTGCAGGTTTTAAAACAATTTATTTGGAATAACCATAAAAAATCGCTTATAAAATAGGATAGGTTAAAAAAGCCTACATCTTTGTTTTTTAACCATACATTAACAGGCTAAACGCTAATAATTTTCCAATTTGCAGACACGATTTTAAGGTTCTAAATACGCATAAAATGATAGAAAATAATGCCCCTGTAGATATTGCAAGTTTAAACGAGAAAATAGAGAGGGAAAGTGCTTTTGTAGATTTACTAAACAACGAAGTAAATAAAGTAATAGTAGGACAAAAGCATATGATGGAGCGCTTGCTTATTGGTTTGTTGGGGCAGGGACATGTCTTACTGGAAGGTGTCCCCGGATTAGCAAAAACCCTGGCTATTAACACGCTTTCCCAAGCCGTTCACGGCAGCTTTAGCAGAATACAATTTACGCCCGATCTTTTACCTGCAGATGTTGTGGGAACCCTTATTTATAATATGAAGCTGAGTGATTTCAGTATTAAAAAAGGTCCCATCTTCGCCAATTTTGTGTTGGCCGACGAGATTAACAGGGCACCAGCCAAAGTACAGTCTGCTTTGCTGGAAGCCATGCAGGAAAAACAAGTAACTATTGGAGATGAAACTTTTATTCTCGATAAACCATTTTTGGTGATGGCTACGCAAAACCCGGTAGAGCAAGAAGGAACTTATCCTTTACCCGAAGCCCAGGTTGACCGTTTTATGCTGAAAACGGTGATAGATTATCCAGAAATCCATGACGAGCAAATGATTATGCGCGCCAATTTAAAAGGAGAATTTCCAAAAGTGAATCCCGTAGTAAGCCTGGAGCAAATTTTAAGGGCACAAAAGGCGGCAAGGGAAGTTTATATGGACGAGAAAATAGAAAAATATATTCTCGATATCATTTTTGCTACCCGTAACCCCGAAAAATATAATCTTAAAGACCTTAAACCACTAATTAGTTTTGGAGCTTCCCCAAGAGGTAGCATTAACCTGGCCAGGGCATCAAAATGCTATGCATTTATTAAGCGCCGTGGCTATGTGATTCCCGAAGATGTTAGAGCGATAGTCATGGATGTACTGCGCCACAGAATTGGAATTACCTATGAAGCAGAAGCCGAAAATGTAACTTCAGAAGACATTGTACACAAGATTGTAAACGAAATAGAAGTTCCTTAAAATAAGTTAGCAGTGTACAGTCTCAGTTGGCAGTTAAATTTCTGTTTACCAAATACTGTACACTGGGACTGAATACTGTACACTGAAAAGATGGATACCAAAGAGCTTTTAAAAAAGGTAAGAAAGATTGAAATAAAAACCCGGCGTTTAAGCGATGACGTTTTTGGCGGGGAATATCATTCTACTTTTAAAGGTCGCGGAATGACGTTTAGTGAAGTGCGGCAATATCAATTTGGCGATGATGTTAGAAATATAGACTGGAATGTTACCGCCCGTTATCATGAGCCTTTTATAAAAGTTTTTGAAGAAGAACGAGAACTCACCATGATGCTTATGGTAGATGTCTCCGGTTCAGAACTTTTCGGAACACAGAATCAGATAAAAAAAGATGTAATTACTGAAATCGCCGCTACTTTGGCTTTTTCTGCCACTAAAAACAACGACAAGATTGGGCTGATGCTGTTTTCCGATAAAATAGAACTATACATTCCGCCAAAAAAAGGTCGGTTTCACGTGTTGCGAATTATTAGGGAGCTTATTGAATTTAAGCCGGAATCTAAAAAAACAGATATCNCTGCCGCCATAAAATACCTGTCTAACGTGATGAAGAAAAAGACCATTGTTTTTATTCTTTCAGATTTTATGGACGATGATTATCAGCAACCTCTAAAAATAGCTGGAAACAAACACGATGTAACGGGAATTAGGGTTTATGATACCGCCGAGGAAGAAATTCCTAATCTCGGATTAGTGCCCATGTTTGATGAGGAGACTGGCGAAACAGTTACCGTAAACACCGGTTCAAAATCAATTAGAACAAATTACACGAAATATTACCTGGAAAGATCAGCCTATTTTAATGAAAGTTTCAAATTAAGCGGTGCTGGGGTTATTAATAATCGTGTAGATGAAAGCTACGTAAAGAAATTACTTGGTTATTTTAAAAGAAGAGGTTAAAGAAATGAAAAGCATATTTTCAGCATCAATATTAGGTTTAAAAGCGGAAGTCTTTCTTCTGCTTTTTATGTTGCTGTCTTTTCAGGCACCTGCTCAGGAAAGCAAGGTGAATGCCTCTATAGATTCTTCTGAAATTAAAATAGGGGAACAAATCATCTACAGTATTGAAGTAGAAACCGATTCTACAAAACTCGTGGTTTTTCCTGAAGGACAAACTTTTGATCCTATGGAAATGGTAGAATCGCTAGGCGCAGATACTACCAAGATAGAAGACCGGTTTAAACTACTTAAAAAATATAGGCTTACCCAGTTTGACTCGGGAAGTTACAGCATTCCGTCGCAAAAAGTGATTATTCAAGACCGGCAAATCCAAACAGATTCCTTTCGGGTGGAAGTCACCAATGTAAAGGTAGATACCAGCCGACAAAAAATGTACCCCATAAAACCGGCAGTAAAAGTACCGGGAGCTTTTAGTATTCCAAACTGGGTTTGGTGGCTGTTCGCTATACTATTGTTATTGGGAATTGGTTTTTACCTTTTTAGAAGAAGGAAAAAGAAAAAAGAAGCAGAACCCGAATTACCGCCTTATGAACAGGCCATGTTAGCCTTAAAACAATTGGATAACTCCAGTTTGTTAGAAGAGCGGGAAGTGAAAGAATATTACTCCCAACTTACCTTTTCTATTAGGAAATATCTCGATAGAAAAATCTACGATCGTGCGTTAGAAAGTACAACTTCAGAGCTAATCGCCTATTTAGAACTTAAAAAAGAAGCCGGAGAATTAAGCTTAAAAGATAAATCTGTACAAAATCTTCAACTTATTTTACAACGTGCCGATTTAGCCAAATTTGCCAATTCCCGTCCAGATGTAATTACCGCTAAAAGCGACCGCACTAAGATAGAGCATCTCATTAAAGATGTAAGACAGGTAGTGCCAGAACCTTCGGAAGAGGACTTGATGAAGGATGAAAAATACCGAAAAGGAAAACTTAAAAAACGAAGAAGAAATCGGGTAATAACTGTCGTTATTGGAGTCTTGTTCCTTATCATTGTTGCCGTAGTGATATTGGTAAACACCAAAGGTTTCACTTATGTAAAAGATACTGTTTTTGGGCATCCCACTATGGAATTGCTGGAAGGGGAATGGATAAGAAGCGAATACGGCACTCCGCCCGTAGATATAACTACTCCCGAGGTTTTAACACGAAAACAAATAGCCCGAAATAATGAACTACAGGAAATGTTGTTGGGCAGTGAAAGCTTTGCTTACGGCAGCCTCGAGAGCAATTTCTACACCTTATTAATTACCGGTCCGGTAAGCCAGCAAAGTGATTTTGATCTTCAAAAAGCTGTAGATGGAATCTATGAGAGCCTGGAAGCACAAGGGGCAAAAAATATCATCATGAAACAGGAAGAGTTCTCTACTTTAAACAGTGCTAAAGGAGTTAAAGTTTTTGGAACTTTCGATCTTGAAAATCCGGTAACGGGCGGTCCCATTAAAAAGGAATACGCTATCCTGAATTTTGGAGAAAACAACGGATTTCAACAAATAATGATGGTGTTTAATGAAGATGATGAATATGCCGAAGAGATTTCCCAACGAATGGAAAACTCGGTAGAATTAAAAAGACGGGCTAAATAATGTTTGCAAATTATACATTTGAAAATCCAGGATTCTTTTGGTTGTTGCTTCTGCTACTACCGGTAATTGCCTGGTATTTTTGGAAACGCAAACACCAGTCGGCCGAACTTAAAATTTCCAGTGTAAAAGGTTTTAAGGTTAAAACTTCAATTTTAGCGAAGTTAAAGCCAGTGCTTTTTATACTCCGGTTGCTGGCGCTAGCACTACTTATTGTTGCCATGGCAAGACCCAGAACGGTAGATGTTACTACGCAAAGCAGCAATGTTCGCGGTATAGATATTGTGATGGCTATAGACCTTTCTGCCAGTATGCTGGCGCGAGATTTTAAGCCAAATAGATTGGAAGCGGTAAAAGAAGTAGGGATCGAATTTGTTGAAAATCGGCCAAACGATAGGATTGGATTGGTGCTTTTTGCAGGAGAAAGTTTCACCAAAACCCCAATTACCAGCGATAAAGCTATCGTTTCAAGAGCTTTAGAAGATATTGAATACAACAATATTTTAAAGAATGGTACCGCGATAGGTTCCGGTTTAGCGACCTCGGTAAACCGTTTAAAAGATAGCGACGCCAAGAGTAAAGTAATCATTTTGTTGACGGACGGGGTAAATAATTCAGGATTTATAGATCCTAAAATTGCCAGTGAACTCGCTGTAGAATTTGGAATCAAGACTTATACCATTGGCGTAGGAAGTAATGGCAATGCCCTTTCCCCGGTAGGAATATTACCTAACGGAAGGTTTCAATACGGCATTCAAAAGGTAGAGATAGATGAAGCTTTGTTAAAACAAATTGCTACAGATACCGGTGGGAAATACTTTAGGGCGACCAATAATGAAAAATTGGAAGAAATTTATGAAGAAATAGACAGTCTGGAAAAATCGGAAATCGAAGAATTCAGGTATTATAATTATGCCGAGAAATTTAGGCCTTTTGCTTTATTGGCCCTTGGCCTATTAATGTTTGAAGTGATCTTAAGGTACACTTTATTTAGAAGTTTTATTTAAAATAGGAAACATAATTTTAATGTTCATTTTAGAAGAAAAAATATATCTATGGTTCTTGCTACTGTTACCGGTGGTGGTTTTGCTGTATCTTATTCTTAGAATTTGGCAAAGGCGCGCGCGTTCCCGTTTTGCAAAACCAGAACTTCTAAAATATCTAAGTCCTAATCGCTCAAGGCTTAAACCATTTATAAAATTAACCATCTTAATCCTGGCCTTAGGAAGCATCATTATTGGCTTGGTAAATCCTAAAATAGGTTCAGAGCTCGAAACTGTTAAAAGGGAAGGAGTAGATATCGTTTTTGCGATAGATGTTTCCAAGAGTATGGAAGCTGAAGATATCGCGCCCAACCGACTCGAAAAATCCAAACAATTAGTGCGTCAAATTATTGGGAATTTGGGCAGTGATCGCGTAGGCATTATTGCGTATGCGGGCAGCGCGTTTCCGCAGCTACCTATAACGACCGATTATGGCTCGGCAAGAATGTTTCTGCAAGGCCTCAATACCAATATGATTTCCTCCCAGGGCACAGCTATTGGAGGCGCCATAGAATTAGCCACCGGTTTTTTTGATGAAGATCAGCAAACTAACCGGGTCATGTTTATTCTAAGTGATGGGGAAGACCACGAGGGAAATGTAGAAGATATGGCTAAACAAGCCGCCGCCGCCAGAATTAAGATATTCACCATTGGAGTGGGCACCACAAAAGGAGGCCCTATTCCTATTAAAAGAAATGGGGTTGTTCAAAATTACAAGAAAGATAGGCAAGGGGAAACGGTAATCACCAAATTGGAAACTGCTAGTCTCAAAGAAATTGCTAAAACCACCAATGGTGCTTATATTGACGGAAAGGTGACGAGCAATGTTACCGAAAAAGTTCAGGAAGCTTTGCAAAATATCGAAAAAACAGAATTTGAGGCCAAACAATTTGCCGATTATGAGTCTCAATTTCAATGGTTTGTTGGTTTGGCAGTCTTTTTGCTGTTATTGGATATCTTACTGTTGGAACGAAAAACCAGCTGGATTAGAAAACTTAACTTATTCAACGAAAAAAGAAAGACGGAGGAGTAGCACATGAGAATTTTTTCAACAAAAACAGGATTATTAATATTTGGCCTATTGCTGAACTTTTCTGTTATGGCGCAACAACAACAGAAAGGTATTAGGGAGCAGTCGTTAGAATATATGCAAGAGGCAGAAAAGGCAAAAGCAGAAAATAATTTTCCGTTAGCCGAAGCCTCCTATCGCAAAGCTGTTGCCAAAGACCCAGAAAATAATGAAGCCCGCTACAATATGGGCAATTTATATTATACCAGGGAGAACACTCCCGCGGCCGAAAGCCGGTATAAAGAAGCCGCAGAAATTGGACCTGCAAAAGATGAAAAGCATAGGTCTAATCACAATTTAGGGAATGCTTTTATGAAGCAGAAGAAATATGAAAATGCCGTTGAAGCTTATAAAAATGCGTTAAGAAATGACCCGTCTGATGATGAAACCAGGTATAATTTAGCGCTGGCCAAAAAGATGTTGGAACAACAACAGCAAGACCAGGACGAGAATAAGGATGGTGGGGATAATGAAAATAAAGATCAGGAAAACGAGGATAAGCAGAAAAAAGACGACCAAGAGAATAAGGACGGCGAAGGCGATAATGAAGGAGATCAGGATCAGCAAGATAAAGACCAGGAGAAAAAAGAAGGAGATAACGAGCCCGAAGATCAAGAGGAAGGTAAGGGAGATAAGGAAAAGAAAGAGGAAGAACCTGGAGAAGGACAAAAGCAACCACAGCCTACCCAGGGACAGTTATCCCCTCAACAAATACAGAGTTTGCTGGAAGCGATGAACAACGAAGAGCGAAAAGTACAGGAAAAAGTAAATGCCGAAAAACAAAAAGGAGCGCCGGTGCAGTCTGAAAAAGATTGGTAAAATTTTTGATAGTTTGTGTTGAAAATGAAGTGGGAATTGATATTATTTCCATTCCTCCCGATAACTTTTGGGACGCAGCGTAAAAAGCGCAAAGAAACGCAAAGAAGAAATAAACTATACTTTCTAAAAGTAGTACCGGCAGATCCTGCAAGCCCGATAATTATCGGGATCAAAAATCTTATAGGTATTGAAAAGTTCGGAAAAACACCTACAAGGTCCACAAGACCTTGCAGGAATTCAAAAGAATAAAGTAGAAAGATGGAAGTTAAACTTATAGACAAAAATTATAATTTTAAACTGTTTTGCAAGAAAGGATTTTATAAATGAAGTTGAAGTTTTTAATACTTAATATATTACTTCTTATTGGCCTGGGGCTACAGGCGCAGGTGAAGTTTGAAACCAAGGTGAGCAAGAGCAGGCTGGGGGTAAATGAGCGCTTGCGGGTAGATTTTGAAATGAACCAGGATGGCGATAACTTTAGGCCGCCTTCTTTTGACGGTTTTACCGTGGTGGGAGGTCCAAACCAGGCCGTGAGCAACCGCTGGATAAATGGAAATAGCACCTATTCCAAAACCTATTCTTATTATTTGCAACCAAATTCTACGGGAGAAAAAACCATTGCCCAGGCAGAAATTATTGTAGATGGCAAACGCTATAAAACCACCCCAATAGATATTAGAATTACCTCAGCCGTAGATAAACCTAAAGATGGCGACAATTCAGAACTTATCGCGTCAGATAATTTACATCTGGTTGCAGAGGTTTCCAATGCGTCTCCTTATTTAAACGAAGGAATTACAGTTTTGTATAAGCTCTATGTGAGTCCGAGAATTGGTGTAAGTAACTGGCGGGCAATAGATAACCCTAAATACACCGATTTTTGGAGCCAGGAAATTCGAATTAAAGGATTGCGTGCAGAAGACGGAGAATATAAAGGCGAGCCCTATAAATATGTGGTGCTCAAAAAAGCGGTTTTATATCCGCAAAAAACCGGAGAATTGGAGTTGGAACCTTTAACCCTATCGGTTGCCGTAGATGTGCCCAGCGACCGGCGGGATATTTTTGGCGGCCGAGTTTATAAAACCATCAATAAAACCATAGCGGCAGGTACCCGCACTATAGACGTTAAACCTTTGCCCGCCGGGAAACCGGCAGGTTTTACCGGCGCGGTAGGCCAGTTTAGTTTCAACGTAAGTACCACTAAAAAACAACTGGATGCTTCAGAGTCTTTGAAGGCTAAAATTGAAGTAAGAGGTAACGGCAATCTTAATCTTTTTGAATTGCCCGAATTGGTAGTGCCCTCTTCCCTGGAAAAATATGCGCCAGAACGTAAGGAAAATGTAGTCACCAATTTAAATGGAAAACAAGGAACTATTACCGATTCTTATACTATTGTGCCAACGCAAAAAGGAAAGTATCCCATTCAGGCCTTGAATTTTTCTTATTTTGACCCAAAAACGGAAACCTATAAAAGCCTGGCTTCCGAAGAAATTATTATAGATGTAGAAAAAGGTCCTGCCCCCGCACCTGGCAGTGCAATTGCCGGGAACAATAAACAAGCGGTAGCCTTATCTTCAGAGCAGTTTAGATTTATAAAGCTGAACACTAATTTAAAACCGCTTAATCAACAGGCTTTCTTTAGGTCCTGGACCTTTTGGGGTTCGTTATTCCTACCTTTTGCGGCAATTCCGTTATTTATTTTCTTCGGAAAAAGAAAAGAAGCAATCGCAGCAGATGAAACCGGAAACCGACTTAAAAAAGCGAATAAACTTGCCAGAAAGTATCTTTCTGAAGCGAAAAGAAATATTGGCGATCATCAGACATTCTATGAATCGCTGGAGAGGGCAATGCATAATTATTTAAAAGCAAAGCTACATATTCAAACTGCTGAAATGAGCAAGGAACGGATTTTAGAAATTTTAAAGGAAAAAAATGTAAGCGAAGAGACTTCTTCAGCATTTATTGAGGTGCTTAAAAGTTGTGAATTTGCGCGTTATACCCCGGCTTCTAATTCAGCTCAAAAGGAAGATTATGAGAAAGCAGCAAGCGTAATATCAAAATTGGATAAAGATTTATAAGGTATAGACTACCGGGGCAAACCTCGGATTATTAAACACACTAGTGGAAATAAAACAGCCACTTAAATTATATACAAATGAAAAGGCTCATATTTCTTTTACTCTTTGTTTCGGCTTATGCACAAGCCCAAACTACCTTGTTTGAGGAAGCCAACGAGGCTTATTCTAACAATGAATTTGAAACGGCTATTCAAAAATACGAGCAAATTCTGGAAGACGGTAAAACCTCTGTAGCAGTTTATTATAATCTTGCAAATTCCAATTACAAACTAAATAGAGTGGCGCCAAGCATCTACTATTACGAAAAAGCGCTTCAGCTGAATCCTACGGATAAGGATGTGCAAAATAATATTGAATTTGCGCAAAATATGACCATAGATGATATTCCTGTAGTGGAAGAAACGGGACTTGGGAAAACAATTAATCAACTTATTTCTACTTTTTCGTATAATACCTGGGCTTATCTGGCTATTACTTTGTCTGTAATTTTTGTGGTGCTTTTTTTATTGTATTATTTCAGCAGAAAGCCTATTCTGAAGAGAGTATTTTTAAGCACCGCAGTAATCGTTTTTCTGGTGGGGAGCATGTCAGTTTATTTCGCTTTTAAACAACAGGAAATTCAGTTTAATAATCAATATGCCATCATTTTTGCCGAAGAAGCAGCCATAAAAAATGAACCTGACCAAAGGGGTGAAGCGGCATTTAATCTACACGAAGGTACAAAAGCAAAGGTGCTGGAAGATTACCAGGGTTGGGTAAAAGTAGAACTAGCCAATGGCAGCCAGGGCTGGACAAAAAATGAGAATTTAAAAAAGCTGTAAAACTCTGAGGGCAAGTAAACAAGGTGTAAAGCT
>JGI1221J13441_10001099_pt1 | contig 11571 bp, 16 predicted proteins | sample LakVidmifraction_4_FD_13441 | JGI IMG/M metagenome (IMG submission 13441) | reverse complement strand
AAAACATAATATTCGCATATTTTGTGGTGATGTGTCATACTCGGCTTATGCCTACAAAAACGGAAAAACCGAAGGTGGCTGCTAAGGTTCCTGCCAAGGCTACCAAATCACCTCGAAAAAAAGCAGTCAATTCTCTTTTCTTTAAGTTTACCGGAGATGATGGGATAGAATACTCCCTCACCAAAAAACAAAAACTATTCGTAGAACACTATCTCCTCAACAATACCAATGGAGTTGAGGCAGCTATCGCAGCCGGATATGATGTTCAATTTAAAAAGAACGGTAAGCCAACTGGACAAATCAACAGAAGGCAGGCTTCAGCCATTGCAAGTGAAAACTTATATAAACCTGATATTTGCGCTTATATAACCATAAAATTAGACCAGTATGGCTTTAATGACAAGAATGTAGAGAAGCAACACCTATTCCTAGTCAATCAAAATTCAGACCTAGCCAACAAGCGAGGCGCGCTTGATATGTATTACAAACTCAAAGGAAGATACGCTCCAATTGAGGCTGAAATTAAAACAACAATCAAATTTCAAAATCTTGACGATGATGAGTTAGATAAGGCTATTAATGCAATTACATCGAAGTGAGAAGATAAAACTACTAGAATTGGTGGAAGAGAAAAATCGTAGGACATTAATTAATCCTCTCAAGTATGCTAAACGTCACGATAAGCAGGAAGAGTTTTATAAGGCCCAGCAAGTAATCAGAGCATTATTCTGGGGAAATCGCGTTGGGAAGACAGAGATTGGCGCACAAGAAGTAGCGCGCTACCTACTTGGAGAACACGAATACAAAACTATAAAAACTCCAGTAGAAGTTTGGTCAATCTGCCCCTCATTTGATTCACAGAAGGAAACAACACAGCCAAAGCTACTAAGATATTTACCAGAGGGGTCAATTGCTTCAATGACCTGGATAAGGAAGGGAATACTCTCTGAGCTGGTGCTAAAGAATGGTAGTAAAGTTACCTTTAAGTCATACGAACAGGGACGCGCTAAGTTCCAAGGGGCCGGTAAAAGATTGATCTGGTTTGACGAAGAACCACCACATGACATCTGGGAAGAGTGTTTTGTGAGACAAGAAGCCGGTCAGAGGCTAGATATCGTCTTAACGATGACAGCCATTAAGGGTATGACCTGGGTTTACGATGATATATACCTCAACACAGACACTAACTTGATTTATGTATCAGAAGCCGGATGGGATGATAACCCTTGGCTTACCGAAGAACAAAAAGATATTATGTCTAGGGGGTTGAGTCCTGATTCCCTCAAGGTTCGCAGAGAAGGTAAGTTTGTTAGAAGAGTGGGACTGGTGTGCAATTGGTGGGATAGAAGTAAGCATTTAAAGGAGTATACAAATACTCCAATTGATTGGACTTTCTATGAGGTCTTAGATGGTGGTTACTCTGATCCAGCAGCATGGTTACTACTTGGTGTTGATAATGATGATACGGTCCATGTTATTGATGGATTCAGAACCCCTCTCTTGACTACAGAGGAAATCAAGACAAAACGTGATACGAAAATTGGAGGATTGCACATCAGAGCAGGTTGGGGAGACACAGATAATCCCAGATTAATAAAAGAATTATCCGCATTGGGTATGTATTTGCAACCAATCCAAAAGATACCTGGAGAAACTAAGTCTTGGGATGAAACACTAGCTAATAAGCTAGCTGAATATGGAATGATTCAAAAAGGTACAGGAGAACCAAGACTGTATATATCTACTAGCTTACAAACCATGAATCCCAGAACAGGTAATAATCATAATTGGATGATGCAAGAAATAGAAAACTTGTTGTGGCAAGAAAGAGTAGCTGATGGAATAATCGAAACTAAGCCAGCATGGGATGATCATAGGAAGTTTGGACACCACTTTGATGGTATTAGAGCATTGTCATATTTTCTGGTATCGTATAAGAAGCCAAACAAATCTTTGGAAACGATAGTACAAGTAGAACCAAACCTAGATCCCTACTCAAAATTATCATCTGGATATGAGCGACTATGACGCAATTTGTGCCACATACACCAGAAAATATAGTTACAGTTGAAATAACTGAAAGAGAATTAATAGTGATTGAAGAACTTAGGAAGTATCCATTTGGCAAGATAACCATTCACAAAGCTAATGGGGTCTTGGTCAGAATAGAGCCAGTAATAAGTATATTAATTAACCCTAAAGGTAGTCATGAATAAAAAAAAGGAAGTAACACTAGAAGAAGCTAACAATTTATTCAACAAAGCAGAAGTAATTAAAGGCGGTGGCCTCATTAAATTGATGCAGAAGTCAGAATATGAAGGTTGTCCAATATATCTATTCATGATTGATGGTAAGATATTCATGTATTCTATTTGGTACAAGGGAGAACAGTACATTGGCTACAATCTCATTACACCTGCAAAGGGTAAGAAGAAACTCACTAAAGGCCAGATAGCACAGTGTGGAGCATTGATCTTTACAGGCGCAATTACTACCATAGATACGCTAAAAGAGAGAGATAGCGTTCTTGCCAAAGATAAAATAAAGACTGTAAACTAATTAAAAAGGAGATTATATGTACGATATGCCAATGCAAACAGAGAGAGATCTACCATATTTCAGTTTAAGACAGATTGATTTACCAGAAGTTAGAGAGTGGGAAGTAGGCGGTGAATACTACCTAGTGATGAAAGTTAAGATGACTGGCAAGAGATCAAGAGCAGATCTACCAGAACGACAAGATCAAGGCAGTGTAGAAGGTGATTTTCAGATGCATATGATTAAAGCATTAGATGATAAGCCGGTTGATGTTAAAACCCTTGAGGCAAAAGCATTTGAAGCAGTTTTAACTCGAGCTAAATCAGGAATATAAACATGGCAGAGAAGGTAAGACTACAGATCAAGAAAACATCAGATCCTGAAGCATGGAGTGATGTAGGTCCTAATGGAGAGTCAATTCCAGTTAGTATAGAACCAGGTTTAGCTATAGAGCTTTATATATCAAGTGGTGCAATGGCAATGTTACTTGATGATGCAAGTGGAACTTTTTATCAGGGGTGGGCAGAACCAGGATCAGCTACCTCGGCAGCTTCATGGAGAATAATAAGAATAGTCTTGGCTGCAGATACGACGATTACATTCGCTGATGGTAATAGAAATCTTGATAATATTTGGGATAATAGAACAATATTAAACTATTTATAACATTGATGGTTAAGGGCGGTATAATTAATAAGATTTGTCTCGAGGTATCTATGACCAAACAGGAATCACTTTCAATAAACCAAGAACAGTATCAAAAGACTGAAGCTGAAGCTCAGAAAGATGATGTTCAAAAAGAAGAGTCTACTCAGAGTTTTGATGGTCTTGAAAGACAGATACAAGCCGAGTATGACAGAGCCTTTAAGCACCAGAATCCCAAGAAAGTCCAGTGGGCGTTGCGCCTGAAACTCTACAATAATCAGAAGAGAGATTCAGAGGCAGTAGGTGATACTACCATGTTTACCATCCACCAAACGGTATTGGCCTCATTGTATGATGATCGACTAACAACTGATTTTGTTGGACGTGAAGAAGGAGATGATGAAGTTGCAGAGAATCTAACAAAAATGGCAGAAGCCGATTATGTTGATATGGAGAAGGATAAGATCGACTATGACTGGGACTGGGATACCACATTTTTCGGCAGAGGTATCTTGGGATTAGAGGAATATCTCAGAGAACCGGACAAAGGTATTTATCTACCACTACCAGAAGTAATTGATCCCATGGTATTTCTCCATGATCCAAATGCAGTGTCTATCAATGGAGATAGAAAGTACAGAGGTGGTTGTGGATTCTTTGGTTTAGAAGTTTCGCTCACTGAAAAAGACATCAATGATTTACCAGACAAAAGGGATGATATTGTTTTTACAGAGTTATCCCATACAGGTGGAATAAATTCACTGTACAGAGATGCTTCAGAAGCCAGAAACAACGCTCAAAACCGACAAACACAAAAGAATGAGGAACAAGCTAATCTAGGTGCTAATGCAGGCTACATAGTCACTAGGTGGTACACGCATTTTCTAATAGGTGGAGAAGTTAAAAAGGTAAAAGCATGGCTAGGTAATGATAGATCTAAATTATTAGCAGTTACAGTATTAAAGAATCAAGACTACTGGCAGTTTATTGATAGGCCACTTTATCCAACCTCACATGACTGGGACGGAACCTCGATCCCTGATCTCACGGAAGATAAGCAGAGAGCTAGAGCTATAACACAGAATCTAGCCTTGAAAGCAATGGAAGCAGATTTGTATCCAAGTTATATCTACGATTCAAATAAGATTGCGAATAGAGGAGATTTAACTAGAATAGCTAATAATAAGTTTATTCCGATAGATAAAACTGATAATGGTATTCTTAACGCCATAGCTCCAATTAATAAAGCTAGACCCAACATGGAGTTACTTAGCTTTATTTACAACTCACTAGATGCTTCGGCACAACAAGCAACAGCTACGCCAGACATCCAACAGGGTATGCAGTCGGCTAAAGATAGACCTTTGGGCGAAACCAATCTTATTGCATCAAGAGTTGATACTCGATATTCACTATCAGCTAAAGTATTCGGTTGGTCAGAAAGATCATTTTGGCAACAGTGGTACAGATTATACAAAGATAATTTTGTGGACCATATTGACGAGAAGATTCTAAGAATAGAGGGCATCTTCGGTGCTAAGTGGAGGCCTCTTACTAGAGAGAACATCATAGCTCCTAAAGTAGATCCAGATATTAAGATCGAATCTAAAGCAGTGAATCGTGCTAAACAGCTAGAAGATAGACAGGGGATGCAACAGTATCTCGGAATGGCTTTTCAAGAACAGAATACCAATAGAAGATATGGCCTAAGAATGATGGGTAAACTCTTCGGTATGTCAAAAGCAGAACTAGATAGACTATATCCACCAACTATTGATGAGAGAGAAGCAGGGCAAGAGAACGATTTACTCAATAATAATAAGCTAGCTCCAGTAACGAGAGAACAGAATCATGAAGTACATTTACTTGAACACATGAAAGCTGCAGATACACCAGCATCAAGGACTCACGTTAAAGCACATCAAGAAGCATTATTGATGAAGAGAAGTAAACCAGAGCTATTCCCAGAAGATCAGGCAGATGTACCATTCGGTCCACAAGATCCACAATCGGGTGGCACAACTTCAAGACCAATAGCTCCAAGTCAGGCATCATCATGATTACAGATGAACTTCTAGATACACCAGAGAAGATTGAATTAGCAGTAGCTAATTTTATTGATTTAGAAGGTCATTCAGGTTGGATACTACTTAAATCAATGATTAATGCCAATATATTAGTGTTGACAGAACAAATATTAGTAGGTGGAGATGAAGAGGTGCTTAACTTGAAACGAAGAGATCTTATAGCGTACAGGAATGTAATTAATACTCCCTCAGAATATATTAAGAGATCGAGAATAAGCCAATCTCCAGCTCCCTCTTTTGATCCTTATGAGAAACAAAAGAAACTTGACGAAGATGTTGGGTAGTATATATACTAAATGATTAATAATTAGCTTAATGGAAAAACCAAAGGCACTATGACAGACGAAAACCCAACAATTAACGTGGACGAATTACAGCTAGATGATGTTGTAGGCATGGATCCTGCAGATCTTACTGATACTCATAAAGAGTACCTAGAATCTAACAAACAAAATCTCACATCAGATCAACAAGTAAAGTTTGGTTTCTCTAATGAAACCCCACCAGATGAAACCCCACCAGATGAAACCCCACCAAAAGATGACAAAGGAGATGCTTTTGATCCAAATAAAATAGATATTGGAGTTAAGAAATCAATAGCTATTGATTTTGATAATGATGATGATGATGATATGGATTCAGAAGAAAGAGCAAGAATTAATAAGCAAGTTCTAAAAGGTAACAAAGGTTTGCTTGAAAGACAACAAGAGTACGAGGATAGAAGCGCTATAAATAATGTCATTTCGGAAAAACCAGAGCTAAAGAAATACGTAGAACTAGCATATAAGTACATGAAAGCACATCCTAGCCTAGTAGCTGAAGATGCCATGAAGATTGCAAGCGCTGGAGATCAACAGAGAATTGGCGCGATTAAAGAAAGAGAAGCCAGTGAGAGGGCCAAAAAGACAGCTAATCCAGGGTCAAGCTACCGAGCATCATCCGGTGGAGCTAAAGACTGGAGTAAGGCAGATGTCAATGAAGTAGAGGCGCAAATAGCATTCGCTAAAGGTCAAAGGTCTTAATTATTATATAAAGGAATAAATATATGCAACTAATTGATTTAACACTAAAAGAACTCCAAATCAGGGCAACTGAAGCTGGTATGCCAGAAGCAGTAGCTAACTCGTTTACCACCAAAGCTCAGGTTGTTGCTGTTATCGAGGCGCTTGAATTAAAGAAACCGGCTCAACTTGTAGATCCTGCAACTTCCGCCACCGAAACAGCTAAAGAGAAAGTAAGCACTGATAAAGCATGGCTCAATAAAAGAGATGCTATGGGTAGAGAACTAGAATCACAACCAAAAACCACTATGGCTCTTCAGCTAGAGCCAGGAGAAAAAGCAGGTATTGTCGAATCTAGGGTAGTCAATGGTATTAGAGAATTTAAGGTTATTTCAGGTTCAGTCCGAGAAAAGATGCTTAATGGATATATATGGATTATGCCAAAGGGAATAATGACACAAGTCCCGAAGCAAATCTGTGAATTAATATCTAAAGAACTTAACATCGCAGCTAATATCTCGAGTAAACTATCTATTGATAGGATTGATCCTCAAACCGGCAAAACTGTCAGAGATGCTTTAACTTAGCTATTGACATTATAATTTAACTCTAGGATACTAATCGCTAGTTAGACCTATTGGAAAAACCAAAGGCACTATTTCTGTAAAGGAATGGTGCCTTTTTTATTATAAATAATAAAGAGGAATGCAAAATGCCATCTACATCAAGATCAACCATCGCTACAGAAATTAATAACTTTTATGACAGAACTTTATTAGTAAGAGCAGTACCAAATTTCGTACACAATAGATTTGCTCAAGTTAGAGATATTCCACGTATGGGTGGTACTAACGTTATTAAGTTTCGCCGATATGGTAGCTTAACAGCTAATACCACACCTTTGGTTGATGGTGTTACTCCAGATGGAACTTCACTCAGTATTACTGATGTGACGGCAACCGTCCTGCAATACGGTGACTATGTGACTTTGACTGATAAACTTCAGATGGAAACATACGATCCTATTTTAACTGAAACTGCAGAAATTCTTGGAGAGCAAGCCGGAGATGTGTTAGACCAACTCTGTAGAGCAGTCTTAGCAGCTGGAGCATCTAATCAATACGCTTCAACCGCTACCAGCACCGCTACTATTTCAAGTGGCATGAAATTTACTCGAGATGAAGCTAAGGAAGCAGTCCGAACTCTCAAGAACAATAATGCTAAACCAGTTACTTCCATGATCAATCCAGGAACAGGATACAACACCGTACCTATGAACGCAGCGTTTATCGGTATCGTACATCCTTTCACGACCTACGATTTAGATAATGCAACAGGTTGGATTCCAGTTGAGAAGTATGCTAACAAGTCAGATGTTATGCCTGATGAAGTTGGTAGTTTAGCAGGAGTTAGATTTATTGAGACATCAAATGCTTACACTGTAGCTGGTACCTTAGTTACCACAGTTTACGGCACATTGATTTTCGGTAAAAATGCGTATGCTCAAACTCGTATTTCAGGAGAATCATTAAAGAATATCGTTAAGCCACTCGGTACGGCCGGATCAGCAGATCCTTTAGATCAGAGAAGCACATCAGGTTGGAAAGCTAGCTATGTTGCTAAAGTGCTTAATGCTAACTTTATCATCTTAGTGGAACACGCAGTATCAGCATAATAAAGTAAAAATAACGGAGGGCTAGATTAAACCCTAGCCTTCCATAAAAAAGAAAGAAAAAACAAAATGGCAGTAGTAAGCACACAATCACACAACCAGGTTAGAAACACAGCAGTTGGTAGATATTTAACTGATGCAACAGCAGCGGCCATCACAATCACTTGTGGATTTCGACCTCGCATAGTAACAGTTATCAACAACACTTCTTCAGATTCTTATGTCTGGGTAGAAGGTATGGCAGCAGCTTCAGCATTTAAAACAGTTGCAGCTGGCACCAATTCAGCAATTACGACTCTTGGTATCACCGTTGCCGAAGATGGCTTTGTAATCGGTTTAGATCTTGATGTCAATGTTATCAATGAGCAACTATCTTGGATTGCTGAAGGTTAATAAGTAAACATAAATAGCAATTACTGCCTTAATAGCAATTACTGCCTTTTCTAGGCTGGTAGAAACAAAAAAGGAAAAAAGGAAAATATGAGCAATTTTAATTCTGCAACTTTAGGAAACTATGAACTAGAAAAAGTCCTAGAGTATCTCGATAACAAAGGTTCTGTTGGTTTAACCACTGGAAATGTGTATGTGGTTATTCCATCAACTAATGCGAATTATAATGAGTTCTTCAATAAGTTTCAAAAAACCAACTTAGACGGAACATTCTTAATTCAACCAACTTTAACTGCTGCTATGACAGCGTGTACCGCCAATAGGGGAGATTTTATCTACCTTGCACCAGGATTTACTTTAACAGTTACCTCAGCTGTGCCAGCGTTAGATAAAGCAGGAGTTACTATTGTAGGTATGGGAAATGGCTTAAGCCGACCAACGTTTACTTACGGAGCAGCAGCAGCAACTATCAATGTTTCAGCAGCCAACATCAGAGTATTGAATTGTCATTTTGTCGCTAACTTTGATAATGTAGCAGCAGCATTTACTCTAGCAGCTGCAAAAGACTTTGAATTAAATAACAACACATTTGATGATGTATCAACAATCTTGCATTACTTGAGTATTGTTGTCACAAATGCAACAGATCAAAATGCAGAGGGTCTTAAAGTAGTCGGTAATAGATGGAATGGCCTAGCATTAGCACCAAACGCCTTCATTTCAATTTTAGCAGCCACAGACAGAATTGTCGTAACAGACAACATTGTCTACATGGATGCTACTAATGATGTAGGACACTTCATGACTCTAGCAGCCAAGATTCTTTTAGAAGCAGAAATTAGTCGTAATGTTCTCGTAGTAGTCGGAGCATCTGGCGCTACAGTAGGTATCTTCCTTACTGGCTCAGGCACCACCTCAAAAGGTGTTGTTAGAGGCAATCGAGTGAGTTCTCTTGATACTACGACTGAATTAGTATTTACAGCAGGAACCGGCTTAGTGTACTTTGACAACCTCTACACTGGCGTTGCAGATAGATCTGGTTATGTCTTGCCAGCTATTGATTCAGCAGCTTAATAAGTAGTTAAAAATATATAGGGGTTAGGTAGATCAAAATATCTAACCCCTTATTTGAAAGAACATGTGCCACTAGAAAACCTACCCACAATACCAACAGACGGACAAGGAAAGACCCTTTTTGACCCATCATGGTCGCCTTTTCGTGTTGAAAAGCTAGTGACTTTCACTGGTGGAACAGCTAACGCTTGGGGTGATGACGCTGGCACACTAGATGGTGGCGCGCTCTTTCTTGTTACTGGAACGGTCAGAATGAGGATCATAGGGGTTGTTGAGACTACCTTAGTAGGTGGAGCAACTGCAAATGTAGGAACCTCAAAAGACGTATCAGGCTTACTCACTCAAGTAGCAGATGCAACCACGCTACAAGTAAACGAGATCTGGCACGATGCTACTTCTGATGCTAGTGTTGAACTCTCAACAGTCGCAACAGAAAAGATTGTAGCCAATGGCCTCGATGTTCTGTTCTACAACGGCACTGCAGATATCACAGCTGGCGCAATTAGATTTATAGTATCTTGGTATCCACTATCAGCAGGATCATGGGTTGAACCTTCAGCATTATAAAGAAAGGTAGGATACTAACATTACACCAGTCAAATTCGCAGAACACGTCAGATTCATGACGAGAACCTCCCCGACTACTTTTACAGATGATCAGATCATTTCTTTAATGGCCATTCGTCAAGATGAAATAGCAAGAGCTATTCTCAAAACAGACGAAGATATCCTTTTAATACCTCAATATGCAAACCTAGTAGTATCTAGTATTACAGCCAGAGAATATCCACAACCTCAAGATATATTATCAAGAATAAAGCGTGTTGAAGCTAAACTAGATGGAACTAAATATATTGTATTAAATGAATTTGATGTTACCTCATACAGAAAAGCTATCTCAACAGAAGCAGATATCATTGCTAACTTCTCTAACCTAGAAGGAGGGGCTTTCTTTGATATACTTAGAAAATCTATTGTTATTTATTCAGGAACTATTACAGCAGTTACAGACGGCCTCAAGATATTAGTTAATACATATCCGGCAGCTATTACAGATCTAGCTTTAACCTCTGATATGAGCCAAGATCCTTCAACTACAACTCATGGTATTCCTAGAGCAATGCACGAAATATGGGCTAGAGGAGTTATAATCGATTACAAGTCTAGTAGAGAGAAACCAATACCATTAAGTGAACGTGAGTTAAACTACAAGAATGATCTAAAGGAAACAATCGATACTTTGAAGCATGGCAATTTAGACAGGGAAGTACTTGGAGAAATATCAGATGATATGTGGAACCATGGATATAATCTTTAAGACTGACATTGAGTAATAAGTTTGCAATATTTAACAGAAAGGAAATTATGCAACAAAACAAATTCGAAATAGGGGACAGCGTTAAAGAAATCGGACAACCTGATTCAGAAGGTGGAGTAGTTACTAAACTCAAGTATGATTCAGACTTAGGTTTCAGCTATATCTTCGCTACTAAAGAAGTAGATCATGTTAAAAAAGAAGTGATTGATGGCTTCAAAGTATGTACTGAAAAAGAACTGGAGGTTATAAGTGTTAAATAAAATACTAGAAAAAGTTAACTCTACTAAAGGTAGATTCAGAATTAAAGAGAATATAAGAATTACAGCTCTTGATAAAGATGGAAATATTAAAGACGAACGACATATCTCTAATCTTGTTACCAATGCAGGATTAGCAGGTATGGCTTCAAGATGTAACGGAGATGGTGCAGAGGCAGTGTTTACTTATATCGCAGTTGGTACCGGAGTTGTAGCAGCCTCAGTTGCTAATACTACATTGGGAACAGAAACAGCAGCTTCAGGACTTACAAGAGCAGCAGGTACGGCTTCAAGAACGACAACTGATGTAACTAACGACACTGCAAGTTTAACTAAAACGTTTACAGTTACCGGAACAGTAGCAGTTACCGAGTCAGGAGTGCTAAATGCAGCTTCAGGGGGTACTTTGTTATCTAGACAGGTATTCACAGCAGTTAATGTTGTTAATGGAGACTCACTGCAGATTACTTGGACCTACGATTTCGATTGATATAAATAGATAGATAAAAGGTAATTCCCTCAAACCCACCAAAGGGATGGGGGAATTTTTGAATATATGTACGCTACAGGTGGAACAGTCACATATTCA
>JGI1221J13441_10001096_pt1 | contig 11584 bp, 16 predicted proteins | sample LakVidmifraction_4_FD_13441 | JGI IMG/M metagenome (IMG submission 13441) | reverse complement strand
GCTAAAGCGCCTGCATCTAATCCGTTCACACCAACAACAGCTGTATTAACTAGCAACGGCTGGCGATATCCGCTGAACAGAGTTTCTGGAGATGTAGTTCCCTGAATGTCTTGATACCCAACAGGCATATCGAGGATGTCATTAGAATCTCTAGCTTGACCCGGAGCGATCGCAATTACTTTTGTAGAAGCGATGGAAAGGTCTAGACCGGAAATATATTGAAACGGTAACGAATAGATCGGATCGTTTTGTACTTGTGCAATTGCCATATTAAAAGTCCTTATTTACTTATTTGATGAACCCAAAGACTCATGCGAGAGTCATTAACCCTGACTAAGAGGAATAATCATTCGAAGGGAATACTCGGGCACTATAATCGAACCATGGGTTTCATCATAAATGATACCAGACTGATTTTGTCCAAATACCGAACCATAGGTCATACGCATAGACACACCGGTGCTGTCATCGTACTCACTAGAAGTGGCATACGGGTCTTGCTCTGGAAGTCTTGGCATAGCTAAGTACATAGCATCTCCGCCTGATATTCCGCCTGCACGATGCGACACTAGACCTTTGATTTGCATTCCTGCAGCAATAGGGTTGTTCATGTTTTGATTCTGTCCGCCGGCTGAGTTTAAAGCTGGGAAGATATTCAGAACAACGTTACCACTAGCATCAGCAGCAGAGTCAGCAGTAGCGCGAAACTGAACCGGGTTAGCGCTTGGAAAATGACCGATGAAAGTCAAATAACGCATGTTTGGCTGGCTAGATACACCGTCTTGGAACTGGAACAAATCTCCGGAGAAAACAGCATTCGAGTCACTATTTGTAGCACCGCTTACAGTGATTTGCGTGATGTTCTTACCAGTAGGATCGTTTGTCGAAACAACAGTTAATGTATTTTGGTCTACACCTGTGTTACCAGAAACGTGAAGAGGCATAAGATTGGACTGATAGTAATTGACCAAAGGAGTTCCAAAATCACCAATTTCCCATGAGTTAGCGCTTTCATTGTTACGAGTTGGTGCGAACTGATTCAATCCACTTCCTACAATGCCAGGTACTACTGTATCAGGAAGATACACTTTAATTCCGTCGTGAACAGCGCCATAGTTCTTGAAAAACATAATGGACTGAGCTAATTGCTGATACGAAGACAAAGCTGTGGAGCCGTTTCCGTAGAAGCGATATGGGCCGGAAGCTGTGTTTACTGAATCATCTAGCTGACTACGAACACCGGAAACCCAGTTTTTAGCCACGTTGCCTTCTACTTGTGTAGCAAGCTCAGCGATAAAGGATTTACCGAACACCTTCATGTAATCTTCTTCGCCTTTTTCAAGATTAAAGATTCTTTCTTGAGATGTGACGCTGAATGCAGCATTGTTAGCTTGATCGCAAGTTAGTGTTTGTACACGTTGTGTAGCAGCTTGCCAAGAAGCAACCAAACCAGCAGATGTTGTTGCACGCGGCGGTAAGTCGAAAGTTACACTCGAACCAAGATTAGCTTGAATCTTGTCAAAATCTTTAAACTTAGTGTTAGCGGTTGAGATGTGGCAACACATGTTTTGCAAGAGCGCAAGACCAGAACGTTGGTACGTCTGTACTTGTTGTAAAATATTACTTGGATAAACAGCCATTTTAAAGTTCCTCGTTATGTTCGATTATCAAGAGCTCCCCGCATCTAACCGCGGTACTTTGATTTCAAAGCCGACATGGAAGAAGCAGGAGAGCCGGTACCAGGGCTAGAAGGTCTTTGCTGAGATAACGGTGTAGCTGCTTGCTTTGAAGACATAACTTTCGTGTTCTCTTTGATAGATTTAGCTAGTCTTTGCAAATCGTATACAGCATCTTTCGGACTTCTTTCGTAAGTCGACTGTAATTGATTTAACTTGCTTCTATTTTTAGAGAGCTCATAAAGAACGTCATCAGCATTATCAACGTTTTCTGCCAGCATCTGAACAACGTTGGGATAAACACCCATGTTCAAACCTTCAGAAACTTCGTTGTAGTCAGAATACTTTTCATTGATGCCTGCTATTTTCGACTGATACGCACTAACAATGCGTTGAACCGTGGCTGCATTTGCGGCTTCCTGCTGCTCTGCTTGCCATTTGTCTCTCTGACGAGAAACTTCTTCGCTAGTCAGTCTTCGCACTTCGTCTTCAGACATTCCACTTTGATGAGATACGTTTGCGTTTTGACGCTTATAACTCTCTACAGCTTCATGCTTTGCGCGACCAACGATGTCGTTCAAGTCAGACTGTCTAAAAGTCCTTTCTTGAGGCTTCGCGGTCTGCTCAACGCTACCTTGATTAGTATTAAAATTTTCATTCTCTGACATCACATTATCCATAATTTCCCTCTAAGCTATTAACCCCGCCACGGTAAATCCCTAAAAACGTCTAGGTGTCCGAACTATTACGCCGTCACGCTACAAAAACCTCAATTACGCATGAGTCTCGTTTAACAATTGCTGTGCATGTACACATTTAGAGAGTAGCAGAGAGATTATGTATCGGCAATAGAGTTTGATTTCTATAGAGAGAGATGAGAGATTGGAGTATTTGGCTTTTAAAATAGTAAAACCCCTAGAGAAAACGCCCCCTGGAGTGATTAGTAACAGGTTTTTTGGGATTCTCTAGAGGCCGGAGTGCAAGATACGGAGATTCCGAAGACTCTCAAACAACACGTCGTGTCTTACTATAGAACAGTATATGCTAAGATTATCGTTCCGTCTAGGGCAGAATCTGCAGAAAGGTTATAAATAGTCACTACTGCTGAACCAGCGCCGGGAACAACTTGTAATTGCACGTTCTTCATTGTATTTGTTCCACCCATCAGCGTTAACTGAATAGAACTTGTCGCTGCGATAAGGGTATTGGTCCAAGTGATCGCATAGCTACCTGCGGCTGCAGCTGTCAAAGCAGAAGTCGTGATAACTCCAACCAGTCCGCTAGCAGTAACAGCGTTAGTTGCTTCAGTGCCATTAGCCTTTGTTGCGCTCTTCAGAGTTCCCTCGGTATCTGCAAATACAGCGAAATCGCCGATAGAAACAGGAAGAATAACTTCACCGGGATTAGCCCATGAAGATAGAGTAATTACACCAAGATTGCTTATTGCTACAGTGAACAGACCGTACGATCCGGCTCCGGTGTTCTTATCGTAGTCATAGAAAGCCGAGATAATGTCACTTGCAGAGACAGGGAAAGTGTCGAGTGATGCTTCATTAAGATAGCCAGCAGTCGTTACTGTAGCAAGGCTATCGCCAAAAATCGCATACTTTTGATTTGGGAAAACTTCAACAGTCCCAGGGACCGAAGTTGGAAGCTGATAAACTTTAGCCATTGTGATTCCTTAATTGTTAAATGATATTTGAACTACTATGAGCTAGTCTGACTACTCATCATAGCTACTAAAGGCTTTTCTATGCTAATCGCTTCTCTTCTTCGTCAGCTCTTTTGTTAAGCTTTCTAGCCAAATCTCTAATTTCAGATACAAGCTCTTTGTCAATATCGTCTCCAACTAAGTCAAAAACTCTATCAACAACGCGAGTAACTGCTTCTTTTGCTGCTATAAATGCTATTCTCATTTCTTCTTCCCCTTTGCTGCTTTATTGTCAGCACTTTTCATGGCCACTGGCTTCTTTTTATCAGCACTTTTCATAGCTTTTGAAATCCCTTCCTTCATCATTTTTGATGAAGAATCACTCTTTTTACACGTTCCCTGCTTCATGTTCATGTCCTATTCCTTTTTACTGTAAATTTCTTTATAGAGATTAGCTCTATCTTCAGACTTTGCACCATCCATGTGACGTCTGACTTGCTGCTCCATCTGACCACTATTCATCTTATACTGCTTTTGTAGGGCGGACATCGGTGTATTCTGTAAATCGTAATAACTAATCTTCTTAGACATATCTATTCTCCTATTTTGAACATTTAATAATATCGTGCATCAATCTCATTGCGTCATGACCAGCTTTGCTTTTAAAGCCCTTTTCCTTGAGCGCATAATCTTTCTCAATCTTCATGTTCTCAGTCATAGCTTTTATCAGCTGCATGCTATTCGACTGCCTTTGCATAGCTATCTTTGCTTCAAGCTCTTGTCCGCTTTGCTGCACTTTCGCCATGTCTACTTGAAAATTCATGTCATTTTTCTGCTTCTCTTGCTCAATCTTGCTCCTTTCGTTCTCTACTTGAGTCTGCATAGGATTTGGCTGCTCTGCTGCCTCTTGCCTGCGCTGATTCAACTCTTCCGTCCATTCACTAGTTAAAGACTTCAGCTCTTCTATGCCCTTGCCGTCCATGTTATCAAGAATAAAGTGAAGGCCTTTTTCAGACATGAATTCAGTAAAGACCGGGGACATGCCCATGATGTCTTTGACCATGTTGATCGTGCGAGACTTCTGAACTTGAAAGCTAGCTCCAGCTGTCAATGTAACGTTGAGAACGTTAGGGTCGTAATCTAGAGACGGCATCCCTTCTTCATTGATGCGAATGAACTCGCGCTGACCATCTTTAGTAACAACGGGAATAGACCTGGGCGTAACAAAATACTTCGGCATTAGCGAAACGTATATTTGAGCAAGCCTCTGAAAGCCCTGTAAGCATCCGACAATGTAAGGCATAGCAGTGGCATTTGACTGACTAGCTGCTTCAACAATAGCAACGCCTGACAACTGGTTATTATTAATTCCAAGAGATGCATCGTAAGAACCTAGCACGTTTTGTATAAGTGAGTCCGAACCCGTAAAAGCACCAATGATTTCCGGCGGACATGGTGCGCGCTGAATCTCACGAATCGGATTCATGATTGGAAGATTAGGGTTCTTCTCGTAGACGGAGTTATAGACAAGAACTGAAGCATTCTGCACATCTTTATATGCTGTAAGCAGCTCTTCTTCCTTCGGAAGCGCCTCTTTTGCTACCATAAATTTATGCTGAACCGTATTCTCTATCTCATTCGCTAGAGATATACCGGCATAATTCTTAAGTCTTTGAGCACCGCGAGCGTGATAAACGTAAGGCCTTGTCACTTGCTTCACAGCGCCATCATTGTGCCCCTTAATCATAATAGAGCTACCGTCAATAAATACGATTGGCAGCATATCAAAGTCAGTCTCTTCGTACTCAATCACTTCGCTTTCTATGATTCTGTATCGACATATGCGCTCAAGCATAGTTTTTCTGGGCTTCCCAATGATAATTGGCGGCATCTCAATGCTATCCCATTCTTCGATAATCTTGTCGTACCTCTTCTTCAGCATGACTCCCATTCCGCGCACAGAAACAATCGTTTCTTCTTTCTGCTTCTTCTCGTAGTAGTCGACGACAAGAGCAATCTTCTCGCCCCCGGCAATATAGCTCCAGTTAAATCCGCTGAAGCCCGTCGAAAAGCTAATCTTTTTCAGGTCTAAATCGGGATACTCTTCTTTAATGCACTCTTCAGACTTGGGAAACATCTCAAAGCAGTAGCTACCATCTCCTTTATGCGAAAGCTTAGCTAGCTTGTCAAAACCCGTGAGCGTAGGCTCGCATCTCTCAAAGCGAATAACTTGCTCCATCGACATTGCATGCTCATACTCTGTATATATCTTTACAGCTGAAAAGCCCCCAGACAGCAGGTCTTTGTACACTTCGTATTTCAAGTGAGCATTGTCCCCGTCCATAAAAACGTGCTTAAGATGCTGCTGCACAACAGCAATAACCTCGGGGTCTGTTGTTGCATCGTCATATGAGCTGACAAGAATGTCGGGCTCTTGCTTAGAGAATTCTCCGAGCAGTCTAGATATGTATGCTTCTAGAACATTAAACTCGAGCTGCGGTCTGCCCATGCTTGCCAGCAACTGAATCTCTGATGCTGTCAGAGAAGACTCGAATACGAACTTTCTAAATTCGTTATATCGTTTGTAGTTATCATCAAAATATTCGCTTGAATCGCGCACCTTTTTTTTGATGTCGCTGAGTCTGTCTTGATAACGCTTAGCAACTTCTTTCATGCAACTAGCTCCGTTTTTTGAGAATGATTGTTTTAATTGTATATCAACATATCTAGCTCGTGTAAGCTTTGTGACGCAAGCGTCCCACAAAGTTAGAGTGACTCGTTAACGACTTTGCTATGTCAGTATAGTCATTATCTTCGCTTGAGTAATTCATAATAGATTTCTCTATCAGTCCCAGTCTCACTCCATCTGCAAGATTGTCTCCTAAGTCATCTCGCGCATGAGAATCATTAGCTGTAATCTTTGACATATGCGTAATACACTTCTCTGCGTGCTTTGCGTAGCGAGATAAAGACACGAGTCTTTCTGCAACAAAAGGCTGGATATCGAGAAAGCGCTTAGTCTTAGAGCCCGAGCTTCTGTTTCTATCGATGTTCATAATTCTCACAGCTCTCATTTCTGATAGCGCTGAGATAAGAGATACTCCAGTGGACTTCTTCTCTATAGCAGCAAGTCGGGGCGGCTTTTTATTGCGACAGCAGTTTTCCCAAAATGATAGAAACGTATCTTTCAAATCTTTCGGCTCAACATGTACTTCAATAGCATCAATCCAGTGCAGTGCATGCACGCCAGTCTTTACGCCAAAGTTTTCTATCTCGTAGATACCGAAAAAGCTGATAGCTGTAGCATCGTTATAAGTCATAGCTGTTTCAGCTGTGTCAGCGACAACGAACGTAGCGATGAACTCCGGTTCTTCATCGAGCAATACGAACCAGTCCGGCTTGAACAATGCGCCTCCAGAGGGCACAGGCTCTTGCTGATACTGCGATGAGAACACATATGGGTCAGTTTCCTTACGCTTCATGAGCATATCTTTAGAAAAGACCTCGGGGTATATGATATTGCCAGCAGGGTCTATAGATTTTATGATAATCTTTTCCCAATCATATCCATCTTTCTTATCGATAACGTACTGACAAACGTCTTGTTCGTGCAAGCGCTGAGATATGAGAATAATTGGGACGTTCTGTCCCCTTAGGCGCTGCATCAGAGTCTGAGAAAAGTTGTCGATTACTCCCTGTCTCATTATAGAGCTGTGCGCTTCATCCGGTTTGGTGAGGTCATCGCAGTTACTAACTATAACTCTGCATAAGCCCGCAAACATGTTATGATTATCTTTTACAGTTAAACAATAAGTTTTATCAACATGACCGAACTTACTGGTAGAGAGCGCCGAAATCTGTTTCGTCAGCAAAGGGGAAATCGCAGACTTACCGAAGATGAAATTATTGAAGTTTGCAAGAGAAGAATACAAGGAAGAGCAAGTAGAGAAGTCGCAATAGAATTTGGGCTTGATATCACTACAGTTTACAATATTTGGAACGGTAAAACATGGAAAGATCTTACAAAAGAAATTCGTGAGAGAGCTGCAAATACTATAGTTGACGACATCACTGATGAGCATAGAAGAATTGTTAGTGACAGTTCGATAAGTAGTCTCGAAGCTGCACGAAAAACCGGAATAAGCAGATTCACGATCATTCGCTACAGAAAGCAGGATGTCGCTACTGAGTAAATCTTGAGCTTCAATCCATCCTCTATTTTCTGTCCACACTTTATGATCTGGAGTGCAGCGAAGTGTCGAGTCATCTTCAAAGACTATCTCAACAATGTCAGAGCCGGGATTCTCAAAATATCTTTCAATTTCTTTCAGCTCAATCTCGCGAGTCTCTAAATTCATCGAATAAACTTTGACGTCTAACTTCTTATCAACAATCTCGCCTATTTTCATAGCCCCTTGTTCTGTCCAAATTATCTCATCGAAAGGAAAGCAAATTAATCCGCCAGACCATCTATCTAGTCCAGGCTCTCCGGCTGATAATCCCGTGATTGTTCCTGAGCTACCTGCACTTGCTACAGCGCCCCCGGCAGTTGTCTGAAAGTAATCCTTTGCTTTGCTGTCTGCTCTTATTTTTACATCGAAGAGATAGTCGTAATGCTGCAACTGCATAATGCGCTTAATCTGCTCAGTCATCTTGTCTGCAAGGGTCTTACTGTACGCCACGTAAATGTATTTAGAATCGGGATACTTCGCCATTGTCCATGCCACAAACATTGTCATCATCAACGACTTGCCACTACCCGGGGGTGTGTTAATAAGCAGTCTGTGGCTTGGTATCTCTAGTCTTGACGCTCGAGTTAATGCTTTAGCGATTGTGATGTGATGCGACTCACGACCCACAGGTTCGCTAACAATGAACTTTCTGTTTGTAAGAATGGGAAAGAAATACTTGCAGAACTCAAGCAGACTGCCGCGCAGCACTGACGCTAGCTCTTCTTTCTCTAGAAACTCTTTATTCATAAATCTTACTCAAATGAAAAAAGCTTAGCAGTAAAGCTATAATACAAAAAACAACACGCAGGTTTATATGCATCTATTCAAGAAATCACAGATAACAATCATTCGCAATAATGATGGCAAAGCATTTAGAAAGATGTTGAAGCTTGATAAAAGGCCCATACACATACTCACGGGAAAACCCGAAATAAGAAAATATTCAAAGATGGTTCATGGCTACATCAGCAGAGATATTCTTTTTGTCTTTGAGCTTACAGCTTATAAAATTGTGCAGCTCGTAGAAGAATACATTCTCTCTAAAGAGATAGCTGATTTTCTGTATGTCGTAGAAGCTACACGCTTTGATGAAGAGGTTCACGAGATGCTAAATGATATAGCATCTCTGCACGGAGTATCTGTTGTTGTAAGAGTTGGCTAGAAGTCCTTCTCGTTTTGCTTATCACGCTCTTTTCTTTGCGCCATAACTTCTGCATGAATAGCATCGACTTTTTCATCAACATTTCTTGTTGCAAAGTTTTCGGTGCTAAACAAACAGCTTGCCATCTTCTCTGTTCTATCTTCATCTTAGCGATTTGAATCATACCGCTGTCTGCTCTTGTCACGCCCTTCTCATCAACGTAAGTCTGACACTCTGCTAAATCAAGAATTTCATCTGTCATTACAATAGCTTGCATTCTTTTCGCAATCACATATTTAGTCATGAAATATGGATGCTTAGTTAGCCAGAGTGTTATCGCTTCTTTAGAAGGTAAATCGTATCTCTCTATAAGCTTAGCTACACTTAAACTATGACTCGCAATCAAGTCACATATAAAGTCGGCAATCTCATCTGTATATTCTGTTGGTCTTCCCTGCTCTTCGAAGTCTTCTTTAGATTTTCTCTTAGTCATAACGTCCTCTTTTCTAATATTATTTTTATAAAGTTTAACCGATCTTATTGAAGAGTGTATAACACGCATCTCTAGATAACGAGAACATATATGCAGTCTAAATACAAATAAGTTTATACTTATAAGCAATCACTGTTACATGTTGACACTGTACAGCAAGTGTTATATAATGTAAACATAATCAAGAGAAGAACTAAAGGAATAAAATTATGAGCATGACATTTTTAATCAGCAAACAATCTAACGATATTATCGTGAATTACACTACAGACAGCAGTGATATCTTCAAGTCTGGCCATGGTTTAGACGGTATGCATGCATTCATCTCTGATGCTCTAAGCTCTAATCATAAAATTGAGCTTAAATTTGAAAGCGATCCATGGCTTGAGTTTGACTCTGAGATTGAAGATTATGAAGAGCAAATTTCTAGAAGCATCAAAGCTATTCACGGGGATGTATTAGTAGAGTTTAAACCCCAGGCGCTTCCAGAGTGGATGGAATACGTAGACACATGTGACAGTGATAATGATGACGAAGACTACGGCTAGAAAGAAAATAACTAAAGGAATAAAATCATGAGCATGACAACAGAGCAAGAGTTAATCAACAGAAAGAAATATTTAGATCGAATAGGCTCTCGTAAAGATTTTAGAAAAACGATGAGCTCTACAAAAAAAATGATGGACTCTATCATGGAATCTATAGAAGACATGTACGATGCTTCAGAAAAGGAGTCTAGCAATGCGCAAACTAAATTCTCTTGAGCAAATTAACGATTTAGACTTAGTAATTTTATCTCTACAGATACAGCAAGCTCTCTACAAAATAGAAATGGCAAAGCAAAGTTATTCGCCAGATTTCATGCCTGACTCTAACGAATATTGGAAGATGAAAGGGTCGACATTACAGTACAGATGGTAATATTAATCCTTACAGTATGGCTAATCCTTACAGTATGGCTAATCCTTACAGTATGGCTAATCCTTACAGTATTCCGACTCAAAAATACGTACAGCATCATCACGACTCATAGAGCTATCGAGCTTCATAATATCTTTGACCGCTTTTCTATAGCTTGAGCTCTTTCTATCTAGAGAGGGCTTGAGCTTCTTTGCGGGAACGTCTTCATCGCACAAGTCACAATCAACAATCATCATTCCAGAGCCAAGGTATTGACCTGTGTCTAAACATTTTCTACACAACATAGTCTTACAAATATAATATAAATATTTTCATAGTATATCAGCGTAAATAAAAGTTGCAGAACGCACATGCTAACTTAAATTTCCATCTTGAATGTTTTGCAGTATTACTAAAGCATACAGTTTAGATAGGCATAAGCACTATGCTAATGAAAGGCATTCTACAAGACTCTAATAAATTCTATAGCAAAATACAAAAGGTCAAGGAATCTTCAAATTTGTCAAAGCATCCGGTGGTAGATAGAGACATCATCATTGATGAATTTAATGAGATGGGCCCAGACGACCTAGTATCTCAGAGAAATTTCTGCATAATACTTCGAAGATGTAGCTGGTTTATTGGAAAGCTAAGAGCAGAAATGCAGTTCACGGCGTGTCACACCCAGGGAAGATACTTGTTCTATAAGAAATCAAAAGTGTTAAAAGCACTCGACCACATTCGCGAGAAAAAAGAAAAAAGGAAAGAAAATGAGAAGCATAAACAGAATGACAATTTGTGGAATAATTGGTCGTGACCCCGACGTACGAACAAGTCAGTCAGGCATGAAAGTAGCAAACATTAGCGTTGCTACAAACAAACGAGATAAAGAAGGCAAAGAAACAACGCAGTGGCATAAGTGTGTTGGCTTTGCAAAGACCGCTGATTATATCGAGCTACATATCAAGCGCGCATCGAAAGTCTTTCTCGAGGGTGAGATGCAGTACAGCGAGTATGAAAAAGATGGTGTAAAAACACATACATCAAAAGTAGTAATCTCAGTCATAGCTATCATGCAAGATATGCCGAAAGATGATGATGCTACTGCTGAATATAATCCGGGCACTTATGCAAAAGCTACTATAAAAACCCCTGGGCCTGGTAGTAATTATTACAGCTCTACGACCGGCACCGATTTGGAAGAAGAGCTACCGTTTTAACGAGTTATAAGGTCCCTCGTAATCTCTATGAAACTCAGCGCTAGCAAGTGGGTTTGGAGTAGGTGGCCTGTATGGCCAAGCAGGCTCAACACTAGGCAGATAAAACTCATCGCACAAGTCATCACTAGCATAACTATGCACATCACTATCGCTCTCACTATCGCTCTCGCTATTGCTATTGCTATTGCTATTGCTATTGCTATTGCTATTGCTATTGCCCACATCGTGCATATATGCGCCAACAAAATCTACGATATAATCCCTTGCTGTC
>JGI1221J13441_10001094_pt1 | contig 11591 bp, 7 predicted proteins | sample LakVidmifraction_4_FD_13441 | JGI IMG/M metagenome (IMG submission 13441) | reverse complement strand
GGACGTGCCCTGATTCCAAATATCATTGTCTATACCAACCGAGTCGACAAAAAGTATAATCTCAACATTTGAATTACCTCCGTATATCATAAAGGGCTTCTTAAGTAGTTCGGACGAGTTCATCACCTCGTCATATACTTGCACATTAACCTCTGCTATACCTGACGTAAGCCCCGTAACATCTAAATATCCTTCCAAAGTGTTATCATTCAACTCAAATATCAAGTCTTTACGAACCCCTTGATTATCAATCAAATATAAGTCATAATTTATTAGTAAGTCCTCGGTAGCCACGATAGATATCCACGTGTTGTCCCCAAAAGAAACATAAGAAGGCATATTGAGTTCTATATTTGGACCAGTTGTATCTAATTCCAATTCAAAATAACTACTCACTTATATACCCCCTCATTGTTTTTAGTTAGACCAGTTGCCCGCATCGTCTTTAATAAATACTTTTATAATCTTAATACCATCACCCGAAGACGCTAATTCTAAGTCAGACCCATTGATACTAACACTTATAGGATCGTCCATTAAATAGCCACCCACATTACCACTAGTATTTGTTGAGCCATTAGTTGTAGGGATAAGCGTGCCGGTATCTTCTGCCGAACCTGTTGTACCAACTGCTTTGACCTTATATTCTTCAAATCCTGAGTTAGTGGAACTAAATGTAAACGATGAAGTGTTCTTACTAACTTTTTTAGAGATTATATTTACGTCCGGGCCAGCTATTGTTACTTCTGGTTTAGTACTATCCTTAATGATATCATCGGAAGTAGTACTCGACTCGTTATGTACATCATCTCTAATTCGTAAGTTTATTGTCTTACCGCCATCCCCACTAGATACTTTAACTTGCCGAGATGCTACGAATGTTATCCAACCCGCATTAGCTTCAAGAGGTTGTATATCAACATTTTCCGTGGGGTCTACATCGCCCCATAATTTCATCTGGTAGTTAGTTGTGACTGCGTCTCCTGTACTGACCGCCACATTAACATACCCCGCGACATCTGTGGTATATTGCGCGCCACTGTCGACTATTATACTCGGATTAGATGGCCCCGTTGTATCTAGTTCTAAATTAAAATAATTTGCCATAATTTGTCGTCTCCTTTTATTGTGTACGTCTAGTTATCCTTCATCAACTCCGCCAACATTGTTATCTTTCCTTGTATGAAATTTATTTGTGACTTAGCATCTTCGTAATTTTGTTTTGCATGATCTAAATCCATTCTATTCACTTCCATCATCTCGTCGTAAGTTTTTTTATCATCTTCCATCTTTACTCACCTACCCTAGCAATTACCTCTGCTTTATATTCTGCATCTAATATCCGTTCAACTGTTATTCTTCCTAATTCAACTAAATTCACAAGTCTTAGTATTAAATCCTCATTCATCTAAATCAACCCCTCTGCCTTCAATATTAAATAGTCCATGTCATTTTGCATTTTAGCCATTGTTTCTTCTTCGTTTAAAGGTCTATCTTCATATTCAACATAAACTGTATTAGTTGGTTCTTGATACATTAATACACCACGTTTACCAACTCGTTGTTCTATCTCTGGTATGCTGTCAACCATTACACCATCTTGTTTCTCCGAAGTTTTTAATACATCTGGGTTTTTATGGTACATTGAAACCCTGTTATTCTTATCAATTTTTATAAATATCATTTTTTCCTCCTCATTAGGATACTATTGTTAATATATCTGTTCCCGATGGTGACTTCCACTCTACCGTACTATCACTTGTATTTTGTTTTACAACTTCTTTACCACATCCATAAATATGCTCACCGCTTGGTGATATTGTTGACCCATAAACTATAGCTGTGTAATCACCAGTATATTCCCAACCTATAGAACCGTCACTAGTATCAATTTGTACTAGATGGCGACTCCCAGTACCACAATAAATATAATTACCGTCTTCAGAAATTGATATTGAAGCAATAGCCGAGACCCTAACTTTCCACCCATTAGATCCCCATTTCCCAAGACTATTTAATATAATTTCTGATACATAGCCATATGCATCTCCACGATACAAGCGAGACCTATCAGAAGATACAATGAAGCTCACCACTGTTCCAGTGGTGTTGGGGACGCTACTATAACTCCCATCTGGTATAACAGGTTGTATATCTATTGTAGAAACTCTTGCACTATAAAGCATATCACCACTTACTACTAATTCTGTAACAGTTCCCGCATAATATTTTATATCTGTCCATCCCGATGAACCATCGCTAGTATTTATTTGGTCGATGGTAGTGCTACCACTACCACAATAAACATAATTACCGTCTTCCGAAACCGCCAACGACTTAATCGTACCATTCGTAGATGTAAATGTCCACCCCGCAATAGGGTACGGTTCTGTGGTATGCTCGTATACTTTATTTCCATCAACACTATAAATCTTAGATTTATCTATAGACAAAGCTAAAGCGTACACGGGATTAGAAGCTGGGTTATGTCCCCAGTTTTCGCTACCATCCAAAACACTCAATTGTTTTACATAATTATTGTAATCACCAGTATATAACCACTTAAATGCATTCCAGACACTCACACCACCTATTGTTATCTCACTCACATCAACACCATCTATCGTACACCCACTTATATCTAATCCATCTATATCTATACTCATTTATTCACCTCTCAAGCTGTTATAAAATTAATTATTCCAGTTCCTCCAGAACCATTTTTAGTAATATGGTAGCCATCAACCTTATCTGAATTAACAGCTGTCTCATGGTCTGCTAATGCTCCAATATTCGCAGGGGTTAAATTTCTAGTTGCTACGGTCCCATTAGCATCGGTCACATGGCCTAGCGAATCAGTAGAAACATTTATATCGATATCGCTAACAACAGTCGCCCCGGATAAAAGCCCTGTATCTAAGCTAAAGTCATCGCCAGAATATGTTGGGTGCGTGTATGTGTAATTATTAGCGTTTGTTGCACCTGTATATCCTAAGTGGGCTAAAGTTAACGTCCTTTTACTATGTGCACTAACTACGCCATCGGTCAACGTCACACTGGCTAATACTTCCGCTGCTGATAAAGAAATATCGGCGTCTGTGCCCACCCGTGTGTTATAAGTACCAGCTACTTGGGCCCCCACATCGGCATAAGTTAAGGCGTTTATCATAGCTAATAAATTACCAGCTGGATCCCCATCTAATGCGCCTTGTATAGTTGCAAACCATGCTTCCCAATCGGAGTCCACCCCGGATTGCCAAGCGTCATATTCCGAATCCCATTGTAATAATAGAGAATCAGCATTAATGGTGTCTATAACCCCAGTAACAAAGGGGCAATCGGCGGTTCCAATTTTATTTGTTATATTTGCTTGTGTTATATCAGTTACTCCAGCTCCCACATACACTTGCGCTAATGGATATTGATTCACCAACTCTGTTTTAGTCAATGTTGCTGGAACAGGATCCGATCCTGCAGTGCCTTCTAGAATCTTAATACTATTCGAACGAGAAGCCGCTTCAGAATTTACTTCCAGTATAACGGTGTCTATCCTGTTTAATACTAGATGAGAAGATGCTATATTCAGTATTAAATTGGCGTCATTTAATGTCCAGGTATGGTTAAACCAAGCTCGTCCACTACTAACTATTATACCCATGCCTACCTTCTCGGTAACCATCAAAGACTCCCCAACTGTTGCAAATACGCCATCAGCTATAAGACCATCGAATAGCTTTGACATTTCTATAGCGTCATATTTTCTATCGCCATTCATAGAGTTATAAAATCCAAATGTTATACTCATGAATACCTCCTTTATTAAAAATAACGCCACCCACTATAGTATGCATATAGTAATTTATACTTTATATTCGGTTCTTTTTTATTGTTTTAAGTGGTTGGCGCATTGGTGGGAGAACGTCTAACAACCCACGATTAATCTATAACTTTAGTAAATGTTGGGTATACTTCATACCCTGTTAAACTTTGCGATCGTATAAATTCTGTAACTCTAGATCTAGACTCCATATCATACTCATTTACTATCTGTACAATGTCGCCCATATTATAATCGGTTCCGTACGTATACATGACGGTCGAATCTATTTTAGCATCAAAAGTCTCTATTTCTATTTTTGAGCCAAGTCGTTCGATCCCTCTTTGCTCTAATTGACTTAGATATTCAGTGAGGGTTAGTTCCACCTCGTCCACTATAGATGTAATATCATTTGCATCAACAAACATCTCACGTCTGTCTAGACCAACTGTTGGGCCCGTAGACGCCATTGTTGCCTCACGGACGGCCCATTCTCCCTCGCCCGCAATAAGAGCCACTGTTTTTAAGTCTATATTTGACTCTGTGTATTCGCTTGATAGCAAATTATCGAACTCTGGTGAAAACACAACATACGGATTGGCTGTTTGTTCATAGGAACGATCCTCTCCAGAATATAAACTAAACTCAAACATGCCTTCATTGAGAATTATCTTAAATCCAATATGGTGCTTCTTACACAAAGTTGTTATAACGGTATATAAATTCTCACCTGCCCATTGAGCGTCTACTTGTAAAGAAGTTATATTTGTATCCAGGGACGCAACAAATAAGAAATTACTTATCTGCCTATTGACATCAACGGGATTTATTATATTCTCATTTAATAAAGTTTCTATTGCTGCTTGCAATGAGGAGGTGATCATCCTCTGGCCCCAAACAATACGACGGTCTAACAGCGATTGCAATGATCGGCCCGTTACTTTCAGTTTATTTGGGCCATCACTATCTGTTATAATCTGACGATTTTCTATGATCATAATATGTTCTGAATCATCAATACTTAGATAGCGATCACTTTCTAATTTAGCTAACGCCTCAAGTGTAACAGGCGTGTACACTTCAAAATCACCGAATTCGTTAAATCGCTCAGTCCAAATGACAGACTCAAATATATCCAATACGCCAATGTACGAAAAAGATGGGTCTAGTATTTTTAATTCCATAGATTACACCCCCTCGTATAATTTTCTATATTCAACAGCGATATGGACGCTTGTTGCTCCTGTGTCGGCAGTATATGAATAGAGGTTATCCCCTCTATTTAATTGGATCCACGTTGACCCGCGATCTAAAGTATTCATTATATTAGTTCGTACACCATCCCTTAACAAGACAACTTCCTTACTACCTTTCACGGTTGATATGAATATCTCGTCACCGCTTATCAGGACATCTCCTGTCAAAGCCTCCAATTTTGAGGTATCAATTTTAATGAACTCACTGGCTAAGTTATAAAACATTAAATTAGTGACCGTCCCCATTATTTTTATTCTTATATTTAAACCTGGCGAGCTATCTCCTGAGTAAGGAATATTTACGCCAACCCCTATAGTATCATTGATTACTCCAAATTCTAATAAATCCTCAGTTAATGAGGCATTTTCAAAAGGGACCTCAAATATAGAAGTTACCCCTGACAGAGTTGTATGGTATAGTTCCTTCGATCTCAAGTATGGAAAAGGGCACATGATGGATATTTGCCCACCGGTTTTGTCACTAAATATAACTGCTTCATTAGTTTCAACGTACCCCTCCACATATACTTGTTTGTTATCGGTCTCTATTATCAATTTTACTTTCTTTTTTAAAGGAAAGAATTTGTACGTTTTTTGTCGTACTTTTTCAATTGTTGGTGCATATAAATAAGCAAAATATAGAACAACGTTCCGAGTGCTAACTCGTGCTGAATTATACACTGCCCCATCGCTCGTGGCCAGATCGGTCATGTTTATATTTGCTTCAGGCGGAGTAAGCCCCGTTATTCCACGAATAGCGAGCCCCGTCCGTTCAGGATATCGTAAATCAATCAGTAACGACTCTCCCATATGGTTTATAACGGTTATTGACTTTACCATGAATTACTCCTCTCATCGTAATTGATTTGATTTGAATAGATTCTTAGACTGTCTATAAATATCCACTCTAGATAAAGCTTTCGGTGAATAATTATTTTGTACAAAACTAACATCTTTTTGCTGTTGATTAGTTTTAGCAGCTGCTTTCTGTGTGTCCATTGTTGCTGCTCGACTACTAGATATACCTTTTGCTATGCCTGACGTACGTGTATCTAATATGGAAGGTATCTCTTTAGCCTTCTTTTTAAAGTCTGAGAGATCCAAGACAGGTCTTATTATAGGGTCTACTTTTAACCAGTCTGGCATATTTTTGTTCTGTTTTTCAAGAGCTTCTTTTACACCACTCGTATAACTATTACCTATCGACCTGCCCGCATCACGCGCGGCTCCCCCACCGCTAGATATTCCTCCAGCCATGCCTGCCATAGAGGCGGCACCTACTGTGAAGAACGCTTTTGATGGGGAATTTATTTCTAAAGCACGCTTAGCCGCGGCCAACGCCTCAAGAGCTGCTTGTTTAACTGCATATTTTAGTGAACTCATCTCTGAGTTAACACCAGCTATAAGCCCTTTCACAATGTCTTCGCCGACAGCAGCCCATTTCATATTTCGTATATCTTCTTGTGTCTTCTCTAGTTCAAGTTTAGTATCCGTTCGTATTGAAGATATAGTTCGTCCCCAAGCCGATCGTAACTCATCAACCTCTGTTTCACCAGACACTCGAATGCCTTTAAAAGTTATCGCACTTTCCGTACGTAACTCGGCCACCTCGTCTAACGAGCCGGATTTGAGTACCTTCATTTTACCTATTATATTTGTTTTAAGTTGTTCAATATCTGCTTCACTTTGTCCACGTAATTTAGCTATTTCAGCAGTCCAAGTCATTCGGAGAGCAATAACATCCGCCTCAGAAGTCGCTCGTAATTCGCCCATCTTAGTAGCATAGGCTGCTTTAAGATTATCTAACTGAGCATTCGAATTCGTTAATATAGCTTGGGATTGCCCCCATAGATCATTTTTCATACCAATATGCTCTGCTTCGGCCTGTGTCCTAGCTAGGTTGTGTTTCTTTTGCCATAATTTAACATATTCGTCTAACTGCGGTTCGCTCATATCACTCAAAGCATCTATTTGCGCTGCTGCTTTGGGACCCATTGCTACTAACTCATCCATCAAGTCTTCACTAACGCCTTTTTCAGTTAAATCCTCAACGTCCCATCGCCATGTTTTAAGAGCTCTTACTTGGGCTTTTAAATTAGCCGTTAATACGTCTGGGTCAATTGGGTCCGCTTTCTCAAGCTTCTCAAATAATCCATACGCCTCATATATAGCTTCAGTTCTTTGATCCACTGCTTCTTTGTACGCAGCATTTAATTCTTTAATATCGGTTATTGCTTGATCATTAACTTCTTTACTACTAGTTGAATATTCTTCCTCAATAGCTGTAATTTCAGCAACAAGCTGTTTTCTTAATGTATACACTTGCTCGTCTGCTTTCATTCGCTCTTCGGATCCTTCTTTATATTTAGCCTGTACGGATTCCCAGGCAGTTAACTCCTCAAGTAAACTTAACTCGTTATAGAATTTCTTCTGGTCAATCCACTTCTTAGTCTCCTCTAAGAAAGATATTCCAGCTTTTTCAGCCATCTTTCTAGTTGAGTTAGCCACCATCGGTGCTTTGTTATCGACACCTTTAGATATTCCCTCAGGAACAACCTCGCCTGCTTCAGTTGCGGCTGTCTCAAGGTCTTCAAGCACCTCTGGCTTCTTAAATAAGTCAGTGAAATGCTTTAGTATTGCGTCGCCTGGCTCTTTCACTGCATTAAGCGCCCCTTCGTGCATCTTTGAAGCGGCATTGACTACTTTATAGGTATTCTCTTCAATACCGAGTCGTTCGCCTTCCGTAACCATCTCGCCAACATAATAAAATTCTTTAGCTGGGGAATTAATATCAAAGAAATCTTTAGCACCATTCAATACTCCAGAACCCATATCCTTAACAGCGTTTACCGCATTTCCAGCAGTATCTTTAATACCCTTCGCAAGCCCCGCTACAATGTCGCCACCTATACCGGTGAAATCTGCTATTAGTTCTTTTATTTTCTCACTGACAGCTGTATTTATATCACTAACAACAGTCACGACTTTCTTAATAGCATTATCTATACCATCGATAAGTCCGCCCATGATGTCGCCCGCAACAGTCCATAATTTCTTAACTAGCAATAAGAAAGTCTCTCGTATCGCTGTGTTTATCTTGACTACTGTATCAAGAACCCATTTCAAAGCCCCCCAAATACCAGAAATCAAGCCGCCCATCAGTGTCTTTCCGACCTCTACAAAGTTGCCTAAATAATATAAAAGCACTTCCAAAGCAGCTTCCATAACAACAACAAATAATCGATCAATGGCTTTGACAACAAGTAAGGTGTTCTTTTCGATAGCATCAGCTAAGCCAGTTAAGAAACTTATTATTAAATTAACACCGGCTTCTATAACGTCCCCTATTTTGCCAGCAACGCCATTTATAAAACCGACTACTATTCCTATACCAACGTCAACCATCTGTTCAATATTAGATTCGATACCCTCAAGTATTGCCAACACAATTTCATAACCTAACGCAACTAACTTTGGTGTGAATTCAGCAACTTTTTCAAGCATAGTTGTTATGAATTCCATTATTATAGCAACACCTTCTGGGATTAGCTCTGCTAGTAACGTGAGCATTGATAAGACAAGCGTCTTAATTGACTCTCTGATTTTAATTGAGTTTTCCGCCATAGTATCCAGCATCTGTACAAACCCTTCCGCGAGTGCTTTAGCTATACCCATAGCCATTGGAGTCACTACACTAATAGCAGACCCAATTGCTAATAAACCGACAGCAAGTAATGATAAACCAATGCCAGAGGCAATAGCCGCCACGCCAAGTAACATAATGGACCCTGCTAAACTCGCTAACACGGGCACTATGGGTCCTAGTATTAAAGCCGCCGCGCCAATAACTGCAAATACAGCAGCCATAGCAGCGAGACCAGTCAATATTGTTTGTATCTCCATATTTCCGAATAACTTCAAAACAGTAACTAATCTCCTTAAGGATAAACTAACTATTACTAACGCAGCAGCGCCAGCAAGAGACCCAGACATTGCCGCAACAGCAATCGCTATTATACCCAACGCTCCGCCCAATGCAATCAATCCCCTGTATATTTCTTCCTTAGTATTCTCTGCCATTTTGCCCAAAGCATCATTTATCACAAACAATGATTGTGCCACTATCAATAAGCCAACACCAATCAAAGGTAGACTCTTCGGCATCAATCTCACGCCTATTCCAATAGCTAATAAAGCGCCTCCGATGCCTATAATACCTCTAGTAAGAACGTCCGTATCTATGTTACCAATTGCTTCAATACTACTTGCCATACCTTTTAAACCAACACTAATGATAGCAAGACCTATCCCGGCCGCCACCATACCTTTGGTATTCCCTGATATTTTATTAAAGACCGCAATCGCAACTAACAAAGCTGAGACCGCTATGATGCCTTTTGTTATAACATTCGTATCTATCTTTCCAAACTTCTCAACTGCACCTGCTAGAAGACGTATTGCGACAGCTATTGCTATTATTGTAACGCCTGTCTTAATACTTAGCTCGGCCTTATCAGTTATCTTAATAAAAGCAATTAAACTAACCATCATTCCGCCTAACCCTAATATCCCCTTGATTAGTACGTCCGACTCCATTTGTCCAATCTTTTTTAAAGCTCCTGCAAGCACATATAATGCTCCAGCGAATACAACCACGCCTAAAGCTTTACCAGTCAAGCCCTTGCTTGTTTTGTCCAATATTTTAGCCATGCCGGTTAACATCACGGTTGCTCCAGTTAAAGCAATCATTGATAGTTTAAGCGAGTCGCCATCTATTTTAGATAACTTCTTTAACGCCCCAGCCAATAATAAAATGGCTAATGAGAAACCAATCATACTTGTGGTTACTGCTATTAATGACCCCACCCCAGTTCCTTTAGTAACTATACTAAGGCCCTTCATAGAAGCGAAAATATTAACAAACAATGCTGTAATTGCAAGCATGCCTGTCTCTAGCTTTTCTGGATCTAGCATAGACATAACTGTAAGAGCCGCTGCTAATATGGCAACTGCCCCGGCTATTTTAAGAATTGCTGTCGCTTTTATATTTGTTTGATACGCTTCCAACGATCCTCGTACGCCATCTAATATGTCAGTTAAACCACCAACAAAGTCTTTTCCTGATCTTAACAAACCAGATATCTCCTTAGCTATTAAGAATATACCTCCTCCAAACAAACCATTCTTAAGTACTTCAGATGTCCTTTCAATACTGGCTCCTTCAAATAACTCGGCCAGTACATCTTTAAACCCGGACACCGCTTTTTTAAGAAAATTCACGACTACAGCTATTTTACTTCCTGCGCCTGCTAATTTTTCTTGAATATCAAGTAGTGATTTAACACCCCCATTGGTTCTGAGTGTAGATAGCGATTCAAATACTGAAGCAATAGATGCTCCAAAACTTTCTAACGTATTTTTAATCGCAGCAACCATTGGACTAATATCCATCGTGGATGCTAATTCTTTAATTATACCTATTAGGTTTCTAAATGGAGTCATTATAGTTGTTATAACGCCACCAACGACCCCCATTATATCGGTAAAGAACGTTGTATTTTTCGTTGCTTCATCTATATTTGTTACAAAAGAGCCAATTGCCCCTGTTATTTCCAATATACTTCCGGATCCTTTTCCACTAAAGGCTTTAAATAAACCCGTAACGATAGTTATGAATCCTTTAAATATAGTTTGGCCAATGCTTATCGCTGAGAAAAGCCCTTTGAACGTCGCTTTTATATTAGCTATAAACTCTTCACTAGCCATTAATTTCTCAGTAGCGGCCCGTATTTTAGCGGATAAATCAACAAGTTGTTGGCCTGTCCTAGGCGGGAACACCTCTTCGAATGCCTCTTTTATAGGAGTTAGTATATCATAAAGATATTTAAAAGTATTCACTAACGCCATTATTATATCTTCACGACCACCGTTTTCATTCCAAAAACCAAGCATCTCGTTTCGAGCGGCAGCGGCTGGAGCAGTAAGTAATTTAAAAGATTCGGATATAGCTGTTAATAGCTTCGCCGATTCAGTTTTATCACCTATTATTTCTTCCCACGAAACCGTCCAACCAGATTGAAGGGTCTCTTTCATAACAATCCATAATTTACTCAAAGTTGTTACTTCTCCAGCGGCGTCAATCATTGACTGATCCAAAGCATACATTTCAGCAACCGCTTGGAATACGTCCGTTTTCAACCAGCCAGACTCTAAACTCATACCCAAGCCAATTGTCTCTTCTTCTAGTCGCCTAAGCATATCAGGCATTGTATCAAACGCACCCATTTCTTTACCCATCGCTATTAGATCTGTTCTAAATTTCTTAGTTGCTATTCCAGCATTCTCTAGTGAATTCCAATCCATTTTTTGGAACGCCTCACCAGACATTGCTTGGGATACTTGATAAAGTGTACTTTGCAACGCCTGGTTTGATACGCCAGCCTCTGCTGCTAAGTTTGCCAAACCTTTTACGATACCAACTGAAGAGTCTAACTCCCCAGAAGTAGCCGCAAATTTTC
>JGI1221J13441_10001092_pt1 | contig 11612 bp, 6 predicted proteins | sample LakVidmifraction_4_FD_13441 | JGI IMG/M metagenome (IMG submission 13441) | reverse complement strand
CGCTTCCTCGGCCGCCAGCGCTATTTCCTGCATCTGCTTGAGCATCCACGTCCGCGCCGGTGACAGGTTCGGTTGGCTCAAGGCGGCCTGCACCGCTTGGGAGCTCGGGCTGCTCTCCTGGTTGCTCGGATTGCCTAGGGTTCCCGGGTTGTTCCCCGAGTTCCAGTAGATCGTCATTTGTTGCGCCAGGGTTTCCACCTGCAGTTGGCGATCGTTCAGATAGTCCGCCAGCTCGTCCCACATTTTCAGGTTCGCCGCGGTCAGTGGCGGCGTCAGTCCCTGCGGTTTGTGTTGGATCAGTTGCATCGTCAGCGTCCTTATTTAGTTGTTCAAGCTCAATATTAGCACCCTTACCAGCGGCATTTGGCGCTGAGCCATCATTTTGTACGCCGAAAGCAGGTAAGTGAAAACCGGCATCTTCCCACAAGGTCACCAACGCGGCCGGCGCCGGGTAGGGCATAGCCCCCAGAATAAGCTCGTTCAAAGGCGACAGACGCTCACTGTGCGCCAACCATTTGCCGTCGGTTTCTTTGAGGTTGATCAGTTCAAGTTCACCGTCGGGATAGCCGCGCTCGCGGGCACGCGCCAGGTAACGGTGCTTGGTGTCACCCTGGTTGATGGCCACCGGATGCCAGTAGTGAGCGTCGGCCGCGGTGACGCGGGTACTGAACGCGGCCCTTACCATGTCTTCATAACGCAGACCGGCCGGGGCCGCGTCCAGGGATTCATCAACGGTCAGCCAGCTTTCGCCGCGCGCCGGCGTCGCCATCGCAATCCCGTTCCGAGTGGGGACAATGACCACTTTTTCATGAATGCGCAGCGTGCCTGACACCACCGAGCGAACGCCTCGGGCGTCCTCAAACAAACTCACGCCTTCGGTGTTTTTCCCAACCTCCCGGTAACCGTCCGCGTCAAACGCCAAACCGCCCTCAGAACCAACCGTTACCGCATCATTCTCTTGTACGTTGTCCCTCTTAGGTGTCCCAACACCCTGCTGCCCATCCTCAAACTGGTCAATTTCGTCTTCCAGACGTTTGATTTGGGCAACCAATCGGTCGTCCACAACTCGGGCCTGGTTTGCCTGACGAACTTTTAAGGTGTCCAGTTTTTGGTACAAGGTAACCGAAGGGTCATTGTCCTGGCGTTCCGCCAAGGCCACCTCAACAGCGTTCAGGCGATCCTCTTCGGTGTTTAGGAAACTCAATTCAAAGTCAGCGACAACCTTAGGCCAAAATTCTAGGTTTTCTTTACTCAAAAGCTGTTTCAGGACCACCAAGCGCTCGCGCACGAGGTCAACGTCACCAACGTTTAGGTTGCCAAAATACTCTTCAAGGCCCCCCTGAACGAACGATACAGCTTCCTCATTCGAGGTACTTGAGCCTGCCCCAATGGCCGTAATGGGGTTTCCGGACATAGAAATCCGGGCAACACTATCCGTGCGCTGGTAATTCAGTGCACTCGGAAGTGCGCTGCTTAATTGGTCATCGTTTAAAGGCGTTTCTGGGCCAACCTTATCTTTGTTAAAGAGTGCCATGGCCTGTTTACGGACCACTTCGGCGGACTCAGCCTGGGCTAACGTCATGGGCATGGTTGACGATTTGGGAAATAGGCGACCGAAAAAACGGTTGATGAGTGCCTGGTTGTTGACCAAAGGACCGGTAAACACCAAGTATTGGTCGCGCAAAACACGGGATTTGATCTGACCGTTACCAATTTTTTGACAAAACTGATCAATTTTGGGCGCCAAAATGTTCAACCTGGCCGTGGTCCGCTCAGCCGATTCTTCTGGATCGTTGGGCCTCAACACCAGGGCACGGTTACCTGCTTTATCATGGTTAACCGTTAAAAGAAGGTTATAGGCGCTCAAATTTGGCCAGGGCAGGGTAGGTTGACTCATGACGACTCCTGAAACTGATTTTTAGGTTTACCTGAAACAAAACAGCCCCGGCAACTGCCGGGGCATTCGGTCACCCTTTTAGAGTCCTTGACTGCTTAGCTGTGCTTCCAGGTCGTCCATATCAAAGCCGTAGTCGTCTTCACCCATTTGGTTGAGCATGGCGTCGTCGACGTCGGCGTCTTGATCCGCCTGATCTGGTTGCGGTGCAGGAGCCGGTGCTGCGGCAGCCGGTGCACTTTGTTGTGGGGCAGCCTGGGCTGGCTGTTGTGCTTTGCTGGCCTGAGCCGCTTCGCTGGTCTTCACCGCTGCGTTCACGTCAGCGTCAACCGCTGCAGAAGCACCAGGCGCCGGATAATACGGGTTAGGGGTCACTGATAGGCCTGCGTTCGGGCTGGCGGTAACGCCGGGTACGGAACCCAACGTTTGCAGGCTGGCAGTCGTAGCCGCATCCGCCTTCGGGATTTCATAGCTGATGACCGCCAACTTAAATTCCGGTTTGTTGTGAGCCACCATATCCGGGCGTTCTTGTCCGGGTTTTTTGGGTAACGAAAAATTACGCTGGGTGTCCTGAACCATCGACTTCAGGCGAGGCTTGTCGAGGGGCTTACCTGATTTGGGATCGTTCAGCATGCCGTAAACGTCCAATTGGAAACCGGCAACCGCTTCTTTCACCAAACCCGCTACCGCTGGGTTTTCGTTTACCTTCATCATGTTTTTGAAGAAATTCAATTCTGGAACAATGGCCAGCTGTTCAGCCTTGGTGATCGGAACATAATTGCCAGCTTCGTTTTTCTTGGTATTCGGGATCACCATTTCGGCGATGGTTGGAAAATCAGACTGACGGAACATCAAGAATGCTTTGGACTTATCCGGTGCGCTCTCAATGGCCAGGGTAGCCGCTGCTTTAATCTGGTCACCCAAGTCTTTGTTGAAGGTAATTTCAATGGACGGATTGGCTTCCGGAATCACCAAGGCACGGCCACGACTGAATTCATTGGTGGCTGTCTTAATGATGGCTATGTTGCCCTTGTCGTCCAACTGCGGGTAAATCTTGGTCCACGCACGGTCAATCGCCATATAGTGTTGAGCGCCACCCTTATCGGTACGCGGGCCATCCTTCTTTGAAATACGTTGCATGTGGCCACACACATAAGAGCCATCGGCACGCGTCACAAATTTATCCAGACGAATCATGCCGCCTGGCAGTGTGTTTGACATGGAACCTTCGTCCGCGAAGTCTTGGATACCCAAAGATTTGCCCGAAGGGTCGTGAAACTGAACCTTCACTTTTTTGGGCACCCCGTTTTCGTCCATGTTCATCATATCGGTGCCAATGATGGAACACTTACGCGGGTCTTTATCCAGCTCATACTTTTCAACACGGATAACCGTGGCGTCTTTTTTGATCTGCTGACGATTAATCTTTTTAACTTCTGCAAATACGTCCATGAGGTACACCTTTTATTTGGGGTTAAATCAACCGGGTCTGTTATTGCCTACGTTAGATTATGCGATACTGGCAAACAAGAAGTATCGAGCGAGCCAGGTAACCCCGTGACACTCAAATGGGGCAGCCTAAGCTTGTATTAATCTGGTAACCCTTTGTTTTTAATCATGTAAACCAAGTCTTTTAATTAGGTAAGCCTTTAAAAACAGATAATACGGTTGTTCCCTTTGGTTGACACTCTCGCAGGCTGGCGGAGTTTGAGTGAGGGAAGCCTTAATGGACAACGTACAAGAATGAGAGGTGTTTTAGGATGGTTGAAGACACGCCTATAGAGGCTCCCAGCAGAGGGGCGCCGGTTCACATGCCCAAGGGTATGTCAGGGTTAGGGGCTCGGGTGGAAGTGTCACTGGTTCATGCCAGGCTTAAGCCTATGCAGCTGCGGGAGCGGCTGCGCACAGACTTTGATATCCGTGTCTCCAGGACCAACACCTACAAGCTGGTGAACGGAGACATACAGAGCACCCGGTACTTCATGGAGGTTGCGGAGATTTGCGGGGTGAACGCCAAATGGCTGTCGACCGGTAAAGGCTACATGATTGATATGACCGGCCGGCTGTCCACCCGCGATGAGGCGGCAAGGGATGCGCGGCGTCTGCTCACCCAGCACGTCATACCTCCAAACCGTAACGACATCGTGCGATTACACGGACGGCTCATTACCCTCATACAAAAAGGCGCTTTGACGCCAGCCGTGGTCAGCGGCATTGCCAGTGCCCTCGACGTGCTAACGGACGACAGCGCTTAATCGTGCCCTTCCCCACTGATACGCCATACTCAATCAGGCGCGCTTGCGCCCGATTGAGTGCGCCCTTTCCGGCTTTGCCGTCAGGGCAGGGTGACGAGCATAAAAAAAACCATGCTGGGCATGGTTTCGAGTCGCTGGCGGATTAGCGGTCAGTGTGTAACCCCTGGACCTGGCTGATCGTCGTCGTCATCGTTCTGCGCCGATTGCGCTGCGCGATCCATCTTGGCTATGTGCGTGTTATGGATGCCCAGCGGGAAACGATCGAGTGTCGTCAGCATCCGCTGCGATTGCTGCAAATCCAAGCGGGCGTCGATGCCGCCCAATTCGGTTTTAATTGCTTCTACTAAGTATGTATTGAAACTTCGGCTGGGGTCCGGGCCAAACTGTGCGCGATCATCACTGATCACGAAAGAGCCAGTGGTGGTGCCGCCGATGTAAAGCTCGGCACCTTCTGACTTCCAGTCTTTCAATGTGTCGAAGAAAACTTGATCTTGGGTATTTAAACTCACGGATGCGATGCTCTTTTGTTGCTGCTTTTATTCTACGCAGACTGTGAATTTGCTTTGTAAGCTCGTTCCTTCACGCTTTCTGAGTTGCGTAGAGGTTCGTCATCTTCGCCATGTCCAATACCATCGCTACATAGCTTTTATACACAGTCACGGGCACTGTCCAGCTAAATCGCTCAAACTGACTGGCATCGCCCGCTTTATGCACAATACTACTGATGGTTACTTGATTTTCAGCGTTGAAATAGTCGTACACTTCGCGGGCCAGCTCGTTCGTACCGCTCATATAAAGGGCGAACTCATCACCACCCAGTTCAAAGCTCAGCGATTGCGGGGCGTTGTCCTCACCCTCACCAAACGATTCCAGCAGGTATACAACGTGCTCAGGTTTAACTGATGTCTCCGTACCGAACCCACTGATGTTCTTTGTGAGCCATTTAATGTCGGTAATCTCGCTAGAGGCCGGGTCACGGGTGATTGACACCATACTGTCCAGTATTATTGCCATACCTAAACTAATCCTACTTGAATATCTGAACCGAAAACGACAGCCTCGCGGACGCCAAAGCTATTAAATTTCGCTATCAGATTAAGAGTCAGTAACAATTGTTACAGTTTGAACATGAAAAATCCAGTTTATGTACAGATTAAGCGCATGATTTTACAGAATTTAACATAGCTTTTTAGGTTACATGACGCCCATCAATAGTTTGTCACCTAACAGTTAGTTAGCAATCAGTGAGTTAGCATTCATCCGCCATCTGTTCCAGTAGATTCGCCGTAATCTGGCCATCTTGGCTTGGGTCATCATTCATAGTGGCTAACTTGTTTTCCAGTTCTTTTTTGATAGAGCCTCCTGGGTACCGTTTAGCTAAGCGCGTCAGAGCTTCTTCTGTAGAGAACCGATCGTACATTATTCCTCTGAACGCCCGATCAATGCCCTCGGTTGCGATCAGCCACAGGTAAACTGAGCCATCGGACATATAGCAATGGTGGGCTTGCGATCCATCCTTTGTCCGGAAAATCATAAATGCCTCGGCGCCTTTGCTCGTTGGCGGTCGAATGCGGCGAATGGCGCTTACCTGACTTTTGGTGAGCGCGAATCGAGACGCCACCTGTTCGGCTTCCTCGTTGTCCATATTGCCGGCACCGAGAATAATCACTGACGTTGATAGCCGGATAGACTGATCCGTGTGGTGTTCGAACAGCTGCGAGGCCACCATGATGTCAACGATGTTCTTCCGGCCTTCGGCGATCAAGCCGTCTACCTGCGCTTGGGCGGTAGGGATCTTCGCAAACCGCTGACGCTCATCCATGCTGAATCGCTTGCGTGCGGTCTTTAGAGCCTTGGCTCTGCGTGTGTGGAAATTTAGAAACTGGGCAGGGATATATTTTAAATAGTCTTCGTGGAAGAAGAAGTCCCGCGTTAAAATGTCATATCCGATAAAGAACGCAATGCTCGCCTGCCACATTGCCCGATCAGTCAGCTCCCGCGGGACGAGGTCTTCCATGTCTAAAGAAATAATGCGTGACTCACCCAGCTCAAACTTCGTTTCTCCTTGAAGCATAGGAAACATATCAAACGCTTCCCGGATAGCACGAGTAAAGAGATCGAGTATCGCAATACCATTAACCATGTCCGGGTAGTCACCGCGGATGCTTTCTCCGCTAGCCGTACCAATCAAGTCTGACAAAATGGGCATCGATTTGCGGTGTGCGATGAACGCGCAACGAGTTTCGCCAGCGGCATATAGGGCGTTTCGAATTTCATGCCAGCTGGTCCTTTCGTCTATTTCGATTCCGTGTTTTTCAATCTTTTGGTCAATCAAATGATTGGCTTTTTCGTAGTAGACCCGAGGGCGGGTACCCCCATTTTCAGCGGACGCAAACGCTTTATAGGTTTCGCGAAGAATAGCGTTCACCATGCCAGGGAGCTGCCCTTTCACAGCATCGTTCGACTGCATCGAATAGCAGATGGTCGTGATCAGGTTCCCAAGATAATTCGTGTGGTTGGGTAACGGAAATTCACAGCCAAACACTGTGTCAAATGGGTTGAATTGATAATCTTTGGTGTTCTGAATCCGTATGTATTTGGCCACGTTTTGTTGCTCGGGCCCAACGGAGGCCAGCACCATGTCCACAATTGAACGGGACGATGGACCAACATCGAGTGAACGCAAGAATGGCAACTCAGTTTCTTGCGAAGGGGTCAGGATGTAATACAGGTTAAGCGTGTTCAGTGCGGTTGATTTACCAAACCCCATCGGGCCAACGAGTAGTGTGACCCAGGCACTCTGATGGGCACTGGTTTGCTGGTAGTGAAGAAACCGGCCGCTGTCTGTGCGCAGCAAAACGTTTCCGTCTTTTTGGCCCCAGCTGGTGGTTGGTCGGAACAGGGGACTAAGGCCAATAGCGTCAGGCATGGGTGGTGCCATTATCGCGCCCATGGGCTTATCCCAAACGCCGGCCTGCGTTGCCAGCACCGCTTCAATGGGTGCTGCAAACGCATCCGTCGTCTGGCATCCACCCCAGCTTTGAAGTGCGCGATTCAATTTGGTTGCTCGATCACCAATTTCGGTTAGATCGTACGTTGTCCCGTTTTTTTGGTTGTACGTCGATTTTACCGGGGCCCAGGTGCAGGCCGTCACAAACATAGCTGGAACTATGCCGTTCATCTTTTTTTCGTAATTCTGCAGTGCCTGATACGACTCCTTTACCTGGCTGTTGGCCGAGGACAGCCAGGGGAATGTCAGTGCAAGCATGGTGTTTAGGTAATCAACACCTGTGCCGCTGCCTTTGAATGAAAAGCAGATGCGGAACGGCAATCGCAAATCCGATGCTTGCTGCAGCAGGTGATCAAAGGTCTGTGGGTCGGTGGGCCCGCGCGATAGTGCTGTGGAATAGTGAATACGGTTACCGAGCACCGCATACTTTAAGCCAACCGTTGTCGGCGTCTCGCTAAAGATTTGGGAGCCGATGGAGGGTGCCATCATAAAGTCGGCATTCTTTCGATCGCGCCGACTAAATTTTACGGGGATTTGTACTTCCTTCATAAAATCAGAGGCTATTCGTGGCTTCCAATTAGGCGAGGTTCCGGGATGCGCAATTCTGCGAACTTCCTTCAGATACTCACGAACACCCACGACCTCCAGCATGAGGCCGACATCTTTGAGTGACGTAAGCTTTCTCATTAAGCTGACGAACGACTGAACCATCGTCCGATGTTCAACTCGGAGTTGCGGGTAGGCAACATCCAGAAGCATGGCTTCGGCCATGTCCGGCCACGTACGCATGGCTTTCGTACGCTCTTTTACCTGACTGTCCATTTCGGTGGCATGAATTGCCGTTCGGTTTGTGTACAAGGCAATATAGGTGTTCTCAACTTGACAGAACTCTGCCATTTTCCGGCTTTTTTCTTGCACAATCAGCTTCATAAAGTTGCCCATGCCGTATCGGGCGCCCGTTTGTGCTGTCGCCCGTAACGATTCCTGGCAGTACGCGTAGGCCGCATCTGGGTCAAACTCAAAGCTAATGGCGAAGCTGTGGATACCGGATTTTATCAAGTCGCGACCGGTGATTTCGGACATTTCGTTAATGACCGCTTTGAGCTCATCATCGTAGAGATTGGATGTGAGCCCTTTCACTTTTAGTAAGGTCAGCAGTGCGCCGTCACGGGTAACAAACGTCATGTTGTCATCGGTGGTGGCTATATCCAGGAACTCGCGGGGGTTTGTTCTCCAGATTGCGCTGTGTCCATAACTTAGAAGGGCGTCGAGATTATCGACGACCCGATCAACAAACCTCATACAACGCTCCCGTCTTCATGCTCATTCGTATTTTCAAAAGCAGTATCGTCCTGTGCTTCAGGTTCTGGCTTATCGGGGGGTTTGTTGCCTCCAATGTCTGCACGAAGCATCGCCAAAAGCTCACTTATTTCTGTGCACCACAGCGCCATCATGTGGTCGGCATCTGCGTCTGCATCATCCGTTTCCACGGACAGTTTTATAGACTTCAGAAGCGATTGGTCATTGATGACAGCGCTGATGTTGGCGCTCTTTAGTCCCATCTGCTTAACCATTCGGGTTCCAAGGATACTCTGTAAATCCGGTTCCTGTAGGGCCTCATGGGTTACGTATGGTGGCCTTAGGGTCATCTGGATCAATGGCTTTGGCGCTATCGCCAACATGAAAGCCTTCTGGCAAATCGCGTTCACCCGCTATCCAGCCGGCAAAAATAGAGGGCAAGTTAGCCACTTCCAGGACAGGGACGGCCGGCAGACTGCCGAGGCCACGGCGCAGAACGCGCAGAATTTCTGTCTGGACTGTTTCTGATGTTGCCTCTAGCCAAACCTGATTGGTCTTTGAGTCAAAAATAACTTGATGGATCGTTTCTTTTTGAAATGCCTGCTGGCGCAAGTTGTCGCGCACCTGCTCTTTGATTTCGCGCTTTTCCTTACTTCCGGGCTCTTCGCCGTGCTGTTTCGTGAACTCTTTGATTTTTTCGGCAACATGGCGCCGGACAACAGGGCCGGGGATAATGGGTTTGAAGTTGGCTATCTGAAGATGAATCCAGCGACCGTTATATAAGGGCGTGGCAAATTCTTCGTCCGTGCCTTCCTTACCGTCAAAGGACTTGAATCCCCAAAACTTTTCTTCTTGGAATTTGCATTTTCGCACCGGGTATTCACGACCAACGCGCGTAATTTGGCTGGCACTGGGTACCTCGGCCACGCTCATTGCGAAAAGTGTTTTAAGTGCCATGGCCATCGGCCCACCTGTAGTGATTAAAAGTGGGTTCTATTATGCCATGCGAAAATGGAACTCAGACTTTTGAGGGTAATTTCGACAGAAAATGAAAGAGGGAGCGCTTTATGAGCGTTTCAGCTCTTTCCGCATACAGCACCCTGTCGAATCCCAGGGTGCCTGAAAACGAAACTAGCGGCTTAGACTTTGAAGCACATCGTAATCACGGGTGTCGCCCGCCAGCTTCATTGCCATTTCTTGGGTAATCTCAAGCCCCATTTCCTCAACGAACGGCGAAATATCAAGAATTACGGGTTCGCTGCCGGGAAAGTGATATTGGTTGGCATGGTTTAACGTGAGTGTTTGCATGCTTCGTGTGGCTGCAACATACGCCAAGCAGCGCTCTTCCTCTGGGCGGCCGCCATCATCGTCTTCGATGTCCGCAGGTGTTGGGGCGGTTGCCGCACGGCCTGACAGTAGGCCTTGATCCAGCGGCATTAAACCGTCGGAGAAACCGGCAATCATAACGTGTGGCCACTCCAGTCCTTTGCTGCGGTGAATTGTGGACATCGTAACGCGATCGGTACCTTCTTGGGACGCAAGGTAGTCCGATAGAGGTGCCTCGATCATATATTGAAAAAAGTCTTCGGGTTCCGCGTGGCTTAGCTCATGCAACAGCTGGTCCAGATTATCTGAGCGCTTAACCCGCAGAACATCATCTTTTTCGCGGTCAAGAATGGCCATTGGGCCGTCTTTCATCCATTGAATCAGGCGCTGCGCTATTTGGTATTGGCTTTGGTCTGTAGAGCCCACGATGCTTGAGTTGAAAACCCCAGACACGAATTCATGGAGACGAATACCACCTTTTCCATACTGTTGCGGGGCCTCATGCAGCAAAAACAGCACCATGTTCATGTCGTCGGCCTTGAGCCTATCTATGGTGTCTTCCATGCCTTTTTTTCCCAAGCCATCTATGTACGGCTGCAACGACTTTAGTGCTTGCCAGTCATCATGCTTCCAAACGATACGTGCGCACGCGGCAACAGCTTGGATTTCAGCACGCTCATAAAAGCTCATGCCACCAACGACAGAGTAGGGGATACCGGCTTGCTTAAACGCCGGCTCCAGTATCGTGGTCATGCGGTTAGTTCGATAAAGCATGGCAATATCATTAAGCGGTACACCTTGGCTGTTCAGATCTTTGACCTGCCTAACCATTTGACGAGCCATATCGCGATCGGTTTCGTTGATCTGAACGCGCGGAACTTCACCTTCGTGGGTCGCCGAGAATGGCGATTTGGCGAGCCTTTTTTGGTTGTGCTTGATCAGATTCGATGCTGAATCAACAATGTGCGCATGGCTTCTAAAATTCTGTTCAAGTCGCGCCACGGGGGCTTCGAAATCTTTAATGAACCGCCGCAGGTTTGCAATTTTGGCGCCCCGCCAGCGGTAAATTGACTGGTCATCATCACCTACCATCACCACGTTCTTGTGGTGCTGTCCGATCTGGCGAACCATCAGGTACTGCGCAAGATTCGTATCCTGCGACTCGTCTACCATAATGTGCGTGTGCTGGTATGACAGGCCCTCAGATATTTTCGGGAACTTCACCAGAGCGCGCGCCGGCAGTAGCAGTAGATCGTCAAAGTCGAGATAGCCGCCAGCTCGCTTATCTTTTTCATATTGAACAAGGGCTTTGGCGACAATCCTCTCTTCAAGTGTGACCTTTTCTGCGTTCGGACTGACACCTTTCTTCTGGGCCCGCATCTTATCCAGCTCAATCAGCGCGTCAGACACGTTTCCAGGGCATTTACACCCCTGTTTCATGAGGCTCCACAAGCTAAAGCCTTCTTTAAGATCCTTACGTATCGCCTTGAATTCTAGGTTACTTTCCTCCGCAACACCTTTGGCGATCTCATTAAGCATTCGCCCTTGGTCGTTTGAGGTCATGATGGCCCAGTTTTGATCTTCCGTGATACCAAACAGGTTTTTGTACTCCTGCATGAAGCGGTAACCCATGCCGTGAAACGTATCGACGCGAACATCGTCGCCGTTCATGCCGAACTGTTCGGAAAGTCGCTTTTTCAGTTCCGTTGCCGCCTTACGGCTAAACGTAGTAATCAAGATGTTTCGAGGGCTAATATGCTGATCAATTAAACGACCGGTACGCGCCACCAGGGTAGCGGTTTTTCCCGACCCGGCACCCGCCAGCACA
>JGI1221J13441_10001091_pt1 | contig 11615 bp, 17 predicted proteins | sample LakVidmifraction_4_FD_13441 | JGI IMG/M metagenome (IMG submission 13441) | reverse complement strand
TAACAAGAGTTGGTTCACTCCACCCCGCATGGCCATCTTAAAGTTAGCCATTGCTCGAACGGCCAACGGAAGCTCCCGCCCTGTTAAGGCACGGAACTTAGAGGTAAGAGCCTCTGTGTGGTGGTTCATCTGCACCAAGCCGTAGATGGTCGGTTGGATGTTGTTCGCAAAACCCCTGAAGCCGTAAGGCATATCCTCAAGGAGTCGTGTGAACGACATCATCGCATACGATGTTTGCCCCACCCCTTGCGTTTGTTGAGACAACGACCTATTGACGGTGCGAATCGACATCCCCGCCTCTCTCTGACCCGTAATCAGGCTTCTCGTAAGGGCTTCACGCTGATGCAGGCTCAGGTTAGAGCCGTCTACAATCCTTTGCTGATTGGCAAACGCCGTGTTGATGTCAGTTACGGATATTTGCAGAGACTTACCCGCAGTAGCAGATCGTCCAAACAGCCTATCAATTTCAGAAACCGTTCCCACACCCGTAGATGCCAATCTGCGAAGCTCTAACACCGTACCTTTCACACCGTTCGTGAGGGTACGAAGTCCTTCTTGGGTCGTTCTGTTTAGGTCTTGTTGCGCCTTGGCACGACTCGCAAGCACCCCTGCGGAGTTGTTATTTGACCTATTGACCGTTTCTTGCGCCCGTACCAACTTGTTCTGAAGTTGATAGAAGCTATCCAAGTCCTCGCCGGAGTCTTTAAGGCTCGCTCCATAGGCTTTTACCTTGTTCTCAAGGTTGGCGAAGGCGACATTTGCGCCCTGCATATCACCGGTAGCCGAAAACTTATTGATAGCCTTCTGTATCTCTCCGGACAGACCCACAAACCCCTTGAGCGCCTTATCCGTGCTACCCACCATCTTGTCCGTCGATGATGTCAATTTCTTGACCTCCGTATCGACATCTTCTATTGCCTTGGCGACACCGGACGAATCCACGTTAATCTTAACGTCAATCGTTGATCCGGATGCTCTCATCTTCGCAAGAGCCTCGTCTATGGCTGAGGTCGAGTCGGAGGATAGTACGAACCTGACGCTATATTCTAGGTTTGGCATCTCGCTTTGGTGGGGCTATGTATTCTGCAAATCGTTTAGACACAACCGCTTCCGCAATCATGTCGGCAGGATTGTCGAAGTTACGCAATGCCTTATACAAGTCAAAACCCGATATCCAAAGGCAATAGTACCAATACACGCCAATGTCAGTCGTCCATTGCTGACGCTCCATCGTAACGATTGAAGGCTCCTTTCCACCGCCATCTGCAAGAGCAATGTTGCACCGTGCAAAACTCTCTTCTGCCTTCCTTAGAGATACAGACGCTGCCTGATAAAATCCTGTTCAGCCCACACAAGGATACCCAACTCAAATTCATCCGATAGATAGAACTCGATAGGTGGCTTCTCCTCAATGAACTCGAACAGAAGCTCTGCCTTACGCTTCCAAAACTCGGCACGCTTGGCCGGGTCGATCCTGTCCGATTCGTTTTTGTTGATGTAGCCCTCAATCTCTGTGGCTATCTCAAGGAGCGCCTTGCGACGTTTCTCGCTATAAGGTAATACACGGGCGTACTTGCCCGTTATGTTAACGATTCTTGCATCCATACTGACCTCTTTTATTTGTGTTTAATCTTTCTCGAAAGCCGTCAACCCGTTTACACGAAGCGCAGGCAGGGAAAAGCCCACAATGCCAACTTGCGATGCGCCCAAAAATGCGCCAACCCACCGAGTTGCAGAGGTTGGGTTAATGGTTATGGCCACCCTTGTTCCAATAGGTTCTCCGTCAAAACTAGAATAATCTACCCTAGCCTGCTCTGCAACCGTTACTGTTCCTGTGTAGGTAGCGACAGATGCCCTGCCCTCACCCGCTGTAGTTTCTTGCCGGAACGAGAACGTGACAGGGATGCCTTGGAACGGGAATAGGTAACGGGATGTCTTATAGGCAATCCCACTTGCACCCAAGGTTCCCACGTAGAAGGCGTGACCGCTAACGGTATTTGTTCCAGCGCTACTACCATCACCCAACGCAAACCCATAAGGCGTGCCGGTGATGCCTGACGTAACTTCAAACACGTTTAGGAGCGAATTGAACGCTCCCACAGAACCTCGTGCAATACCGCCTGAGTACCCCTTGACCGTCCGGCGTTGTGCTGAGATGCGGAATACGGTTGAGTTGTCCACTTGATCCACCGCAACAATCCTCACCGTATCGGAAAAGACGTTCGTATTCGTGTTGGAGGGGTTGACCCTACCAAACTGAATGAAACCATCAATCCCCACACCGGATATGATGCACTGTTGCCCTACCATTGCCATCAAGTCTGCCCTAAGGGTGGAATTACCAAGAACCCGTGCTTCCAACTTGCATAAGAAACACAATAAGTATGACTGATCGTCGTCGATAGTTAGGGTGTCTTCTTCTTCTTCATAAAAGAAGCCACCTGCGCCATCAACACCGTCCTGAATAGTCGTTAACGTAACAACCTTATCATTACCGGTGTCATAGATGGCGATTCGGCGGAGTTTTGCAATCATTAGGAGAATACAATCGGGTTGGTGGTTACACGTTTTTGACCGAAGATTTCAAACCCACGACGACCATTTGCATTCGGTACGTCCTTACCAATCAGGCGGACACCCGAAATAGTCATCGTAGCGGCTCCTGCGGCTCCTGTGAAGGTGATGATTACGGGGTCAACTGCCGTAGCACCGTTGAATTGGACACGTCCTGAGTCATTTCGGACATCGGCATCATAGGAAGTAACACGAAACGTCACCAAGTAGGAGTTCAGAATCATCTGAGAATCATCGACCTCGATGGTTTCTTCCTCTACGGAGATTTCCCGCCCTTCAACGGCGTGGGTGTTGTAGCCCGACACAACGGTGTTGCCGGGAGCGGTTCCAATGGTAAATTGGGTAAAGATTACGGGTGCGGTGGTTGACATGGTATCGTCTGTTTTAGGGAGGGTTCTTGTATATAAAGTATAAGCAATACTTAGGTCGTTAACAACCTTCGTGCCTCAAAATTCAGCCTTATGGTTGTGTACCGAATATCTCGTGTCGGTTGAACAGAACCTTTGTACTGAAGGAAGTATAGCATTCCGGAAGTTAATGTAAACACACTAGCTTGCGTAGCCCACACTATCAATGTGTCTTTAAGGGCAAGCATAGGGTTCTCAGCGTTGGCGTTCTTGTCGAACTTGTAGCCAATAACATAGTTGATATCAACGCCATACCTCTGCATGGTGTCCAAAACCCTCATTTGGTCAATAACGACCAAGGGGTTGTCGCCATCTTCATAGATGGAAACACGTGCTTTGGGGATGGAAATACTCTGCAAATCCCCACGCTCCTCAAGACGGGATGGCTCGATGTAGAAACCCTCGACAATCACTCCGGAACACGTAGGTTGTGTGGATAAGTAATCCCTACACGAGCCTGTGAGGGCGTTTATGATGTGGTCTGAGTTCAAAACGGAACCTCACTTCGCCAATCGTTGTGGATATCAGCAGTTTGCGTCGTCTGTACGGTGATTACGGGCAACCCATTTGCCTGTAGGATGGAGCGAGCCGCAATCTCATGGATGAACATGGGAACGGAACCCTCCTTGAGCGGTATAATAGACCGCTTGGCAACAAATTCTTCGTATTGATCCGGAGGCGGAGTACCGTGGTGATGGGCATAAAACAACTCACCCTTCCCCGTAGACCGGAAGTCAATGATAGACACGCCCCTCTTGGCAACAACCCGCAATTTCTCTATGGACTTATCACGGTCTCTCAGGGTAGAACTCCTCGATACATAAGTACCCCTTTGCTTCTTCTTCTTAATGGTATAGTTGGAGAGGAATGGTTTGTAGAAGTCATTACCAAACCCCTTACTCGCACTAGTGTTGGTCAGTATCTCGTCCTTAATACGCATAGCGACCACCATAGAGGCGGCTTGGGCGTTGGCTTTAACCAACTCAGCAAGAAATGTCGATATGTTTTGGATGTCCACTAGACAAAGAAGAATGAACGGAAGTTATCGGCTACCATCTCTATCAAATCCTCCGTCACGCTTCCACGTTGATTGTACTCTTGGAAGACAAGCTGAAGGATGTATTGCTTCAAATCATCGGGGATGGTTGTGCTATCACCGTATCCCGCATTGTATGTTACACGCAGGCGCTTACCCACGTTTTGCTTGAAGCGCAATGTTACGGAACTCAACCCGTCAAGATAGTACCCCGATGAGGTTATAATGACAGGCGTGTTCTCGGTGGTGTATGAGGTTACTAGAACCACATCTCTAAAGGGTGGCCGAGGTAGGGTTGCCGTACTTTGGACGACAGCCCACTCTGCGGTAATTGTTTGCGTTGACAGGGCGATTTCTGCCTTGTCTTCAATGCGCCACGTCATCGCCTTTACGAGCATCGTAATGTAGGCGTTGTCGTCATTATGAGTGACTCGTAGAAAGTCCTTAGTCTCTTGAAGGGAAACGGGTAAAGCCGTTGCCGTATCCCTACGCAGTTGCAGACCCTTTGCGTAATCGTCAAAGACGACATTAATTGTCTGTCTGACTCCGTAGGAATTGTTTATCATTTTTTCTTAGATGGCCTTACTACTTTCGTGGCGGATGGGTAGCTAACCCTTTCTTTTACGGGATCGCTATATTCGACAGCGAGCTTATTGTGAATGGCAAAATCCAACGCAAGTCCGGAGAGGTGGTAAACCTCTCCTTCCTTGTATTGTTTAGGTGTAAACCCGTCAGAGATAGTCGCATTCTTTAGGAAGCGTACTACCATTAGCGGATNGATTTCTCGTTAGGCAACCCAAGGATTGCCACGGCGTAGAATTGACCCGAAGCGGTTCCGGTCTCTGCCAACTTCAAGCGCACATAGCGCAAGTTGTTAAGCACGCCAAACTCGTAATGCCCCAAGGCATTAACCGTTGGTAGTGTTCCGAGGATTCCCGACGAGGAAACTTGCGTCTCACCCGTCATTATGGAGCTGTCGGACTGAAACACTTGAGTAGCGTAGTTGTTCGAGCCATCAAGCCCCGTACCCGCACCTTGGGCAGCATTGACTGCGAAAGACACCCCTTGGTATCCTTGCGTATCAATGATTGCACCGGTGATGAGGGCGGCGGTAGCGTATTGGTTGGCGATAGCCACGCTTACTTTTACGTTATTAAATAGGTCGGAATTAGCCAATTTGTTCTCCTTATGCGTTGGTTACGACGAGTTTGGTGATAGCTTCTCCACGGACAACTTTTCCACCGACATATTTCATGGCGGTGAAGCCGATGCGTCCGGAGCGAGCCTGCGAAATTTCGTCACGGATGACACGCATTTCCATACGGTCAGCAATAACGTAGCCACGTCTGAAGTCGCCGAACAAAGCCGCAATGTCAGATGCGATGAACGCACCCGTAAGCTCGTTCGGTGCAACCAAGTCAGGGGCTTCGTGGACTGCATATCCCAACAGGTAGTCGGGCTGACTGTCACGCAGGCTTGGTGCCCACAGCAACTCGGAAGCTGATGTCGATGCCAAGAGTTTGCGGATTTCACGATAGGTCAGGCGGTTAGCCAACCATACTGCATTGCGCCGGTAGACCGACTTGAGCGAGTACACGGCGTTCATCAATCCATCAACAGACAGGGTCGTTGTGGTGTTGGTTTTTGCCGTGTTAATGTCAGGGGAGTTGACGATACCGAAAGGTCTCGATACCCCACCACCCGACATGAATGCAGTTCCCTCAGCAAGTGCGAATTGCTCGGCGAACTGCTCGTTCAATACAGACTCAATCGCAAAGGACGAATCCTCTTGCATACGGTGAGACGTTTCGGTGTAAGCCGACACCTCATGGTAGTTGATTTCGTCCTGCCCATAGGTAGGCTCGGTCTCAGGCTTCAGGGCAAGCTCTGCTGTCCACGATGCGGTCAAGTTTGAATCAACCTTAGGAAGGATGAGCGACTTGCCCGTGAGGGTGATAGTTCGGGCTAGCGAACGTATCGGGGAGATTTCGGTAATGAGCTTATTCATCTCAGTTACGTACTGTGGCGGGGCAATAAGATACCCTGCCGAGACATCATTGAAGGTGGCTAACGTCTTAGCTTCTTCGGGGCTAAGGTGTGCGCTTCCTTTTTGCAGGAATGCAGCGAATGCCTTTCTCTCCATCGAAATGTCGCTAGACTTTCCGATAGCTTCTTGCAGGAGCGCTTTCTTTTGCTCTAGCTTGACAGCATCAATGTTGTCCAATATGTCATTGAGTTTTTGGTCGTACTCAGCCGCCATCGACTCTTGACCTTTCTTTAGCTCATCGGCTTTCTTGACGGCGAAGTCTCGAACTGCTGCGATGTCGCTTGCTTTGAGTTCCATGTTTTACTTGTTTTGGAGGTTTAACAAGTGCTACAAAGCGCCTTGGAGGTGTTTGATTATTGCTTTCTTCGCTTCCGAATCGAGCCTTTCGACCATGTACTTTGCACTCTCAATCAGGGAGTCCGTGTTCATGGGGAAGATTACTACGGAAAGCTCATAAAGCTGAACTTCCGTGATGATACGACTTTTGGTTTGGGTATCAAAGTAATCTTGCTTTGAGTCATAGCCAATAGACAGGCCAATAGGAAGGTTGTGTTCTAAGCAGAACCGGATGTTATCTGCGGTCTCACGTCCTAATCTTGTCTTGGTATTGATTACCAACTTAGCCGCCAAGCCCTTGTCGTCTTCGGATACATACGCTACGCCAAGGAAGTCCACGATGCCATACTTGTGATCGGCCTGTAGAAACACTCGTCCGTTCTTGTGGATAAGGGTCTGTTTGAACGCACCCTTCTTGACAATATCCCTACCAAGATCACGAACGTCGAATACGCTTCCGTACCCGTTGAAAACTGCGCCTTCTTCGGTAGATTCTTCCTCGCTAACGCCCTTCATCTTGACGTACATCGTCCGGAACGCCTTCTTATTTGGGTTAAAACCCCAATTCATGAGGGAGATATCACGCTTAGACGGGCATCCGTCCTTCGCAGGTTCGCCCTGTTCGGTTCCTCTCATGCGAGAAATGAAGTTTATAACCCGTCCTGCGACCCGATACTCGCCTTTACCCCACTTGGACTTAGGCGTTTGCAGTAGTTTAATGACCCTTTGCCGGACATTTTCCGCTCCAAGCCCACCATTTTCGGGGCGTGAGGCGAGGTTTGCACACTCCGACTGACCCCAACGGGATATTTCGGATGCGCTCATGTTCACAGAGTTGCTGAAGGATGCGAATCTGTCAGACATAGCGTCCTTCTTCATCCTGCCTTCGAGCATAGAACGGATTTCGTCTTCAGGATGACCCATCATTTCGATAATGCGGACAAGTTGCTCTTGGGTAAGCTCGTAAAGATTCAGGTCGTCATACAACCCGTCCTTCTGTAAAGACTCGTCATCTTCACTATCTTCTTCGTCCTCGCCTTCTGAGCCTTCTTCTTCTGAGCCTTCTTCTTCATCCACAGATTCTTCACCCACCACTTCGTCCGCAACTGCGTCGGGTTCAATAGACTCATCCACTTCGCCAAGCCCTTCGCCCGGTGCGCCACCCATTGGCTCCTCGCCTGCACCGGTCATGTCGCCCGTCTCCCAATCGAATACAGGCGCATCTTCCGGAAGGTCTAGCTTATACGGGCTGACGACGGATGCATAGTGATAGCAATGGGCTTTTGTTGGGTCTTCAAACGTCTTCTCCACAAAGTCCATGGCATCCTCGTCGTAGGTAGCGGGTGCAATTTTGATTACGGGGTCTGCTTCGGTAGCAAGGAGACCTTCGTGTTCACCCGCATCAATCACCTCAACAACAAAGCCGTACATCTCCTCGGAGTTGTAGCTCACAAGGTCTCCGGCCTTCATTGTTAGCATCTTGTCTGCCAACATAGCAGCGCCTTCGGCATCGTTCATAGACTGAACTTTGTCCATAGCGCCCTCTTTGCTATCAAAGGAGTCCAAGCGCTCGTTGGTGTCGTCGTTTACGACAACGTATTTATCGTCAACTGATGTGTATGAGTATGGCATGGTGGTGTGTATCAATATCCTAGTTCTGTTCGTCCTTCATCCCGGTTAATAAGACCCGACTCCATCGCTCCGACTACCTTATCGACAACGATTGCTCTATCGCCTTGGATTCCTTCAATCTTATCTATGTCCGGAACGAGTTCAAACCGTTTACCAAAGTGCGGGTGTACAAGACCCCGTGTGATAGTTCCATACATTTTCTTGGCAAGTGGGATGCAGGTCTCCATGTAGAAAGCACGGCGAGATTCAGCGAAGTTGCCGTACTTCTTTGCGTCTGCATCGTTAAGAAGCTCTGATGGAACGCCCCATACTGTGTTGATTTGCCGTTTTTGTTGCATCAACCCATCAATCCAATCCATGTCAATAGGACTCATGGACGGCAATTCCCTCAGCGTAAGCCCACCATGGGCAATAGGGGTCTTGCCTGCGTTGTCCGCACCGCCATATTTGGTGTCGAACGTATCCCTAATAGCCTCTACTTGTTCCTTCTTCAGCAGTTTCCCGATGTACTCAAGGAATACAGGGCTACGTGCGCCACGTTTAATGGTGTTAAAGTTGTGCTTTGAATACTCCGAATGAAGGTCAATGGGATAAGAAGCTGCGGTTATGGGCGACATACCGTACCACCACTCAAGCGGGTTCCATGTTCTCCAATGAATGAACTGATCGTAAGCCACAGTCAGCAAGATTCCGTTCTCTTGGTACTGATATCCCGCAACAGGCCGGGTCGCATTCCCCTGTATAACCCTAATCTTATCCGGTCTCCATACGTGCAACTCCAATACCGCACCACCCGCATCTATGCTGAGTGGTTGGATAAATGAGTTACCCGTGGTTAGGTAGTAGGCAATGAACGCCTCACGGAACTCCGTCTCGGTTTGGTAGTCGTTAGGATTCTTCAGTAGCTTGATAATCTTGTGGTTAGTCACCGTCCGAACCTCACCGTCTGGCAGGGTTTCAATCAGCTTGTACGGGATGGACGCAGTAGACTCATACACCTTCTTGATGGTGGAGTAGGATTCTGCGTTATAGCAGTACCCATCTTTGACCATGGTCTCGAAGTCTTGCTTCGGGGTAATCGGTTGCCCCTCGCCCTGTGTAAATACAGCCGTGAACAACGGGTTGAACATCTTTCGGAGGAAGTTTACCATATTCCGACTCCCGTAAGGTTTTTGGTGTGGGTGTAGACAGCGTATCTCATAGCATCAAGTAGGTGGTCATTGTATTTTAAGGGTTTATCGAGTAGAATCCCACCTTTATCCTGCGCCCATTTATAAGTCTGTAGTTCCTTCTTTAGACTCTCCGAATGTTCATGGATATAAAGTGGCATACTCTTGACTTTCTCTATGCCTTCCGAGACGTTTTTATCCGCAGGTTGGGCATTGATGCCTGAGTTGTATAACTCCTCAATCTTATCAGGAGCTGCGGCATCGCAGTAAACAGGATCATCTCCCAAGTCGTACTCTTGCAAGCGCTCGATAAGTTGGTATGTCGTAAGGTTGGTCTCGTACAGCAGTTCTTCAACGTATAGTTGCTCGTCGTCGAAGGTAACTTTGACCAATGCGGAGGGTGCGTTGTATCCGAAGTCCAATCCATAAACGATGTCTCCTTTAGGTTTGCGTGCATACGACTTCCACTCTTTGTAGATAAGCCCCTTCATGGGAACACCCCAATTACCAAGGGCGTAGATGTTGTACAGGTTCTCGTCCTGCTCTTTAAGCTGCTCCATCTTCACCCGATACTCATCATCAATGAAGGTATTATCCAAGTACGTCGTTCTTGACGTTTGGCAATTCATTAGTGTGGTGTCGAAGAAGCGCCTCTTAATCCAATGGCGGTGGTCAATAGGGTTGAAGGCGAGTACGATTTGTTTGTAGTCAACCATCTTCCCACGCAAACGCAAATCAAGTTGGTCAAAATCTGCCTCCGTAAACTCCGTCGCTTCCTCAAGGAACATCCCCGTNATGCCTGCGATAGACTTAATCTTTTCGGGGTCATCCAATCCGGCAAAGATAATCTCCGAACCGTTCTTGAACTTGATGGTCTTATCCGTCTTATTGATAGACACGATGTCAAGCAGGCCGTCTTCAGCAAGAACGAGTTGGAATAGCTTGAACACCGACTCCCTAATCGTTCTCTCTACCTTCCGTAGGACAAGAAACCGGTGGACGTTATCCATCGCACGGGCAATGAGTTTCTGTGTAACGAAATAGGATTTACCCGACCCTGCCCCACCGAGCAGAACCAAGTACCTTCCATTGTACAGGAAGTCCTTCCGGTAACAATGGTTAATCTTCACTTAGGTTTAACGAAGTCTATCTTCAGCTCAACCTTAATAGGCGCTACGTCCTTCTGCTCACCCGTCCATCCGAAGCGAGACTTCATGTTGATGTTCCATAGCGTAGAGTTGAATGCTTTGTTATCCAATCTCGCACCCTGCGTCTCCCACCACGCCTGCGACAGAACCCTACCCGTCTCAATTACTTCAATAAACGTCTGATCATCACGAAGCCACGCCTCCCAAATGTGNTTNGAGAACCTTCCCCTTGCTTTGTATATCCACTTCTTGATAACGATGTCCGAAGCACCCTCGTCGTATAGAGCAAGGATAGCAGCTTCCCACCCATCAGGTAGGTCAACGGGAGTATATTTTTTAGCCATGTGCGAATCTAAGGATTATATAAGTCAATGTCCAAGCCATCACACCAATCAACCATGGACTGTATGGAGTAATCCCCACACGGACAGGCGAACCGGTTCCATAGGTATTGCTTCCACTCCGTCTTATCGAACTGCCCAAACATCGGGTCAATGCTACTGAAATGCTCCGCTACCTTCGGCACTAAAACACCATTGAGAAACCTCTGCTGACCCTTCGATAAAACAACAGCCCTTTCCAAGACACTCATAACTACCTATGCTTTTTAAGATGGCAAGATACACAAAGCGCAACACCATTATCCATCTCATACCCACCACCCCTACTAACCGGTATAATGTGATGGGCTTGCACATCCCCCGCTCCGCACTCCTTACACACATACCCATCCCTATGCTTAACCATCCTAGCCCACGACGAATGAATCGACCCCCGATACTTATACCCCTTCACCATAGGAAGTCTACTATCAAGGATAAAGTCCAACCCCTTCTGTAGGCACTCCTGCGTCTCCCCACAAAACACCCTATCCCCAACCGACACCTCACCATCCCCAATCATCACTTTATAGCCCTTCACATAAACAATCATACATACTCCTTTTCCCCTCATTATACAACCCATTCCATTTGATAGCAACACCCTTATACAACACCGAGCTATCTCTTCCCATTCCCCACTTTCTTCCCCACACACTTAACTACACAACCCCTTTTCACCCCTAAATCCCCCTATTACCGTAAACAGTTAAGGCAAACATGGTCTTCATCGCTCCCGTATTGGATAAACGTATAGTGTATTGATTGCCCAAAAGAATACATTCTTGGGTGGTATCCCCGGCTCAGAATTATATTTCCTTTTCATTTATCGGCATTGGGGGGTGTCCTGCATCACATTGTATGTGGTCTGTATGTGATTACAAGG
>JGI1221J13441_10001090_pt1 | contig 11641 bp, 15 predicted proteins | sample LakVidmifraction_4_FD_13441 | JGI IMG/M metagenome (IMG submission 13441) | reverse complement strand
GTGGCAGAACCGTTGCTGGCACCTAACTGATTTTCGTTCTGCCCGCCAGCACCACCAGCACCGATGGAAACAGTTTGGTTAGCCGCAAGATAATAAGTGCCAATCGAAATGCCGCCACCACCGCCACCACCACCACAGTTATTTGCGCCATTCCCGCCGCCTGACCCACCACCGGCTCCAACCAACAACAAATCAAACAAACCCGCCTTGGTGATTGTCAAAGTGCCCGTCGAGTTGAACTGCAAATATTCGTAATTCACACCGCTGAGTGTTACCGCGACTGGCGCGCCAATACCACCTGTTGCTGTGCCGTAACCTATTCCACCGAGAGGAAAGAAATTCCACACATTCAAGGTGGCACTCCGCAACAGGATGCCGCCTTGATGCTGTGCCAGCGTCAAGCCTCCAGAATTGTTGATGGTTACACCCGCACCTGCCGCAATCGTTAAAGTCGTTGCCGCGTCATTGAACACTCGCAATTTGTCGCCGCTAACAAACCCAACCGTAGCGAAAGGTGGAACAGTCAAAGTGAGACTGACCCCGTTCATTCTGATACCTTTGCCAACATCGGCTAAGACTGGCGTGTAGTTTACTACCTGTGCTTGGAAGTCAATATTCCAGCCTTCGTTCGCCTGCAAAGTCGTAAGATCAGGCGAACCCACACCAGAAGTAGAAAACACCTCTGCGCCCGCACCGAAAGTTTGCTTAGCCATAGTGCCCCGATTCTACTTTATGCTCGATGTGATTACCGTGGTCACGTCTTAACCCAACCCGAGCAACTCGTTATCGAGCACCCCCAAAGTTGGACTGTCAAGCGTGAAAATCCGATACAGCACAGCAGGGCCAGTCGACAACGTAACTTCGTGCCCTGAAGGCGTGATCTCATGCTCGATGCCCTCTAGGAACGAAGTCTTGGTTGTCGTTCCAGCGACATTCGGGAACACTTTAGAAATCGACAACTGATTACCAATCTCTAACTCTGCCATAATTGTCTGATCAGCATTAGACATCCCGCCGAGGATCACACTGATATTCGAGAACCAAAACACTGGCACGGCCCGAAGTATGTAGTTGGTAAGAGCGAACGCGTCAATCAAGGTTTCCAGTAAAGTCACAATAATTGGGGTGGCCTGCTCACCGTAAATCGCCTGCGCCGCCAAGTCGACGCTCGTCGCCACGGTCACAAGGGCGATCGTCGGATTCGGATTGGCAACCGTCGGCGCATCAGCGACAACAGGCGCTGGCGGGAGGATGGCAACGCTGATCTTGTTCACAGTTGTCGTCGTGGTCGCAGTCGGTTCAGGCGGGGCCTGAATGACAGCGGTGGCGATAGGGTTTTGCTTCCAAGTTGAAGTGTTCGAGTCAAAAGACCAGCCAAGAAATGCCCAACTAAAATCGAGCGTGTAACTTCCATCTTCGCCCGCCATTATGCGCTCACAACTTCCAGAGACGTAAACGGGATAGCACCGCCGCCAGCGGGGCCAAGAGTTGCGTCGATACCGAGTAACGCCCGATCGACACGGCGATCGAACTTGATGGCACCTGAGCGAGTCATATAAATCCGCCCAAATTCGCTTCCGTTGACTCTGTCCAAATAGTCCCGAACCGACACACCTTCCTCAACTGGTGCGGCTCCAAGATTAGCGAGACCTGTGGCAATGCTTCGCTGCCCGACTCCCGTAAACAGGTTCACCTCAGCCCGATCGAGAATCGCGGCAATACGCTCCCCTGACGTTTGGCGGCTCGGAGTATGCGAAGCAATTTTCTTGTTATTCAGCACCAGCAGGTCGTCGGAACACGAGATTGTAATGATTGATTGGTTGGCGAGCGTAACTGCCTGCGTGTATATCGAGATCTGGCCGACAAACAAATACTGTCCTTCGCGGCTTACCCGCACCCGCTTCGTGGCCTCGAAGCCCAACTTGTTGAGTGCCGTATCCCAATACGGCGAAGCCGCGTTTGACACCGTGTAATCACCTCGTAGGTCATGAAGTTTCAGCGTGCATGTGCCCGCCTCGATCGGGTCACGGTACCGTTTACGTCCGCGTGCAATCCCACAGTAAAACACGTCCCTAGTGACATCAAAATATTGTGTTGTTCCGTCCAACACGTACGTCGACTGGTCGAGCCGTCCCTTTACAGGGTTATCTAATGTGAACTGGTTAGTCGTGAACCCTGCATCCAACTCGACGAGATACGACCCACAGTCGAGAATTGATGCTGGCATTACTTCGTCCTAATTTTGATTGGCCCGACAGTCGCATTGTATTTCCGCAAATTCTCGACAAGCACTTTCGGCAACGTTTCATCGGCTATCAGGCTGTTGATCTCAATGTAAAACGTGTCGCCACCACCGCCAAACCGATCAAGAGGAATAATCGCCTCTGGCCCCGCCTCGCCAACCATGCCTAACGTCGGGCGAGTCACAACCCCGCCCGTAGCGAACATGCGAACACCGCGACGCTCAGCCATCATCGCAAGAAACTCGGGAGACGTTGTGGCCGCGCTCGCTGTCGCGGTAGGCGCCGAACCTGTAATCACACCGACAGACGATTTTGTTGACTCCAACAACGCTTTCGCCCCTTCGACTGTGGTAATTGACTTCAACAACTTATTGATCTCAGCAAGTTTGGACTCAAGCCCGCTGACGATCGACTGCGCCAAATCGACGCCAGCCTGATAAAACGTGCTGCCCAACAACTCGCCCAACGAATCACCAGTTGCCTGCAACGCTGACACAATGTTGTTAGCCGACACAATTCTGCCCTCGCCTGCCACCAACAAGTAGTCGGCAATCGACGTACCCGCTTCCACGCCAGCCGCTAACACTTGCGCGAGTGCTTCCTTCGACAATCCGTGCGCTGTCAACTGTCGAATACGATCAGCAAAGACAGTCGCTTTCTCGGATTGCTCAGCAAGCGCCTTAATCAAATCCATGCCCATCGCGGTGCCGATCGTATAAAACTTGCTGGCAGTCAGATCACCAGTCGTCTTGGCGGCGGCAGCAATTTTGACAAACAACTCGTTCGTGTCTGTGATCGCTCGAGCGCCGCCCGCTAGAAGTTCGTCGGCCATCAAAGACCCTGTCGCGGCGCCCGCAGCGACAATCTGATCAATGGCGTCCCTGCTTAAGCCGCCGCCAGCAAGTTTGCTTACACGATCAGCAAACCCGACCGCGTCCTTCGCTTGTTTCTGTAACCGCTCCATAAACGTCAACTGCACCTTTTGCGCATCGTTCGTTTCCGTGATCGCCACATTCAGGTTATTCATTGCCGTCGTAATGTCTTTGATGTCCCCTGTCGCTATTGCAGCATCGAACTTCTTCCACATCTCGGCCATGACTTGTTTGGCACTAGCGAGCCGTTCCACGGCTTTAACCTGATCCGAGTATGCGTTCCCCAGCGACATCGTTCCTGTAATGGACTTAGCGATGCCATCCGAATAGTTGTTTAACGCTTCTGTCTGCTTTTTGATGTCCTCGGCGTTCGATTTGGCGAACTCGGCCACCGTTTTGAAGGCGTCACTAAACGACAACACCGACGTTATTGCCCCCGACACCGACTGCTTGTAATCGTTCATCGCAGACGTTTGCTGCTCGAGCGCCGATTTCGCTTTAGATAACGCGTCATTGACTAAAGCGAGCGTTTTTGCTTTCAACGCGTCGATTTTTGCTGCTAACTTGCCTGCGCCGTCGCCGCCTTCGCCCGCAGGAGTGACAATCTTCGCGTATGTGCGGTTCTCCTCCTCGCGGAACATCTGCTTTCGTTTACCCGTCACAATCGCTGCCGCTGCTGCCGCTGCCAATGCCAAATTAATCATTTTCTCTAATCCGAAGTTGACCTGTTTGATTGTCGGGATCAGCATCGGGTCGATCGGATTAATGTGCGGCAGCCCCGTAATGTAACGGGTTTTGTTTGCCACCAGAATGAGCGCGTTAACTATTTGTGTGGAACCCCGAATGATGATATTGAACGCTCGGATCACCATGTTCGCCATTCCGATAAAGGCGTTCGTGATCCATTCCAAAATCGGACGAATCGCGTTTCGGAACCACATCGATTTCTGGTACCACGTGATCATCGCTACAACGATCATGCCGATAATCACCACGATCGCCCCGATTCCTGTCGCGGAGATTGCGATGCCAAGTCCCGCAAACGCTGCCGTCAGCCCGTTCGTCGCAAGAATCAACACGAACGTCGCTGCCGTCAACACTCCGTCCCAAATTGCCAGCGCCTTCTTTTGCACAAGCACAGCAAGCGCCACAACTTTGAACGCCACATACGCTCCCGTCAACCCGACCATTGCCACTTTCAACAGTTCAGTCATGTCACGAGTGCGGTTCAAATCCCCCGAGAACACGCCGAGCACGTTAACCACCGCCTGAATCGCAGGCTTCAGCACCGCGATCAGGAATGACGCGATCGGAATAATGAACTCGTTAAGGAATTGGGCGCCAGCGGTCGCAACCATTTTGCCGATCGCTACCAACGGTGGCAACAGTTTCGACGCTTCCGCAGCGATCCCCATCAAACCTTCACGGAGTTGCGGCGTCAACATCACTAACGCCGTTATCGCAAACGCGAGAGGGTTTAGCATCGCGGCAAACCTTCCGATCGGCCCTCCGAAAGACGACAAAATGTTTTTGCCAGCCAACGTGGATAAACCGACCGACACGGCGGTAACGATCGGTAAAAGTTGACTCATTGACTCGGCGAGTCCTTGCACGTTGATTTTTGATGCGTCGAATTCTTTAACAAACTTGTTCGCTTGTTTGATTAACGCAGTGAACGGGGTCAACAGGTTCACCATCACAATTTTGAGTGCCTCAACAATTGGGTAAAACTTGCCGCCCGCCGAAATCGCTTTCGAGAACGCATTCGTTATGTCGTAAGCGGCTTTTATCGCAGGGCCGAACCCCGCCAACAACGCCCCACCGATCGACACTTTCATGTCATCAAACAGACGTGGGAACGACCTAAGTACCTTGCCTGCTTTCTCCATTGAGCCTTCGTAGACGCCAGCGACCTTTTTGCCTTCGTCCATGATCAGGTTCACGATCGCTTGCTGCCGTTCGGTTGCCGTCAGCGCGGTAACACCCTTGTTGAGTTGCTTTGCGTACATCGCGTACCCTTCGGACGCCTGACGGGACACGCCAGCCGATTTCAGCAACATCGAGTTGCCTGTCTGAATTGCCCGCGTCAAAATCATGGCTGTGTCCGTCGAGTTCTTTTGCGAGATGACAGCCAAGTCCTGTGCGACACGAGCAATTTTTGAAGCAGACGCAATATTCATTTGGCCTTGCGCGAACGTGATCACCATTTGCTGCGCTGCAGCCGTTTCGATACCCATCTTCTTCACGGCCTTCGCGGCGCTCGCCAAATTCGCTGCGCCGACACCCGTCGACTTGCCAACAGCAGCCATCGCCACGTCAAGTTCTTCGACACGCGCCGCCGCCGAAAACGCCCCTTTAGCGAACGCCAGCGCCGACACGCCAACTGCCCCGATAATCGTCCCCAACCCGATCATCGCCTTGTTCGTGGACGCTACACGGCCTTGAAACTGTTGAGCGGCCTGCCCAGCCTGACGGAACGCTGCCTGCGCCCCTGACGCGTCGCCAAGTATTCGAGCGGTTACCTCAAGATCGGTTGCCATGAATCACCACCTCATCACGAACTCGCGGAGTCAGAAGCCCGCAACTGATAGAACGCCGCCCATTCAACGATCTCCGACGCGCTAATCGGTTTGAACGAAGCAGAGCCATACAACAGTTCGTCAACTGTGCGACCCAATGCTTCGGCTAAACCGAAGAGGAATCGCCTCTCTGTGTTGACGAGGAGTCTTTTCCCGCTTTGTCAATCGCCGCCTTAGTAAGGCCCGAGAGACGGAAGGCGACTTCCTCAATTTTGCCGACAGCGGCACCGTTCTTTGCCATGATTGATTCACGGTCGGCCTCCGTGAATACCTGTTCCCCTGTGTCAGGGTCGAACGTGCACATCACCACAACTTCGGCTGTGATGCTCCCCAAGTCGACAACGGCAGGTGTGCCGTCCTCTTTAATACCACCGACCACGGAACGGGACTGCACGGATGCCCGTGCTGCCCCTGTCATCGATCGGACTTCGACGTCGAACCCCCATTCAGGGATGGTCACAATTTCTTTGGCTGTATCGTTTGTCTGCAATATGCGGTCACGTAGGGACACGGTTATTCTCCTTGATTGGTTTGCTTATGGATGGATCTGTTGATTACCAAGTCGTCGGGGTTACTGGCCCCGAAATTTGGAATTCGATTGACGCCGCCACAACGTCATTGACTGACGATTTGATGTCGTACGACGTCAACATGCATGTGCCCGTGAACTTGCGCATTCCTGCCGTCGATCCAAGTGGGCCGTATTCGAAGGCAAGAAGTGTCGACTGCCCGAGAACGCCGTTCAGGTAGCCGTCGGCAACGATGTCGAATTTGCCTGAACCCGACACCTTCGCTTCGTTCAGTCCGACGATAAACGTTTTCGCGCCGCCAGTAACCCCGAACGTGGTTGTGTCGTTTGCGTCAATTGAACGCGGCATGTTCAAGTTGTCGAGATACGACGACAGATCGCGGAGTGTGGCCCCGCTGTCTGCAAGTTTGAATACCGCTGTTTTACCGTGTCCGAATGCCATAACTGCTCCTTAACTGTTTAGTCTTGCGAATGATACTTGATACTGAATTGCCCCTGTACCTGCCGACAGCGTGATTTGCGCACGGAGGTAACGGTTCACTGTGCCTGCCGCTAGAGAGCGGGCCGATGTGATGACAGTGGTGGCGATAGTTGCGAAAGTGATCAGGTCAACCCATGTCGAGTTGTCAGCCGAATGCTGGATTTTGACGACGCTGTTCACGTTGCGCGTGTTGGCCAGCACGTGTAATTGTCCACGCCCACCGAACGCGCTAGACGCCGCATTGTCGACAGATGCTTCGTCGGTTGTCGCCGATACCGACAGATTCGCCGATAGCGACACTCCACCGTCAACGCCGCCGTCAGCCTGAAAATCAGCAGACACCGAAACCACGTCGGCGACAGGCGCCTTAATGTCGTATGACGTCGTTTTTGCTTGCGCGATTTGAACTCGGCGCCCAATTGCGAACCCGTCAAGAGCGACTGTCATTGGGGCTTCGGTATCGGAACCAAGAGATGCTTGGATTCGTTCATCGACCGCTGCTACCGCGCCGTCAAACAATCCCGATATCGACACTTTGCCGTCCCGTAGGCCAACGATAAATGTTTTTGATCCACCCACTACACCGAATGTCGTTGAGTCGTTCGCGTCAACCGCCGAGTTCGTACCAGCGTTATTGAAGAACGTCGACAGATCGTACGCTCCGAACAGAACCTTAGAACCGCGTCCGTGAATAAAACCCATCGCCTACTCCTTTTCCGCAGGGATTGGGGACACAACATCGTCTGCAGGATCAGCATCGTCAAGCCCGTCAACGATCGGAACGTCAGTGTCAACAAGTTCAATCACGCCCTGCTCCCGTAGCCACTTGATCGACTTCGCGGGCGCATCCGTGATTGTGTCGCCGACTTCGGCACGACGATTTGGCGGGTAATTAAACCCTACCTTCACGAGATATTTTGCCATGATGCTCCAATGTCGACGAGTGCGGGTACGCAAAAACTCGGACACTCCCTGACCACTAAGGGTACGATCGGTGAGTAACCGAGGCTACGAGAGCACGCTTTCACCCGCGAGACTAACACCGCCGACCAATATCGTCGGGTTAACCCTAGTCAACTAGACGGCTGCTAGTCGCCGCTGTCGTTTGAGTCGACGGCGCTCGCGCCCCGACAGTCCTCCCCAAATTCCCATGTCCTCGAAGTGGTCGATCGCGTATTCGAGGCATAGCAGACGGACTGAACATTCCGCGCAAATCTGTTTTACCCGTGTCGTCGACTCGCCGCGCTCAGGGTAAAACAAGTCTGCCGCCATCCCTTTGCACGCCGCTTTTGGCCACCAGTCGGCTTGGCTTACGATCGGCACTCGAGCGTGGCTAACGGTCATGGCAGGGGAGTGCGTGCACACTGTTTGGCAAACTTTGGCCCCCACTGACAGAAATCCCACGGCGACCAACCGACCGCGTCGTACAAGACTTTCCCTGCAACAAGATTAATGAACGGATCGAGCAATGGTTCCTGAACACATATTGCGAGTTCGCGGCACAGGATCGCGTTCGGCGCCCGTTTCACGTCATAGTTCTGCCAGTTGATTTGAAGCAAACCTGTGTCGGATCTATGACTCCAGTCCGCTACGCCGATCACCACGCAGTTCTTGTCGACCCGATCGCCGCCGCGTCGCGCAGGGCACCCACCCGACTCGCGTAGAACAATTTTAGCGAGCCGCTCATGAGTCCTGACAGGCCACCCTGCCAACAATGCCAACGCGGGAAGCCACGACACGTCCCCGTGACGGAACACGATTGCAGGGCGCTCCTTGACAACCATGTCAGCCGACGCGGGCTCGGTGCGAAAGATCACCACAGGGGCCTTCGAAATGGGTGGTGGGGCTTCGGTGGGTTTCGCCAACGCGATTGACCCTCCGACGAACATGACTACGGATAAAACTATGCCTACAATTTTGCGTCCCAAAAGTAACCGAACCTTTCGTAGTGCAACGTGTTGTTGCGACGATGTCGTGGTGCGGCCCTGAACCGCGTCGATGAAGGTGGCGTTACAGCCACCCCGACCCCTAGCCTGCCGCTAGGCGCGATCACCTAAACTGTGGTTAAGGGCACCGTGGTGCGGGCGACGTGGCGCATCGCGGCGCGACGCGCAATTGACCCGTTGGCGTACCCAAGAACGTCGGCGACTTTCGCCCACGACTCTCCTGCAGCGTGGCGATCAAAAGTCCGTTCGTCGAGCACTAACTGATTGCCGCCCGCTACTTGTAGCCGCCGCGACTTACGGCCCTCGGACGGTGTCCCCGTTGACGAGATGTCGATCGGCGTCCTCGTTGCCTGTTTGGCTTTCAATGGGCGCTCTTGGGGCGCTGGTTTCACCTTGACCGTTTTGGCGGCTTTCTTGACAACGGCTTTGACGGGCTTTGGCGCGGTCGGTACGGCAATTTTGCGGTAAAATTTCCGTTCCCCGAGCGTCGTGTACCGTCCTTTGTCGGGGTTTGTCTTCGCTGACTTCTTGACTGGCTTCTTCGCTGGCATGTCGGCTCCTGTTCGGCGGGCCGTGGCCCGCATAGGTTGAAGCACCAGTAGACCCGATTACGTCACCGAAATCCAGCGAAAACGCCGAAAGGACACGTCACCTTCAATGCCCCGCCACGACGCCCACAGCCGCCGTGCGGCGCTCAGTCGTGCTGGTTCGTGGCCTTACAGCGCGGACACGCCACATGCCACGGACGCGACACCCTGATCGCTAAAAGGCGGTTACAACGCCAACACCGAGGCAACTCATCTGTCTGGACGCCCCTCCCATAGGGATCAGCAACCAGCGGCGCTACGGAGTCACCCATGCCACGAAATCGATGCCGAACATCGACCGCTCCTTGTCATCAATGCGCAAAGGGTAAAGTTCGGACGTCGCGGTCACCGTCAAAAACCCGACCCCCGAAATCGTCTCATTGCGGATTACCCCCAACGATGCTCGAGCGGCCACCGCCGCTGCCCGAGCCGTCGGATAATCGTTCTTCCCTGCCCGCACCAACACTCTGATCCGTGGCCGTTCAATAGACACAACCGACGCCCCAAACACGTGCTCAGGGCCGTTCCCTTTCCCCTCGAACACGGCGACACACACATCAGGCGTATCAGGCATGTAGCCGAGGAAAATCGTCGTCCCAACCACCCCCACCCCATTGGTGGCAAGGCGGGCACCTAGCGCGTCAAGAAGGGCCACAACTTTATAGCCCCATGCGTTGGATCAGCAGTTTCTCGATCCGTGCTGCCATCGCAGGCCCGAGCGCCCCGCTGTCAATACGGTCATCGAAAGGTTCCTCCAAATAGTGTGACTGCCTACCATTTGGCGGCAACCCTGACGCTTTCGACGGATGCGAGAATTCCTCGTTCTCATGTTGTTCGATAGCGTACGGCTCCGATGGCCCACCGTAAGTGATCTCGACGAAAACCGACGATCCTTGAATCGCAGGCTGATGCACGTCTTGCGAGCGAGCCAAGTCACCCGAATCATACGGGACGAGCAAATCGGCAGCGTCCGCTATGACAGTTGCCTCCTGAAAGAACACTGCACCCATCGCAGGCAACAGATCAGCAGTCGCCACATGGAAATGGTTGATAAACCGTGCCAGCCCATCTAACTGCACCGACACTATTTTCGTTGACGCCATCAGGATGCCTTCCCAAACGAGATCACCGTCGAATAAGTCCCTGCCTCATCGTTGCGAGTGTCAACCATCAGAATCGGGACGACTTCCCCGCTCGGCAACGTCAACTTGTGGCGCACCGTCGCTGACACGACACCATAACAGTAGACGCGTCCTTCCTCGGGAATTTCGAGGCCGTCAGCGGACACGATGAGCCGCCGCGAGGTTTGCACTCGACACCGCACCGACGTCCCGCTCCCCGCGAAGGTTCGTTTCCCGTATGCGTCCGTTGACGACACGGCATGCAACGTCACCGTCGACGGCATCATCGTCAGAAACGCGGCCTCGATCGTCACGAATCGTTGCTATCCATGTCGATCGTAAACTTCGACGCATGCCCGACATCACCATCGTCGGTAATGTAAATCGACGGTATTGGCGGCGACGCTGCGGCGGCTTGAACCGCCAACGACACTGCCAACGCCTTATACCTGTCGGACTGTTCGCCGTACCGTGTCGAAATAGACAGGTCGCCAACCGACTTAGACATATCGGACTTGCCAGCGAACTTTGACGCCAACGCCTCACAGGCATGAGTCGCGGCCACATACGTGTCGTTATTCCACTGCGCCAACAGGTACGCGATTTCCCCGTCCGATAGCAACTCGTTTGATGAATCGGTGTCACCGATCAGGAACCTGACCGTGTCACGCGGCGGCGTTGATGGATCACCACCGTATGTCCAAGTCATGACGCGTTGCCCTGTCGGTTACTCGGCAGATGCCGTAACAGATTTGCGTTTGGCTTTGCCTTTCGGCTGCGCCGCGTCGCCATCGACCTCGACGTCGCCTGCGACGTCGACTTCGACTTCAACTAGGTAACGGTTCCCGACAAGTGTGCGCAGATTCTTCCAATCCGCTCCATCGACAATCGAACCGATCGGAAGCGTTTGCCCGCCACCAATTTTAAGTTTCTTCAGCACCCTGTACGCCATGACTGCTCCTCCTATTGATTGGACACTTACGGTCACTCTAGTCGAGGAACGATTAGGCCGCAGCCATCACTCCTGTGGCAATAAGTGCGTCGATGATTGCCGCGATCGCTGTGCGTGACTCGGCGTCAACGGTTGCACCACCAGCAGGGTCAGCGACAAGAGCGTTCTTGACAGTCATAATGAAAGTGTCGGCAGTTATGTTGCCTTCTGCGACCACATTTCCTGTTGCCTCATCCACCGTGAACTTCGTGCCGTTGACCGCTAGGTCACCAGCCACGCCAAGAGTTCCAGCGACGACCGTGTTGCCTGTAGCGGCGGCGACAGTGAACTT
>JGI1221J13441_10001089_pt1 | contig 11641 bp, 8 predicted proteins | sample LakVidmifraction_4_FD_13441 | JGI IMG/M metagenome (IMG submission 13441) | reverse complement strand
CCAGATTGTGTGGTTGGTATGGGCGGGTTTGTGACTGGCCCTGGCGGCGTGGCGGCATGGCTAACAAAAACGCCGTTGGTGATTCATGAACAGAATGCCATTGCCGGAATGACCAATCGCATTCTGGTGCGGTTTTCTAAAGCGGTACTAGAGGCGTTCCCGGGGAGCTTTGGCTCGGATGTGATTACCCGATGCACGGGCAACCCCGTACGCGAAGACCTAGTGAACCTGCCGGAACCGGAACAAAGAATGGCTGAGCGTAAGCGTGGGCAGAACGATCAGGAACATGCACTTCGTGTTCTGGTAGTGGGCGGTAGCCTGGGGGCCCAGGTGTTCAATCAGCAGTTGCCAGAAGCTCTGGCAATGCTGCCCGAGCAAGAGCGGCCGCAGGTTCGTCATCAGTGTGGTGAAAAGCACATTGAAGCGGCGCGAGCTTCTTACGCGGAGCACGGAGTAAAGGCCGATGTTGAGCCATTTATTAAAGACATGGCGGAAGCCTATAGCTGGGCCGATATTGTGTTGTGCCGCGCGGGCGCCCTAACGGTTTCAGAGCTTTGTGCTGCAGGTATCGGCGCGGTGCTGGTGCCATTTCCCCACGCGGTGGATGACCATCAAACAAAAAACGGCGAGCAAATGGTGAATGCCAAAGCGGCCGTACTCATACCACAGTCGCGGCTGACACCAGCCGTGCTGGCAGAAACCTTGGGCGATCTTGTCCGGGATCGCGCTAGGGTCATGGATATGGCCAAGGCTGCACGTACTTTGGCTCGCCCCGGCGCAACGGAGCGAGTTGTAAATTATTGTCTGGAGGCCGCTAATGGCTGATTCAACCAATACGCCGCTTGTTTTTCAAGTACCGGAAATGCGCCGGATTCGCCACATTCACTTCGTGGGTATCGGTGGCGCCGGCATGAGTGGCATTGCGGAAGTACTGAAAAACCAAGGCTATGACATATCTGGCTCAGACCTGAAAGAAGGTGTGGTCACAAACCGCCTAAAGGCTATGGGTATTGAGGTTCAGATTGGTCATCGGGAAGAGAACAGCGCGAAAGCCGACGTGGTCGTGGTCTCGTCCGCCGTGGCATCTGACAACCCTGAAGTGGCTTCAGCCCGCAGCCGGAGGGTGCCTATTGTGCCTCGGGCGGAAATGTTGGCTGAGATCATGCGGTACCGACATGGCATTGCCGTAGCCGGAACCCACGGCAAGACCACCACCACTAGCCTGATTGCTTCGGTGCTCGGTGAAGCGGGGCTTGATCCTACGTTCGTGATCGGCGGCAAGCTCAACAGTGCAGGTACCAACGCCAAACTGGGTGGTTCCCGTTATTTGGTGGCCGAAGCGGATGAGAGCGATGCCTCCTTCCTGCATCTGACCCCGGTGATCTCGGTGGTGACGAACATTGAAGCCGACCACATGGACACCTACGACGGCGACGTTGAAAAACTGAAGCAAACGTTTGTGGATTTTCTCCACAATTTGCCGTTTTACGGCCTGGCCGTTATGTGTGTCGATGATGATTATGTGCAGGAGATAATTCCACGGATTTCTCGAGCCATTATCACCTACGGCATCAGCAACCCAGATGCGGATTACCGGGCCGAGAACATAGTGACCGATGGTCTGAGAACCCATTTTGTCGTGAAGCGCCCTGGGGGACGCAGTGATTTGACCGTGGAACTGAAAATGCCGGGTCGTCACAACGTGCTGAATGCGCTGGCAGTGATCGCCGTAGCGACCGATGAGGGCGTTGCAGACGAAGCGATCTGTCGTGGCCTGGCCGTTTTCGAGGGAGTTGGGCGTCGTTTTCAGGTTTACGGCGATTACAAAACGCCGAAGGGCACGATCACACTGGTTGATGATTACGGGCACCACCCCACAGAGGTCGAGGCTGTCATTTGCGCAGCCCACGATGCTTGGCCGGGCCGGCGTCTGGTGATGCTGTATCAACCCCACAGGTTCTCCCGAACCCGTGATCTGTATGAAGATTTTGTGCGCGTTCTATCGGAAGTCGATGGTCTGTTATTGATGGATGTGTACTCCGCCGGTGAGGCCGCTATTCCAGGTGCAGATGGCCGGGCGTTGTGCCGGAGCATACGGCAGCGCGGCAAGATAGAGCCTGTGTTTGTAGAAGATAATCGCAAAATCGAGAGCTTGCTGAAAAGCATGCTACAAGACGGTGACCTCCTGATTACACAGGGTGCAGGAGACATCGGTGGCGTAGCGACCCGGTTGGCAGCGGCAGGAGTAATTGCAGGTGAGTGATATGCAGCATCCCGAGATACCAGCGTATCAGGCTGAGCCAGAAGTGGTTCGGGCGCTGGGACGTGTGGCTGTCTTTATGGGGGGAGACTCTGCCGAGCGCGATGTTTCTCTCAAAAGCGGCAAGGTGGTTCTTGCGGCGTTGATATCTGCAGGCGTCGACGCCTTTGCCATGGATGTTCAGGGCTGCCTGTTAAAGACCGTAGAGAAGCCTGAGTTTGATCGGGTGTTTATAGCCCTGCACGGTCGTGGCGGCGAAGACGGAACGCTACAGGCCATTTTGTCTCAAGCGGGAATTCCCTATACCGGCAGCGAAGTGCTGGCTTCAGCTCTGGCGATGGACAAATTGCGCACAAAATACGTGTTTGCAGGCTGTGGCCTGCCAACACCGAAATTCAGAACCATGTCGGCTGCGGACGACGCTGAGCAGATTATTCAGGAGCTGCGTCCGCCACTGAGTGTTAAGCCGTCTAGGGAAGGTTCCAGCATCGGAATCCGCAAGGTGAACACGGCTGCTGAGCTGGCAGAAGCCTACGAGACCGCAGCTGCGCTGGATAATTTGGTACTGATAGAAGAATGGATAGAAGGGCCGGAGTTTACGGTCAGCCTGCTGCAGGACAGTGCTCTGCCGGCCATCGGGCTGAGCACGGATCACGTGTTCTACGACTACGACGCAAAATATCTGGCGGACGACACCCGTTACCGGATTCCCTGTGGCCTAGCGCCTCAGGACGAAGTGAGGTTGCAGAACCTCGCACTGGAAGCGTTCCGGGTAGTGGGCTGCCGCACTTGGGGCCGGGTAGACATCATGCAGGATGCCGATGGCGAGTTCTGGCTCCTGGAAGTAAATACCGTGCCGGGCATGACCGATCACAGCCTAGTGCCCATGTCTGCGAGAGCCGCGGGCATGAGCTTTGAGGAATTAGTTGTGCGGATCCTTCAGGACACCTTGGAGGGTGACAGCTTGGAGAGTGCCAATGCTTGAGACACTGCTGATCCGGAGTGGGGCGATACCGTCCGACCCTCCCCGGCGCCGGGGAGCAACCTCCCTTGGCCCGGAGAAAGACCGGTTTGGCGTGTTTAGGGCTGTGCTGGACGCTGTGCCCTGGCTGCAAGCTGGTATGGGTATCGCGATTTTGCTGGCGGCGGGCCTGGTGCCTTGGGGAACTGGCAAAGTGCTGGGCGCCATGGATCAGCAAATTCTGGCCATTGATGTAAATGGCGATTTCATCGGCGATAGCCGAGTTGCCATTGAGCGCCAGGCCGGGAACTGGATTGGCAAAAGTTACTTCTCGACGGATCTTTCCGACATAAAGGTCGACCTCGAGAAGCGCCCGTGGGTTGAGACAGTGGCGGTACGCCGAGTATGGCCGGATCGTTTGGAAATCAACATTCGGGAGAAGAAGCCCCTGGCCTACTGGACCGACGGCCGCTTGGTTAGCCGCACTGGCGAGCTGTTCATGCCGCCCAATCCAGCAGTGGCAGGGCGTTTACCGAAGCTTTCCGGGCCTGATGAGCGGGTGCGCGATGTGATTGGCATGGCCCGTACCATGAGCGACAAACTGGTGGGGCACGGTCTGGGGTTTTCAGGGCTTTCACTGGAGCGGCGGGGGGCTTGGACCCTTCGTCTCTCAAATGGAATTGAAGTGGTACTCGGCCGGGATCAGGTCGCGAAGCGTTTTGAACGCTTTATTACAGTGTATGAAAACCGGCTGGCATCACGGTCGGACGAAGTTAGCCGGGTAGATGCCCGCTATACCAACGGTGTAGCGGTTCAATGGAAGCCGGCCCAGGCCGCTTCCGGCCCGAAAACATAGAAACAACAAATTCAGACCTACGGTTTGGTGGAACACATGTCATCGGTTGAAACGGAAAACATGATTGTCGGTCTCGATATCGGAACCTCGAAGGTGGTTGCGATCGTCGGCAAACGCAAGATGGACGGAACCATTGAGGTGGTGGGTATTGGTTCTCATCCGTCCCGGGGACTGAAGCGGGGCGTGGTGGTCAATATCGAAACCACGGTTCAGGCGATCCAGCGCGCGGTTGAGGAAGCCGAGTTGATGGCGGGTTGCCGCATTCACTCCGTGTACGCGGGGATTGCGGGCAGCCATATTAAAAGCCTCAACTCCCACGGCATTGTTGCCATCCGCGATCGGGAAGTGACCCAAGCGGATATCGATCGGGTAATCGATGCAGCTCAGGCCGTAGCCATCCCTGCGGATCAGAAAATTCTGCACATTTTGCCGCAGGAGTTTGTGATCGATAACCAGGAAGGCATCAAAGAACCCATGGGGATGTCCGGTGTACGCTTGGAAGCGAAGGTGCATCTGGTGACCTGTGCTGTAAACGCCGCCCAGAACATCGAAAAATGCATTCGCCGCTGCGGCCTTGAGGCAGACGACATCATTCTGGAGCAACTGGCCTCCAGCCACGCGATCCTCACCGAGGACGAAAAGGAACTGGGTGTTTGCGTGGTGGATATGGGCGGCGGTACCACGGATATCGCTGTGTTCACTGGCGGCGCCATACGCCACACAGCCGTTATACCCATTGCCGGCGACCAGGTTACCAACGACATAGCTATGGCTCTTCGCACGCCCACGCAGAACGCCGAAGAGATTAAAATCAAGTACGCCTGCGCCTTGACGCAACTGGCGGGCGCTGACGAAACCATCAAGGTGCCCAGCGTTGGCGACCGTGCGCCCCGTGATCTCTCACGTCAGGCGCTGGCGGAAGTTGTTGAGCCACGCTACGAGGAGCTGTTTGCCCTCGTGCAATCAGAGCTGCGCCGCTCAGGTTTCGAGGATCTAATTCCGGCAGGCATCGTGATTACGGGTGGCTCCGCCACCATGGAAGGTGTGGTGGAGTTGGCTGAAGAAGTTTTCCATATGCCGGTTCGGCTGGCCTGTCCGCAGGCAGTTTCCGGTATGACAGAAGTTGTTAATAACCCCATCTACGCCACCGGCGTCGGGTTATTGATTCATGGTTTCCGGCAGATGGATCTTGGCCGGACACCGGCGCTCAAGGGTGAAGATGCACCCTCGCTGTTTGAGCGCATGAAAGCCTGGTTTACCGGTCATTTCTAACGGTTCCCGGGCGGCAGTAAACGAAGGTATCTCGAAAATACAATCTCTATTAAACAGTCTGGAACAAGGCTGAAACAGCACGAAGGAGAAGGGGAATGTTTGAACTTGTCGATAATGTCCAACAAAACGCAGTCATCAAGGTAATTGGTGTTGGCGGTGGCGGCGGTAACGCCGTGCGGCACATGCTGAACAGTGACATTGAAGGTGTAGATTTCATCTGCGCCAACACAGACGCCCAGGCATTGGCTGGTATGGATGCCCGCCAGATCATTCAGCTCGGTGGTAGCATCACGAAAGGGCTGGGTGCAGGGGCAAATCCGGAAATCGGTCGCCAGTCTGCTCTTGAGGATCGCGATCGTATCGCCGAAGCCCTGAAGGGCGCGGATATGGTGTTTATCACCGCCGGCATGGGTGGAGGTACCGGCACAGGTGCAGCACCTGTCGTTGCCGAAGTTGCGCGGGAAATGGGTATTCTGACCGTTGCCGTGGTTACCAAACCTTTCAATTTTGAAGGTGGCAAGCGGATGAGTTTGGCCGACGTCGGGCTCAAAGAGCTGGAAGAATGCGTTGACTCGCTGATCACCATTCCCAACGAAAAGCTGCTTGCTGTGCTGGGTAAAAAGACCAGCCTGCTAGACGCTTTCGCTGCTGCGAATGATGTTCTGCTGGGTGCGGTTCAGGGTATTGCTGATCTGATTACCCGCAATGGCATGATCAACGTCGACTTTGCCGACGTTAAAACCGTTATGTCCGAAATGGGCATGGCAATGATGGGTACGGCGACCGCTACCGGCGAGAACCGCGCACGAGAAGCTGCCGAAGCCGCTATTCGTAGCCCATTGCTGGAAGATGTCAACCTGCAGGGTGCCAAGGGTATTCTGGTTAACATTACCGCGGGTATGGATTTGAACTTGGGCGAATTCTCCGAAGTTGGCGATATCGTGCGTGAGTTTGCATCTGATACAGCTACGGTTGTAGTGGGTACTGTTATCGACCCGGAAATGACCGAAGAGCTGAAGGTAACCGTTGTTGCAACAGGCCTTGGTGGGGATCGTGAAAAGCCGACCAAAGTGGTGGATAACACCCGCACTCTGGATGGAAAAACAGATTATAACCAGCTGGATCGCCCTGCAATCCTGCGTCGTCGCGCGGTATCACGCGGCAATGTGGCGATTGATCAGAGCAAAGAAAGCGAAGAGCAGGGCGTCGACTATCTCGATATCCCCGCATTCCTTCGTAGGCAGGCTGACTGATAATCTAGTGCGATTGACATCCGATTTGGGTAGATATCTGTAAAGATACATCACGAATTCGGATAACGATGCGCTGACTGCCGACGGCCATATTGCATGAATTTCAGGCAATATGGAGTTGCGCAAATGGTACTCAGTCGTATTTTTTGATATTCTGTATTTAAGTTTTTTTTGGAATATCGCAATTTTTTACGGAATAACGAACCGATGATCAAACAACGGACACTAAAAAACACGATCCGTGCTACCGGCATCGGGCTGCATTCGGGGGAAAAGGTTTACCTTACCCTGAAGCCCGCTCCGGTAGATTCGGGAATCATTTTCCGGCGTACCGATCTTGACCCTGCGGTTGAGATTCGTGCCTGCGCCGAAAATGTGGGTGAGACCATGCTGTCCACGACGCTGGTAAAAGACGGTGTCCGTGTGGCGACAGTTGAGCATCTGCTGTCAGCCATGGCTGGTCTCGGTATCGATAACTGCTTTGTTGAACTGAGCGCTGCTGAAGTGCCGATCATGGACGGCTCCGCCGGCCCATTCGTCTTTTTGTTGCAGTCTGCCGGCATTGCCGAGCAGGAAGCTGCCAAGCGGTTCATTCGCATCAAGCGGGAAGTCACCATTGAAGAAGGCGATAAGAAGGCTACCTTCCTGCCGTTTGAAGGCTTCAAGGTGAGCTTTAGCATCGACTTTGATCACCCTGTGTTCAAAGGCCGTGCTCAAACCGCGACCGTCGATTTTTCGAGCACGTCTTTCGTGAAGGAAGTTAGCCGCGCAAGAACCTTCGGGTTCATGCGTGATATTGAAAAGTTGCGGGCGATGAATCTGGCGCTGGGTGGCAGTGTAGATAACGCCATTGTGGTAGACGACTACAAAATCCTGAACGAAGACGGTCTTCGTTATGAGGACGAGTTCGTTAAGCACAAAGTACTGGATGCAATCGGGGATCTATACCTGTTAGGCAACAGCCTGATCGGTGAGTTCCGTGGTATCAAATCTGGTCACGATTTGAATAATAAGCTACTGCGCAAGCTTAGGGCAGAAGAGGATGCATGGGAGGTGGTTACCTTTGACAANGAAGAAACCGCGCCTATCTCCTACATGAAGCCTGTGCTGGCGGTACCGGTTTAAGGCGGGATGCCTTAATCTCGGACATGGCTTGCGAGTTTTTCGAGAACCTCGCGCAGTTTTTGATCCTTCGTGTGCCCGGCTTCCTCTTGGAGGAGTCGGGCGTTTTCTTTGCTAAGAGGAATTTTTTTCGCGGGCGGTTTTTCATGAAACCGTGGTGGTACGACTTTTACTTTGAGCTTCCACACAAATCGGAATAGCTCGTTCTCGCGTAATTTTTCCATGATCTCATGCTGGCGGAAACGAATCTGACTGGCTTTTCCTGCATTTTCTGCCGATAAGGTAAGTTCCCCCTCCAGGCAACAAACAAACCGAGTGCCCGGTGCCAGAGCTGGTGGTAGTGAGGAAATAACCTGTGCCTCTGCCATACTGTGGGTGTTGGCTTTTGCTACCAGTTCTCGCAAAACTGGGGTTCTTCCCAGGTTGTCGAAGGTCATTTTTTGCTCATTTTTTCGTTTCATAAGACGTTTTCTTCTCGACGGCCACGATAACGATTGGTTACACTTCGGCACGTTTTGTGCGTAGTGCCAGTGATGCTCTTGTTTTACCTTGTTGTAAATGAGTATGTCTACCGGGTGCTACGATTTATCAGTACGTAGTTGTTGCTGTAGTTGTTGCTAAGGATGGCAAACCCGCTCGGATTATTCCGGGCTGCAACACTACAGGAAACGGTTGCGGCTCATCTATGAAATCTGAAGACAATATGAATATCATTCTTGTTGGTAAAAACCATGGGAAATCCCGTGTGCTGGCGCTAAATGGCACGGTTGCTTTTACCCTAGCGTTTGCGGCGGCAGCATTAATTGTTGCTGCAGGCTGGGCTGGATACAGCGTAGCGGTAAGCCAAGCGGATGCCCGTGAACCTTCGGATTCTGAACTCGTAGCAGAATGGCGAAGCAAGCTAAATGAACAAAAGACGGAACTGGCCGGGTTACAGCAGAACGTTCAGTACCAGGTAGATGCGCTGACACTGCGTCTTGGCCAGATTCAGGGTCGCCTTTTGCGGCTTGATGCGTTGGGCCAGCGTTTTGTGGAATCCGGCCTGGTTGCCAGTGATGAATTCGATTTCAACCAACCGGCGGCGGTTGGTGGCCCTGAAGACGCGCTTCCTGCGGATTCCTTCTCGGCGCCTGAGCTCACCCGGATGATCGATGAGCTGGAACGCAAGATGCTGGATCGTGAGCAGCAATTGCGGCTGCTGGATCAGGTTTCTTCTCGCCAAAAACTGGAAGATGAGCTGTATCTCGAAGGTCGCCCAATTACGTGGGGCTGGTTGTCTTCGCGCTATGGATATCGGTCTGACCCGTTTACCGGAAAGCGTACTTGGCACGCGGGAGTGGATCTTGCAGGCAAAGACGGCAGCGATATTATTTCTGTTGCGGGCGGCGTAGTAACGTATGCAAGCGAGCGTAACGGTTACGGCAACCTGGTTGAGGTTGACCACGGTGATGGCCTGGTGACCCGCTACGCGCACTGCAAGACGGTCAAGGTTAGGGTTGGCGATGTTATTCAGAAGGGCCAAGTGCTGGCGCTTATGGGAAGTACCGGCCGCTCTACCGGGCCCCATGTACACTTTGAAGTCATTCGTAACAGCAAAACCGAGAATCCCGAAACGTACATTAAAAGGGCAAGTCGATAATTTTCAGGTTNTGCCTGACGTTTGCCCCAGTCCCCACCAACGCCATTAAGTTCGTTAGCTCCCGGTATTTGGCACAGGATAGCCCCTGAACACCGGCTATGTGAGCCCTACCTTTTGCCCTACCGCGAAATAAGGTTAGAATGCCGGCTTCCTCCGTTTAATCAAAGAAGCAGTGGTCTATGTTCTCAAAGTTTGCAACCAAGATGTTCGGCAGTAAAAATGCCAGGGAAATCAAGAGAATGCGCAAGTGGGCCTTGCGTGTTAATGAGCTTGAAGAGCAGTTTGGCAATCTAGCGGACACCGAGTTGCAGGGCAAAACGGCCGAGTTCCGTCGCCGGCTCGATGAAGGCGAGAGTCTAGATGCACTGCTGCCTGAGGCTTTTGCGACGGTTCGTGAAGCAGGGCGCCGCGTTATGGGCATGCGCCACTACGATGTACAGCTGGTTGGCGGTATCACCCTGCACGAGGGTCGGATTGCGGAGATGAAGACCGGTGAGGGTAAAACACTGGTCGCAACCGTTGCTGTGTATCTCAACGCCCTGCCTAGCAAGGGCGTACACGTTATAACCGTGAACGATTACCTAGCCAGCCGCGACGCGGATTGGATGGGTAAGCTCTATAGCTTCCTTGGGTTGCAGGTAGGTGTCATCGTTGCCGGCCAACCGCCGGAAGACAAGCGCGCTGCTTACCAGGCGGACATCACTTACGGTACCAACAACGAATTCGGCTTTGATTATCTGCGCGATAACATGGCATTCAGCACTGACGACAAGGTGCAGCGTGGCCTCTACTACGCGATTGTGGACGAAGTCGACTCCATTCTTATCGATGAAGCACGTACGCCACTGATTATTTCGGGTGCCACAGAAGACAGCTCTAAAGCGTACTTGGCCATTAATGAATTGATCCCAAGCTTGGAGCAGGGTGAGGAAAGCGAAGAGGGCGAGCCCTCTGGCGATTTCACCATTGATGAAAAATCGCGCCAAGTTGAGCTGACTGAGGCGGGTCATGAAAGAGTTGAAGAGCTGCTATTAAGCCGCGAACTGCTGCGAGAAGGTGAGAGCCTCTACTCGGCCGCCAACCTTAGCCTGCTGCACCACGTGCACTCAGCGCTCCGTGCTCACCATTTATTCCAAAAAGATGTGGATTACATTGTTCAGGGCGACCAAGTTGTCATTGTTGACGAACACACAGGCCGTACCATGCCAGGCCGGCGCTGGAGTGAAGGCCTGCACCAGGCAATGGAGGCCAAAGAAGGCCTGACGATTCAGGCTGAGAGCCAGACCCTGGCTTCAACCACATTCCAGAACTACTTCCGGCTTTACGACAAGCTAGCAGGTATGACGGGTACCGCTGATACGGAGGCCTTCGAGTTCCGCCAAATCTACGGTCTTGATGTGGTGGTTATACCGCCCAACAAGCCAATCCAGCGAATTGATTACAACGATCTTGTTTACCTGACCCAGGATGAGAAATTCCACGCCATCATTGATGAGATCAAGGATGTCACGGGCGAAGGCAGGCCCATCCTGGTGGGTACCGCTTCTATTGAGGCCTCTGAGCTGCTCTCTATGCTTCTGAAAAAGGCGCGCATTGAGCACAAAATCCTTAACGCTAAACAGCATGAGTCAGAAGCGCAGATTATTGCCCAGGCAGGCCGCCCGGGTGCTGTGACCATCGCCACTAATATGGCTGGCCGAGGTACAGATATTGTATTGGGCGGTAACTGGGAGCACGAAGCCGATGCCATGGGCTCTGCGACGGAAGAGGAAGCTGCGCGCCTCAAAGCCGAATGGACCGAGCGGCATAATCAGGTGTTGGACGCCGGCGGCCTGCACATTGTGGGCACCGAGCGCCATGAGTCCCGCCGTATAGATAACCAGTTGCGCGGCCGTGCCGGGCGACAGGGTGACCCAGGTTCTTCCCGTTTCTTTCTGTCCCTGGAAGATAATCTGATGCGCATCTTTGCGCCGGATAAGGTTAAGAGCCTGATGCAGGCGATGGGCATGAAGAAGGGCGAGGCCATTGAGCATCGCATGGTCACGAACGCCATTGAAAAATCCCAGCGAAAGGTTGAAGGCCGTAACTTCGACATGCGTAAAACGCTGCTTGAGTACGATGACGTAGCCAACGATCAGCGCACGGTCATTTACGACCAGCGTAACGAAGTTATGTCGTCTGAGGATGTCTCTGAGATGGTTAACACCATCCGTGAGGACGTCGTTGATGTGTTGATTAGCGAGCATATTCCACCCCAGAGCATGCCCGAGCAGTGGGA